>CEUT01009216.1_pt1 | contig 12282 bp, 8 predicted proteins | sample 531401 | NCBI WGS metagenome assembly CEUT01 (sample SAMEA2622821, study PRJEB7988) | marine metagenome | biome: marine biome (ENVO:00000447); feature: surface water layer (ENVO:00002042); material: "saline water (ENVO:00002010), including plankton (ENVO:xxxxxxxx)" | depth 5 m | reverse complement strand
ACAGGTAGTGGTATAGCTTGGGAAGATGCAAGTGGTGGTAGTAGTGGAATATCTCAATCAGACGCGGATAATAGATATGTACAATTGACCGGTAGTACAATGACAGGTGATTTAGTAATGCAAGATGAGATGATTAATTTTGCAGCTGGTAATCCTGAGCTACCAAACTTTAGAGGTAAAAGAAGTAACACTAGACTTAATGATAGAGACTGGGACACTGAGGGCGCTTGGTCTTATACTACATTTGAAAATTCTACAACCGATAGACCAAGAGATGGTTTACATAATGGTAATGGCTTATTAACTTTTAACACGCATTCTGGTGATGGTACTAACAACTACATGCATCAAATGGCTTTTTGTACTAGTCCTGGTACACTACATCACAGAAATAGAAGTGGTGGTAGCTGGGGATCTTGGTATGAAATAGCTCAAACAAACAGACCTCTTACCGGATATCTTCAAGCTACGGCATATCATGATGCAAGCGATACAAGTTACTATTTAGATCCAGCTAGCACAGGTACATCATTAAATGTTGCTGGTAATGTAGCTTTAGGTGGTGGTACTTTACAAACTTATCACTCAAATATCACAAGTGTTTTAGCACTGGATGATCAAACTAGTTTATTTACTAGAGCTGATCAACTTTTCCTAGCAAATAATTGTTTTTATAATTCAAGTGATGCGGGTACAGCTATTGAAGCTGGTAAAACATCATTAGTACAGTTAGATAGAGATAAGATAAGATTTTATTTTACCGCTTCAGCTAGTGCAGGTGCTACTGTTTCTTTCCAAGAAAAATTTAGACTTAATGACTCTGGTAACGCTACTATTGCTGGCACACTTACAGTTGGTAGTAATACAGTAATAGATACTGCAAGAAGAGGATATTTTGCAAGTTTACAACATTCGGGTGTTATATCATTTTTGGATGGTTCACAAGGAACAACAGGTTCAGGAGCACAGGGTATAAACGTAAGACACTTGTTTGCAAGTGGAAGCTATAACACTACGCCTGGTCAAGGAGATGTTTGGGCTACTTCAGACATGAGAGCTCCTATATTTTATGATTATAATGATACAGCTTATTATGTAGATGCAGCTTCTAGAAGTAATCTTGCTGTTTTAGATTTAAATGAAGGTCAAGTTTGGGATGCTACAACACAAGGTACATCCAAAGGGTCTCTTCATATAGATCCTAATACTGGAACTGATAACGCAGGTGGAGCAATAACATTTGGTGCTTCTGATGCTAGTGGTGGTACTAACGCACAAGCTGGTATATATATAAGATCAGATGGTAGTTATGGTACTAGAATGCATTTTTCAACTACTGATAGTTATGCTACAGGTTCTAAAACAGCAATGAATATACAGCAAAATGGTCAAGTAAATATTACAAGAAGTAATCTTATTGTAAACTCTGACGTTAGAACTCCTATATTTTATGATTCAAATAATACATCATACTTTTTAGACCCTAATGGTACTTCAAGTTTATATGGGTTAAGTGTTAACCAAACTATTTCTGGAACCGTTACTGATTCACTTCGTTTAGTTAGAGAAGATAATAGAACTATATCACCTTCTGAGTTAGCGGCAGGTAGATTAAAATTTGGATTTACTTCGTTTGCAAATAATAATAGTGCGCCATACGCAGACTTTTTACATCTGCGAAGTTACACTGATTCTTCTGGAGGTAATGATACGCTTATTATGGTTAAAAAAGCTAATCCAAGTGGCGTTAGAGTTTGGAATCAAAGCTGGGGATCATCAACGGCATATTCTAACTATATAGATTTAATAGATTCAGGTTCAAACAATCAAACAAAAACTGGACACTTACAGTCTGATGTTAGCTTTAGAGCTCCAAAATTCTTTGATTCATCTGATACAGCTTATTTTGTTTCTCCTGCTAGTACTAGTATTCTTGACATAGTACAAGCTAATTACTTTAGAGCTTCAACAACATCAACATCAGATCCAGTACTAAGATTAACAGATGCTGGAGTTGCTGATTATGATGTTGTATTTCCTGATACTAATACGTATAGGTTAGAAACAACTACATCAAGTACAAAAACATTTAGACTACATAATGCTGGTAGTGGTAATTTTAAAATGCAAGCTGATGAGTTTGTAAAAACAGGGGGTACATCTTCACAATATCTAATGGCAGACGGTAGTGTATCTACTTCTGCTAATGATAGTACTAAACTACCATTAGCTGGTGGCACTATGACTGGAACTTTAAATGCTAAAACTTTACAAACAAGAAATACATTTCCAGAAGCTCATAATTCATATGATCTTGGTACTTCAGGCGTAAGATATAGAAATGTTTATGCTGTTAATTTATATGGTGACGGTAGTAACATAACAGGCATATCAGCTAGTGGGGCTGGAAAACTTACTGATGGCGGTAACGCAAGTACTCATCCTGGTACAAGTTGTTTATTGTACACTGGACAAACTTCAGCTGGTGCTGATGTATTAGGCATGCCAACAGTAAACAATGCTAATGGTATTATTACTTTAAATAAACACGCTGGCGAATATAATAGCCAGTTAGGTTTTAGTTCAAATGGTAAGATATATTATAGAAACTTTAATAATACCGCTATAAACAATACTACAGCTTGGACACAAATTGCATTTATATCTGACGCTAATAATAAATTACCTTTAGCTGGTGGTACTATGACCGGTACAATTGATTCTCATAGAAATGATTCACAAACTGTACTATTGTCTGGTAATTCATCTGCTAGTAATGCAGACCAGTTTAGAATTAATCATAGTTTTGCTAATGTAGAAATTAGAAACTTAAGAGGTAATTTAAATTTATTTCCTACAAGTACTTGTAATTTAGGTTATGGCACTGCTATAAAATTAGCAACAACAAGTGGTGGTGTATCTGTAACAGGTTCAGTGAGTGCATCATCTACAATAGGAAACTTAGCTGTTGGTACTAATGGACAGCAAATGGAATATGGTGATACAGGTAAAACAACATTAAGATTTGATGCAGACAGGTGGAGACTATTTGCTGGTGCAGGTAGTGGTGAAGTATTTACTGTACAACAAAATGGTAGAGTTGGTATAAATGATTCAACCCCTGATTATACTTTAGATGTAAACGGTAACGTCAGTAATATTTCTATATATGCTTCTCATGATGTAGCTGCTTATTCAGATGCTAGAGTTAAAACAGATGTTGAAACAATACCAAATGCTTTGGATAAGGTTAATAAACTTAGAGGTGTTACATTTAAAAGAACAGATGAAGGATCTAGTGATAAAAGAATGATGGGAGTTATAGCTCAAGAAGTAAAAGATATAATACCAGAAGTTGTTAATAAAAGAGAATCAGACGGTCATTACTCTGTATCTTATGGTAACATGGTAGGTGTATTAATAGAAGCAGTTAAAGAACTTACTGCAGAAGTAAATGATTTAAAAGAACAACTAAAAAATAAATAATGTCTGTTTTTGTTGATAATTACCGAGCAGCAAATTTAACTTTTGATTCAGATGGTATATACTGGGTTAATCCAGAGAATAACGAAACGTATCAAATTATGATGTCTTGGGAACAGCCTATTATGGAAAAGATGGCAGATTTAACTGTTAGTGAAGGAGATGATGTATTAGAATTAGGATTTGGTATGGGTATTTTATCTGATGCTATACAAGCTAAAAATCCTAAAACTCATACTATAGTTGAATTACACAAGGATATAATACCAAGATTAAAAGAGTGGGCAAAAGATAAAGATAATGTAATAGTAATAGAAGGAACTTGGGCAGATGTTATAGATCAATATAAAACGTATGATTCTATTTTATTAGACACATACGCAGATCCGGATGTTATAGGACTAAAAGCATTAGTCTCTAACTATGGTAATGATTCCTGTAAAATTTCTTATTGGAATAATGATGTTGATTTAGGATTTAATAATGTAACATTTCATGATGTAGAAGTAGATCCGCCAACTAATAAATATTTTAACGGAACAACTTATAAAGTTCCATTTGTAATAGTTTAATTATGACCGTACCAGCTAGTGGAACAATACGTTTATCTCTTATTAGAGGAGAAGTAACTAACAATAGCTATCTTGTTGCTCATACTAGTTCTTCTACTAAATTAAGTGAAGTATCTGACGGAACACATGGTACAATAAACATTACTAATCTAAATGAAAACAAGCCAGATACTTCTAGTCCTCATTTAATGGGTGAGTTTTACAAATATGAACATGATATTCTTTTATCTACTAGTCCACTAATATTTAGTTTAGGAAGTAGTAGTACTTCTAATAATACTATAACAGTTACTCACGCAGAGCACTCAACATGGTATGTATCATCTAAACCTAGCTGGGTAACTATAACTCAGGGATCAACATCTAGTAGTAGTCCTAGCACAGGTGATGGCAGTGTTAAATTTTCTACTACTGCTAATACAGGAAGTTCAAGACAAGGAGATATTGTAGTTACACTAAATGTAGGAACAACAGGCGGAGGTGTAGGAGATTCTAACTCAACAACAACTAGAACAAGTACTGTTAGTCAAAATGGTAGTAGTTCAGGTGGAGGACCTGGAGGCGGTGGAGGTGGACGAGGGTTACCACCACCATAATCCCTTTTTGTAGTTGATTCTTGATATAATTAAAAAATTTAATATATATTTGTATATATACATTAATTTTTAAATTTAATATTATGGCTATAAACTACGAATGGAAAATCACGGCTTTAAAAAAAGCACCTTCGCTAGACGGATTGTCGGATGTGATTACTCATGTTAACTTCGAGTACACAGGTACAGATGAAGACACAAGTAAAACTGCTAGTTTTAACGGGTCTTGTCCCATAGGAAACCCTGATAAAGACAATTTTATTGAGCTAGCAAACTTAAAAGAATCAGATGTAATAGCTTGGGCACAGGCTAATCATCCAACAGATCATATGAACGAAATAGTAACAAAAGCTATCAATGATCAAATAACTCCTACTAACGTTGAGGTAGACAATTTACCTTGGGTAGAAGAAGAGGAAACAGAGGAAGAAGAAACAGAAGAATAATAAACTTTAACTTAATTAAATAAACAATGGCAGAAAAAGCAGAAACAAAAATGGAAGACATTGCAGTTAATGAAGAAAAAAAATTAACTAGTGATGAATTAAAACAAGTTCAAGATTTTGACCAAAAGTTTCAACAAATACAATTTGCATTTGGAGAAATTGAAATCATGAAAATGAACTTAGAAAAAAGAGAGGTAAGCTTGAAGGAACAGTTTGATAAAACTGTAGAGGATCAAAACGAAATGAGAAAATCCCTACAAGAAAAATACGGTGAAGTATCTGTAGATAAAAATACAGGTGTTATTACTGAAGCTCCTCCTGCTCCTCCGCAAGAAGGATAATGAAATATAATAATTCTATACTAGAACAAGCAGTAAAAAGTAAAGGTTATAAATGGTTTAATACTGGAGACTATAATTTAAATATTGTAGGTATTAGAAACTCCGATACTAAAAATAAAGTAACTAATGCTTTTGATGATACTATCACTGTTTCTTATAAAATAGGACGCAAGTGGCAGTATCATGAGTTTGATTGTACAACAGATCCTGGTACCCATTGGGTAGAAAATATACTTAAAGCATCAGGAGTAGCAATACTTAAACCTGGTCAGTATAGAGGATCTCATAAAATAGGTTTGCACCAAGGAAAATATGAAGCACTTAGACAGATGAAACCGGTGCATGTCTATAGAGATAAGAACAAAGATGGTGTATATGATAAGAATGAAAACAATGTAGAAATTGGATTATTCGGAATAAATATACACAGGGCAACTAAACATGCAGGTAAAAAGTCTAAACAAATAGATAAGTGGTCTGCAGGTTGTCAGGTAATAGCAGCTGCAGATGACTTTAAAAAGCTTATGGAGTTAGCTAATACTGCTAGAACTGTGTGGAGTAATAGTTTTACTTACACGTTAATAGAATCAAAAGATATTAAAGTAAATAAAAAAAAGAGTGCATGAAATAATTTAAAACGATAAACAATGACTTTAAACGAAATCGCATATAATATAGCTGATGCTTCTGGCAGAGGTACTAATGCGGCATACATAGAACGTTTGAAGTTTCAAATAAAGTATTATCGTGCACTGCTAATCCGAAGAGATCAAGAAAGAAATACTTATCTTCCTGACGCATTTATACAAACTATAGAAGTTCCAATATCTGCTGTAACACTTACACCTGCAAATGCTACCGCATTAACAGGAGGAGATATAGATCCTACTACTTCTATTAATAATCAAGCTTTACATAAATCAGACTCTCAGTTACCAGAACCAGTAAGATTAAAAAGAGGAGTGCCTTTTTTTGAGGTAGCTTACTTTCAAAATAATTATACTGGTGCATTGTCTACAACTGCAGACGAGTTACTAGGATCTATTACTACAAATACAACAGATGCTACTGATGGTGTATATGGAAATGTCGGTACTGTTCCTCTTACTACAACTAGTGGATCAGGAACAGGTGCTACAGCAACTGTAACAGTTAGTGGCAATGCAGTAACTGCTATTACTATAACTAATGGAGGGTCAGGCTACGCAGCATTAGATACTTTAACAATACCAAAAGCCACTATCGGTGGTACTGTAGATGTTATAATTACTATAAGACCTACTGGAGATATTGATGCAAGTCAAAAAACTGTAGATAAAATACCATTAATTCCTATAACTCCTGGTAATCAAAACTATTCTTCGTTTACTAAGTATACAGCAAATGCTCCTAAATACTTTCATCAAAATAATAGAATATATACATTAAATATACCAACCTCAGATTCTATTTTAGGATCTAGTTATGTATTGCCTAAGCTTTTTGTTAGAGCAATATTTGAAGACGTAGACTCTCTAAGAGGATTTACGTATCTAGGAGAACCATGTTATAATGATGATATGGAGTTTCCTTGTACTATGGATATGGTACAACAGATAACTCAATCTATATTATCTGGTGAATATAGAGTAGAAAACCCGGTAAATGATAACGAAGAAGTACAACCAGATGAATAGATACGGAGCAAAAGACATGTATAAGTTCTTTGTAAAAAAGAACCCAGATACAGATGTAACATATACTCTATTTAAGTATATAATATCAAAGTTTAACAAAAAGATTGTTAACAAAGTATTAGATGGTAAAGAGTTTTATATGGGACATAGATTAGGTACAATAAGTATACGTAGAATAGAAAGAAACTTTGATAAGAAAAGTGTAAATTACTTTGAGACTAAAAAACTCAAAGAACAAGGAATAGATAAAGTAGTGTATTATACTGACGAACATTGGTTTCGCTGGTATTGGACTAAAGCAAAATGTCAAGTACCTAATAAAAGTGTGTATAAGTTTTCTCCTACTAGTGGACCTAATGGGATAAAACGTGCACTGTCAAATAAGTTAAACCAGGATGAATTTGCATTCTTAAACTATGTAAAAAAATGAATTATAAACACACAAGTGCAAAACATGTTATCTCTAAAATATTTAGAGACCTAAGAATCAATGATGAAGGCTGGGTTCTAGATGCTATGGAGTGGATTGGAGAAGCTTTGGAGTTTATAGGACATGTATCTACTACAGAAAGAAAAGCAACAGAACTAACAATAAGTAGTCATAAAGCTATATTACCTAATGATTTATTATGGATAAATCAAGTTGAATATAATGGATCTGCCTTAGCTTATGGTGGAGATACAGCTGGATATGATTTACCAAATGCACCAAGAACAACAAACATGACACCTAATGGTACAGACAGCTCTACCTTTACTTCTGCTTATACAACAGATGTAAACAATACAAGTAATAATCAAAGCGGTCTGACATTACGTAAAACACAAAATAGTCCTTATGGAGGAGATTATTATCTTATAAACAACGGGGCTATACAAACAAACTTTCCGGATGGTAAGCTAAAAATACATTACAGTGCCTATCCTACAGATAAAGAAGGATATCCTATGGTTCCTGATAATGTATATGTTAAACAAGCATTAGAGTGGTATGTTCTTAGACAAATGCTGATGGGTGGATATAAACATCCTCAGTTTGACTGGGCTTTTGCTGATGCTAAATGGGGTCAATACTGTGTCAGTGCTGGTAATGATCTTGCTTATCCATCAGTAGACAAAGTAGAAGCATTTAAAAATATGTGGTGCAGGTTAATACCTAATATTAATCATCATAGAGATTTCTTTATGGCAACACAAACTCAAGAACAAATACTTAAATAATGAAACTAAGTAAAGGGCTTTATAAAGATACTGATCCTATAGATCAGCTGTTGGGTACATATCCAAACGCTAGGAATATGATCATTAACAAAGTACAAGGAGCTCTTGTAAATGAACTGGGTTTTGACAAAGTGCATGATTTAAATAAAAAGATAGTAGGATCTATTCCTATTATTAATGATGAAATCATACTATTTTCTAGAGATGATGATGATGCTACACAAACAACTAGTACTGCTTTAGCTAAAGTAACAATAACTTTTCCTAATACTATGTCGGGTACTCTTACTGTTGCATATATAAATAGTAATGGTACAGCACAGGAACAAGTAATAAATATGCAAGAGACAATAGCTGAGGACTCTACTATTGCAAGTCATGATGTTACTATAAACGGAGGCTCGTTCATTCAATATAGTACTAATGCTGACTTAACTTTTACTTTTAGTATTCCGCCTTCTACTGATAGTGATAATGTTGCATCTAATCTTACAATAACTCCTATACAACAAAGCACTGTAACTACTATAGCATATGAGTCAGAAATAGGAAGACTGTCAAAAGATGGAGTATATACTACTATATTAAAATCAGATTCACTTAAGTTTAGATCTGATTCTTTTATGAAAGGTATTTATGTTTTAAATTTTAATAAAGAAATTATAATTGCTTTTACAGATGATAAAACACAACCTAAAATACTTAATATAGATAAACTACCTTTTTCAGTTGATGCTAATAAAAAAATAATAGATGAAAAGGAAATAGTATTAATGTACATATTCCCTGAGTATAAAAGACCTGTAGTTGTATATAAAGAAGTAGTAGATAACGGAGGAGCTTTAAAAACAGGTGCTTATTTTCTGTCTTTTGCTTATGAATTAGAAGATGGTAGTAGAACTAATTTTACTCCTTTAGATGGTCCTATAATAGTTACTAATTCTACTTTAGAGTTAACAGGATCATACAGAAAAGATATGCAAAATAACTTTGAGTTAGTATCAATGTATGATGGAGCAGAACCAAATACTACAAGCTCTAAGTCTATACGATTTAAAGTAACTAATGTTGACTTAAGATATAAGTATTTACTTTTTGCAGTTTATAAAAAAATAGGAGGTAATACAACAAGTGAGTTAGTACAAAAAATAGAAATAGCTTCTGTATTAAACCTTTTAGATGGATCAGATGATGATATACCATCTAGTGGAGCTACTACTGTAAATACACCTGACTCTGAAGATACAGATGAAGGACTTACTATTACATATTCTGGAAGAGAAACAAGTATAGATCTTCTTCTAGAGGATATAAGTATAGGTAATGATACTTACTCTACTGCTAAAACAATTACATACTTTGACAGTAAACTATTTTTAGGTAACCTAACATCTCACGAAGATTTTAACTATCAACCTTTTGCCATGAATATACAATCAACATGGACAAGAGATTATATAGATGTTAACTCTGTAAGAGGATCTTACAAAGATGAGTTAATGGTATATAATAAACGTGGGTTTAGACCTGATGAAGTTTATGCTTTTTACATTGCATTCTTATATAATGATGGTACTTGGTCTGGTGCATACCACATACCGGGTAGAGATAAAGAAAAGGTTACAGTGTCGTTAGAAGATGCTAATGGTAATTATTTATCACCTGTTACTGTAGATGAAGATATTAAACTAAAAGATATTGTACTAGGAGATGTAACAGAAGGGACAATTACAAGCACTGATAGAATACAATATCAAGATATATTTCAACATGATTTAGGTATTAGCAAAAATATAAAATGGTTTCATACAAGAGAAACTGCTAGGATAGATGGTAAAATGGGTTACTGGTCTAATGCAACAGAGTTATATCCTGGAGATCCTACCACTTTTGGATCTAGTGCAGGTACTCCTGTTAGACATCATAAGTTTCCTGGATACGAAACAATGAATGGATTGAATACAACTTTTATTCAACAAGATGCTGATGGTAATAGTATACCTCCAGGTGGAACAGGAGTTGGACATTTAGTTGTTATTGCATACATGGATAGTTGTATGATGGATCTTAGACCTTCTATTGTAGGTGACGAAGAAGAATACATGAGTCAAGGAAGTAATGACTTAAGTAAAAGTACTGCTCACAATCACTTATATAATAGACAAAGAGTTTATCATCACTTGTATTTATATATTGCTTCTGGTAATGGACAAGCTGCTCCGGGATATTACTTCCTAGCTCAGTCTCTAGATCCTAGAGATTTTACAGATACAGGAGGAGCATTCTCTCATTATCTTACCGATCCTGTAATAGAAATATCAGGAGATCAAAGAAGGGGAGACTGGCAACATAGTAATATACCTCCTCAAAATATTGTTGATGGTACTAATGCTATAAAAGATTTGTATCCTAACATGTTAACTCCTAGAAATACTGATAGATTAGCAGATGGACTTGATTATGAGTATGAAGGAACTAAAATGAATAAAGATGGATGTGGATTCGAAAGAGATATCTTTGAACTCCCAATGAGAACAGAGCAGTCTTATGAATATATAAATGGAGGGGATGCTCAGTATTACGCATCTAATGTTTTTATGGGTCATTGGTATCACAAACACTGTAGAAATGGTAAGCTATGTGGTCCAGGAACACCAAAAACACAAGCGTACGCACGTAGATGGGGAGAAGGAAAAAATGCAAAGTGCCCTAGAGCAAGAGGACCTTATAATTATTATGAATGGAATCTACAACATTTAGATATAATACAAGGATCAGGTGATACAGGTGTAGGTAATTTTACAGTTATACCTAACTGGTGGTCTAGTACTAGTAATCAAGTAAGTGATTCTACTCTTAATGGTAATGGTATAAAAACAATTAGAAAAGACGTTGAGTATAACTTTTCTGCTTCTTTAGGTAATTATACACAGCCTAGTTTTATAACATCTCAACCTTATGGAGCTGTAGGTAACGGACAAGTAAAACAAACTAATTTTGCTAACGCAACTACTTCTGTTTCTACTAGTACTCTTGCTCCAGTAACTTTTGAGTCTTTTCACACAGGTCCTTCTGGTTTGGCTAATGCGGTTGCTCAGGCTCCGTTAACTGGTAATTCTCAATTTCCTACAACTAAAACAGGTAATACTCCTGATGGATTCTTTAGTAATAATAATTATACTTATACTGCAGTAGGTCCTCATACCTTATATATCAGTGGTAAGTTTGGATGTTTAGTAGAAAGCTCGTACACATCTGGAGACGAAAAGAAACCAAGACAGATTGTAATATCAGGTATAAGAAAACTTAGAAGAGGGGATCCTGACGATGAAACAACATGGGAAAGAACAGACGTATTTAAAAATACAGAGACGAACCAAGGAACACTAAAAGCATCTGGAGATAAAGTAGCTACTTCTACACTAGGAGGAAACTTTTTATCAGAAGATGTAGAAAATGTATTTAGACCTGATGTCTTTGTTGCTATTACTTTAAATACAGGTGATATACTACAGTTTTATCATGAGACTACAGTTACAGGACTTGGTTCTGTATCTCATACTAATTCTACAACACCTACTAGAATAGCTTATGAATATGATTTACAGTTCTTAACTTATAAATATACATTCCCAGAACCTACATATAGTCCGTACTCTATGTATACAGCTGTACTAGGTATTAGATTTAATAATATAGAAATACCTAGAGAGTTAGCAAAAGATATACAAGGGTATCAATTCTTCTATGCAGAAAGAGATGCAAAAAATACACAAACGTTTGATCAGTCAATTGCATTTCATGGAGCTCCTCATGCTTTATTCCCAGATGAAGAAGGATCATACGCAGGTCACTTGATACCTATGGGCAATCTAAGATTAACAAGTACTAATGAATATGGAGATACAGGGTCTGGGTATACATCTTCAGACTGGAGTCAAGAGGGT
>CEUT01021090.1_pt1 | contig 12285 bp, 7 predicted proteins | sample 531401 | NCBI WGS metagenome assembly CEUT01 (sample SAMEA2622821, study PRJEB7988) | marine metagenome | biome: marine biome (ENVO:00000447); feature: surface water layer (ENVO:00002042); material: "saline water (ENVO:00002010), including plankton (ENVO:xxxxxxxx)" | depth 5 m | reverse complement strand
AGATATGGAAACAAAACACAGAAGATGAAAGACTATTAGGTGTATCTTTAACAGGTATTATGGACAATAGATTGACTAGTAATCCAGATAAAGGATTGCTTTCTGAATTAAAACAAGTAGCGATAGATACTAATAAAGAATTTGCTAAACAATTAAAAATAAATCAATCAACTGCTATTACTTGTGTTAAACCAAGTGGTACGGTCAGTCAGTTAGTTGATAGTGCTTCTGGCATACATACCAGACATAGTCCATACTACATAAGAACTGTGCGATGTGATACGAAAGATCCACTGACTACTTTTATGATTGAGAAAGGTTTTCCAAATGAACCTGATGTTACAAACCCAAGTGCCGTGACCGTATTTTCTTTTCCTATTAAATCACCAGACCGTGCAATTTGTCGTAATGATGTAGGAGCAATACAACAGTTGGAAACTTGGTTGATGTATCAAAAGTATTGGTGCGAACATAAACCATCAGTAACTATATCTGTCAAAGATCATGAGTGGATGGACGTAGGTGCTTGGGTTTATAAAAACTTTGATCATGTAGCAGGTATAAGTTTCTTGCCTTACTCTGATCATGTGTATCAACAAGCACCGTACCAAGATTGTGATAAAAAACAATATGACGAACTTTTAAAAATAATGCCCAAAGGTGTGGACTTTGCAGCGTTTAAAGAAGATCAAGATAATACCACAGGTTCTCAAGAACTGGCATGCACAGGAGGTGTTTGTGAGTTGGTAGATGTTAGTGCAAATTAACACTTGACAAACAACCCCTCCCCGTGGTATAATACGAATTAAGGGGGGCACAAGGGGCGAATTAATTTAGGTTAGTTTGCCCCTAGCTTTTTATAGGAGAGAGAATATGAAATATCACCCAGACTATCCCATCAAACTTAAGCCTGCTAAAAAATATACGCAGGAAGACATAGATAAATTAAAGAAACAAGAGACAGAAGCGGCGGCACAAGCTTATAAAGTGTCACGTCGTTTAGGTAAGAGAGATAAAAATCATGCAGAAGCTTATGGTAATTATTTAAATCATAAAGCTAATCTGTCTGAACTAAGACGATATGAAAGAACTGGCGAATGGACTAACAACATGGTGCCAGGAACTAATCAAGAAATATATTACAGAGTGGTGGCTGAAGCGTACGACGATAATGGTAAATTGAAAAGTGCACCTGAAGGATCTATTGTCGACGGACAAGGAAGAATTATTAATGATGGAGATGTATCAAATGGTAACAGAAAATAAAAACTTAGAAGCATTAAATGCTGTAGTAGTTGCGAAAGGAAATAAATCTGAAGCAGCTAAAACTTTAGGCATACCCAGAACTACTCTGGTAAGCAGGCTAGAAGCGGCTGAAAGAGAGGGGCTGAAACCTTCTGTCAATCCTCCAGATACTCAAGCTGCCTTGATTGAACAAAAGATTATATATGATTTACAAATTTCAGAATTAAAAAAACATATACAAGAACTTGCAAAAGAAAATATAACAGCTGAAAATGTACGTAAGATTGTATTTAAGTTAGAAAAGCATACACCTAAACCACCTAAGTGGTTAGTAAAATCTTCTCCTGCCAAAGGGGCACCTGGAGTTCCTACTTTGTTTTTATCAGATTTTCACTGGGGTGAAGTAGTTGATCCTGACTCCATTAATAATCTAAATGATTATAACAATAAAATTGCACAAAAAAGATTAAGAACAACTGTAGAAACTACTATTGATCTGTGCACAAATCACATGGTTAATCCTAAATATCCTGGAATTGTAGTAGCTTTAGGCGGCGACATGATCTCAGGTCATATTCATGAAGAGTTAACTGAAACAAATGCAGGAACTAATATCGAATGTGTATTAGATTTGTTTGATCATTTAATATGGGCAATTGATTCTTTAGCAGATGTATTTGGTAAAGTATTTGTACCATGTGCTTATGGTAATCATGGCAGAATGTTTAAACAGTTTAGACATAAACAAGCAGCAGCCACTAGCTTTGACTGGATGCTTTATCTAATGTTGGAAAAACACTACAAAAAAGATCCTCGTATTACATTTATGGTTCCTACGGGCTACGATGCTTATTACAAAGTATACAACATAAACTACTTGTTAACACATGGAGATAGATTAGGAGCTAAAGGCGGAGCAGGTATAATAGGAATGCTTGGTCCAGTGGCTAGAGGTGTTCAAAAAATAAAGACTGAGTATGCCACACACAAAAAGCCCATAGACTATGTCATTATGGGACACTGGCATCAATATATAACTCTTAATGGAATCATAGTAAATGGATCGTTAAAGGGATATGATGAGTATGCGGCTAGTTCTAGGTTTGCTTTTGAGATTCCTAAGCAAGCTCTGTGGTTTACACATCCTAAATATGGGGTTACTTTTCAATTGCCAATATTGTCAGAAACTAATACGATATCTAAAACTAAAAATGACTGGGTTCAGTGGGTAAAATAAAAGAAGCCATAAATACACTATGGGGTGCACCCGATAAAGGTATTGCAGGTGAGCCAGATCCAGAAGATTTGACGATAGACAATGCCTATAAAACTAGATGGATATGGTATCACACTTTTATGGCTTTGGAGTTGTTGATTATCATAGTATTATTAGCAGGTATTTTAGTTACTATAGCAATAAAATTATAACTTGAATGTGCCCCTTTTATTTGATATAATATGAGTATGAATGACGATAAAAAAACAGGTTTTGAGATGCCTAAACCAGATATGGGTATCGGTAAAGTGCAAATAGGTGGCGATGCTAAACCTATTGCTGATGATAAAAAAGATCCTATTGACGATCAATGGAAACAGGTTAGCAGTAACTGGGACAGTTCATTCAATGACGACTAAAGTTGACACATTTAAATCTTTAGTAGATATGTTAAACAAAAAATCTTTTGGAGAAAAGAATGATAGACAAAATAAAAGAAAAAATAAAAAGTATAATAGAAAAAATTAAAGGCTGCTTCTAATGCCATTTGAAATGATAACTATGCTAGGCTCTACCGTTCTTGGTGGAGTAATGAGTATCTGGTCACAAAGTATAAAAGCTAAACAAGCTGAACAGAAGATGCTTTTACAAAGGGCAGAAGCACAGACTAATGCGTTTAGAGAAGCAAGAGAGTATGAGAACGTAGGTTTTCAATGGACAAGAAGAATCATAGCATTGACTGCTATTTTTGCAATTGTTGTTTTACCTAAGATACTTCCTTTAATAGATCCACAAGCACAAGTAATAGTTGGGTACACAGAATGGAAACCAGGTTTCTTATTCTTTGAAGGTAAGGAAGTAATGCAATGGGTGCCTATGGCTCAACGAGGAATTATTATAACTCCATTAGATACTAATTTAGTAGCGGCTATTATTGGTTTGTACTTTGGTGGAAGTTTAGTTAAAAAATAATTAACTTATTCCATGAAAGCAGCGATAGTATCTGTCATTATATTTGCAATATCCGTAGCTTTAATTTTACACTATTCACCTTACGGCGGACAGCATAATCCAATGGAATGGTTAATTTGGATATATAGAAATGTTAGTTGGAATCTTTAATATTTAAAGACTCACGCATTTTATCTTTTAAACGTTTTGTGCTTTTGTCAGTTTTAAGATTACGGTATGTAGTATTTGCTTGCTGTATCCCCTCTGATTGCAATCTACTTAATTGTGGAAAGTACATGTACTCGTATCCTACTTTGTTGTTAAACGCCATTATCTCTCTCATAATTTTATTAATTTCTAGTTGTGCATCTCTAACCATGCCTGGATCAGGATTTACGTTTAGTCCTATGTAAATGTCTCGATAAGCTCTTTTAAGTTTAGTATTAAATCCTCTAATTTTTCCACTATACTTACCCTCTATTGCTTTGTCATAATATAAAGCAGTTCTTTCTTTAGAAATTTTAGTAGGAGTAAATCCGATACCTTGCTTTATTAAATCTAAAGCCGTTAAGTCTGCAGTAACAATAGTGCCGTATTTAGTTTCTACATATCCTTCGGTTGGATATTTGTATGTTGCTCTGTATAGGTTTTTAATAAATGTAGGCATAGCTGCCATGTATAAATCTAGATCATTGTAAAAGGCTGCAGTTCCTTCTCTTGAAAATATATCTTTCATTTCTCTAGCTGAATCTATAAACACCGCACCAGGTGCTCCTAAAAATTCTTCTGCTCTTGCTCCAGTAGGGAAACCCATCATGCCCATAAGTGCTCTTATTTGAGCAGACCCTGGCACTTCACCTAAAGATAATCTACGTTGCACACTTGCCCCCGTTCCTGCTTCTATGGCACCTTGCATTAAAAATTCTGTAGCTTGTGGGCCTACAGTTTCTGTAAACATTTCACGCATTACAGTTCTCATGTCTTCATTTACACCTCTCATTCTTTGTATCATTTTGTAAATTTGATCAAGCTCTTCCATGCCTGGCATACCCATTAACCCTCCTGTAATAAATAGCATAACCATAACTCTTGCAAACATTTTTCTACCTTGAGGTCCACCCTGTGTCATTAGTCTGTGTAATAAGAAAAACATTTGACTGATATAAGTTTGGAATAAGAAGAATACAGAACCAGGTCCTCTCATTATTCTAGGTCTATTAGTTTTAGAATAATTACCAAACGTATCGTCAATTAATATTCTAGCAAAATCTTGTTGAGTAGCCACACCACCTCTACGTTCTTTAAAAACATTCCACAATTCATTAGCTGAACCGTAATACTCATTTGCTCTCTCCATAACTGTATTATTGTTAGATATTCTATAAGCAGCAATGTACGCAGTTAAACGAGATATAGTCTCGAAAGTATTAAAGACACCACCCATAACGCTTTGTTCAAATTGTCTTACTTTGGATCGTAATTTTGTTTTTTCAGTTGGAGTCATAGCATATCCTGGAGCCATGCCTGCTTCGTATATTGCTTGTCCTTGTTTAATAATACCATTAGCCACATCTTCTTTGACTGCTTCTCTAACGTCTGCAGGTATCTTATCGAAGTCTAGATAAACATCATTAAATTCATTGTTGGTAAATGTAATCATTTTACTTACATCCGCAGCAGCTCTTGTCATCTCTTTGAGAACTGCGCCCGAGTTACTAAATTGAGCTAAGATCGGCCCAGTAAACTGCACCGCACTCATTATTTGTAATATGCCAGATGATAGATTACCACCTAAAAACCACCAGAATCCCAAACGTCTAGGTAAAGCGAACTCATGATGATGCGAGTTGTCCACCCCATAGCTAACCATACTTTGTATAGCTTCTTTTAACTTTGGTCTTTGGTTACCAGGCTGCTCTGTGTATTTTATAGCAGTTGATGTTCGATCTCTTACTTCTTTTAAAAATCTATTTCTTCCTGCGTACTCTGAAGCTACCATACCGAACGAAGTTATACCTCTTAGTATATCTCCATCAAATCCTGGAACACCACCAATCTTTTTTCTGCCTCTTAAGAATTGGTCAAATCCAACTAAAGTGCCGCCTTCTATACGTTTATCTAATATCGCTCTGACTTCAGCGTAAGCTTTGGCATTAGGTTCTGGCAGTTTAGATGCTAGCACATCCAATGCAGAAAATTCTTGTATAACTTTTTCACGTTCTGTATCTTTACTTGCTTTTACATCTGATATTACAAACCCTGCTGATGCTGGGTATAATCCAGCTAACTTGCTTATCACTTCGTCTTTCTTTTTTTCAAAAGTTTGACCTGTTGCCCGTTCTTCTACGTATGGTTTTTCTATACTCTCTGCATGAACTACTTTACCTTCAGAATCTTTAACAGTAATAAAAAACTCCCCATATCTTTGCAGTGGCACATAATCAAATGTTTTATATTCTTCGTATATGCCTATTTGTTTCTGTAAAGCTTTTAGTCCTGCTTCCTCTGTCCCTAGTAACTGTTGTATAACAGGAAGAGGGGCAAATAATTCTAATTGTGCTGAATCTATTTGTCTTTGTTCCATTGTCTGTAGTCCAACTACTATAGCACTTAGTTGTTGAAAGTTAATATTTTCCACAGTATCTCTATTCAATGTATTAACATCTAATCCTACTTGTTGTAGTAAATTGGGATCCATTATATTTATCATTTGAGCAGCGTTAATAATATCATCTACATAGTTAGATGCTATCATTCCTTTTTTAATTTCTTCTAATAATTTTTGAATCGCAAGTTGAGCTTCTTCGTAGGCTATAGCAATATCCCCTTCCAATATAATTATTTCACCTTTGTTAACTGTTATAACATTCTGACCAGTTCCCCCAGTAGTCATGTCTATTGGTGATACAAATATAATTTGACCGTTGGCATCTCTTCTGTATCTACCTTGTGCGCCTTCTTGTTGAGATATTATGTGAGCTTTAGCTAGTGCCACCTTTGCTCCTTCTACATTGTTTATAACATCAAAGTATCTTCTCATATCCATAACAAATTGCGTTTGAATTTCTCTTCCTTTTTGTTCCATTCTAGATATGGAGTCCCATAGTCTTGCTACTACAGGATATTTAGTAGCAAAGTTTCTAGCATGGTTTGCCCACTTACCAAAGAAACTTATATCTTTTAAGCTAGCTTCTTTGCCATCTTCAAATATTTTATCAGTGGCTTCTGCTGTTTTCTTTAAATCATCAACACCTTTTTTCTGTTGTTGTCTATTCATTGTTTCAGGTTTACTTAACTCATCATCTGCAACTGACTCTTGCATTTGCACTGATGCTTGATAGTTTATGTCTGTAAAATCTGGATTGCTGTTAAACTCAACCTCTTGTATTTGATTGCTATCAAAAACTATAAAAGATTCCTGTGCCCCTTTTTCTACTCCCCTATCAAAATCACCTGCACGCATGCCTTCAGCCATGTTAACATATACAATACCATCATAACCTTTTTCTTTTATTTTTTTTACTAAGTAAGCTGACTGCATATTTTTGTAATTTTTAAACTGACTTTTACCCTCCATAAAGTTAGCCTCAATTTCTCCTAACGCACGAGATATTGCAGCATTTTCTTTTTCTGTAAATAGAACAGGAGAAACATCAATAGTTTTATAAAAAGTTCTAAAAGCTCTAAAGTTTTTACTGGTAGGTGTTTCAGTAAGCCTCTCTAAAACTTTAAATGTATCCCAGTTTCCCATGTCTGGCATCCTTAATGGATTGTTAATGTATAATATTGCTGTATTAATACTACCTAAATCTTCCTCAGTTGCTTCGTCTATATCAAAGCGACCATCTTGAAATAATACGCCGCCCGTTTTTGTTCGTCTTCCTACGACTGGTGTTAGCGTAGTCTCTCCTCCCCTTACTTTCATGTTGTATCTATCTTTTGCTTGCATTTCACTGCTTGCAAAATGCAAACCTAATTCACTAATTTTACTTGTTTCAAGCACAGGAATAGTTGAACCTTGAGAAGTAAAGTGATATGTCTTTTTAATAGAACCTGCTATTCTTAAATCAGATTCAGTCGGTAATGTAATTCTATTTAATCTGTTAGTAAATATTTCTACGCCTTGAGTTCTAGAATTTAAAGAAGCTAAAAGGTTCATCACTTGTCTTTGTGCCCTGGTTGCAGTCCCTAATTCCATAGCACTGAATGTTTCAAACTTGCCTGCAAAATCTAAATCTGCACTTTGTAAAGAAGCTATTGCTGCATTCAGTTCTTGAGAAGTTACTTTCTTTAGCTCTGCTAGATAATAATTAGCTTCACTTATATTTGGTAGACCCACTTTAGTTGTAAGCGATTTCATTAAACCGTTTACTAACGTAGTTATTTTCCGCAAACTTGGATCAGTCATTAATCCCGTTCTTGGTTGTTGATATAATATGAATGAATTATATAAACCTATGTTATCTGTAATACTTCCTGTATTATATCCTGAATTTAATACTTTAGTTTTTTTAAGTCCTCTTTGTATAAATGCCTGGGCTTCGTCTACAGATATGCCTGCAGCTTTAGCTATGTTACTTATCTCTGTGGTTTGCATAACAGTTTTAGACATGATAGCTCGTCTTGCTATAACTGTGCCATAGTCTAATTTATCAAACACTTGATTGGCTCCATTTAATCCATTGTTTCTAAGTATATTTGCTAATGTAATTAAATAAGTTCTTATCCTTTCAAATACTCTACCTATTATACCTTTAGGACTATCTAATGCCCCATTTGGGGTGGTTGCCATATATTCTGCAAAGTAGTCAGAGATTGCTTCTTCTTCCATTTGACTTTGATTTAAACCAAACGGACCATATCTATTTTTAATGTTGTATCTATTAATTAAAGTTTTTCGAGCCGCATCACGTAATACATTTTGTTCCTTTGGTGTTAATAAATTATTAAATATATAATGCATTGATTCATGATGCATGGTGTAACGTTGTGAATCTGCTAGCGCTATATTGTCAACAGGAGTAGTAGCATTCATAGCAACTTCGATTAAACCTAAACCTCCAAAGTATCTACCGTTTAATACTGTGCCCTCTTCTGTCATTATAGAATCAATTAATCTAATGCTAAGATTGTCTAGCCCTAGTTGATTAAGCTCTTTCTGAAACTGATCACTAATTACAGCCATTGACTTTATAGCTTCAAGTGATAGCTTTGGACGATCTAAAGAATTAGGATAGTTTGAGACACTCCAATAAGTATCTACATTTTTTTCGTACACATTTTCATCATACCCATATAACTCTTTTCTTAGTTGTCTAATTTGTTTTTTAACTTTTTCTATTGTTTGAGCGCCAGGTATTCTTGGTTTGTTATCTTTAAAATTCAACAAAGGTTCTATGTTAAAACTTTCTAGTAAGGTATTTAATTCTTTTCTTTTTGCTAAAGAAACTTCTATTATATCTTGAAACTCTTGTATCTTTTCAGTCTGGTCTATGTAAATTGCTTTTTGCTCATCAGTTAACGCTTCAACTTCTGCCGCCGAAAGACCTTCTGCCCCTCCCTTTCTTTGACTCTCTAAGAATTTTATTTCTTTCCTAGCTGTATCAACCATTATGTCTGAGTAAACAAATACAGTGCCTGTTCCAAATCTAACTAGTGGAGTATATTCAGGTTTAGCCTTATCTAGTGCCCCTTGTATTGCATTTATTTCTATTTGATTTTTTTGTTTCTTAGCTATTTTTAAAGCAGCTCTAAGCATTTGTTTAGGATTAAACCTAATACCTTGAATATCTAACCTATTTAATATATCAACTATAGCATCTATTCTTCCTAAAGCACTTGACGCTTGCAATACTCTAGCTTCTTTTTGAGTTTGTAAATCGTTTATCTGAATATTTATATCTCTTATATTTTGTTTATACGTAGGATCTTTTGTATCTAGATTTCTTTTTTGTAATCTTAATGATTGTATTTCTTCATCAACCTTCGCAGTTTCAAAGTCTGCTAGTTTTTGTTGCTGTGTTAAGTTTTCAAATTCTTGATCATTACGCTGATTTAAAGGGGGCACCCTACGACTTTCTACTAAAGTTCTTGTACTTACTGTCATAGGCTCATATGGAATGCCTTGATCAATAATTTCCTGTATTCGTTGTCTACCTCTATTAATGTTAGGATTATCTTTAACTGGTGTGAAATCTCTCCTATGTGTTTCTATTAAATCCCTACCGTTTTTTCCATTGTAGTATCCTAATTTAGTCAATTGTTCTTGTTGTTTTGGTGTTATAACATTTGGATCTCCATTGTTTACTGCTCTATCTAATGTAATGTTACTCCAATTTATCCAATCTTTTTCTAGAAGCGCATCCATTGTAGTTTCTCCAGATTCTATAGCTCCCTTATTCATAGCATCATCGTAAGGTTTTACAAAAGCAGGTTTGCTGTATCCTATGCCCGCTATTGCTTCTAGTCTGTATTCGTTCTGTTGTTCCTCAACTATTTCTTTTCTTCGCCTTTTCCAGTCTTCTTTAGACTTAAGCTTATCTGCTTCCAATGCATTTCTGATTACTTCAGTAGAATTGTAACCTCTTCTTTTTAATTCTTTTACAATTCTTTTTAATCTTGCCTCACTAGGTATATTTTCTGGTTCTAAATACTCTGGTTCTACGTCCTTGTCTTGTTTATCAACTTGATTTTCTTCTACTTTAATTACTTTACTTGCATCTTTTTCGTTTAATAATTGAATAGTATTAGTTGTGTTGTTTCTTAGTACAATATTTTTTGATCCATCCAAGTTAACTGTTTCACCCAATATGGTAAACTCTGGAGGATTGCCATCTGTTTCAAATTCAGGATTATCTGCTTGATAAGCTCCTTCGATGGTTACAGTATCACCAACCGTAGCTCCTGTTTTCTTTATAGTTTCAGTTTCAGTTGGATTCATTTTTCCTATACCAAAGGCTCCTTCAACTTTTGATCTACTTTGTTTTGCGTAATTTATTGCTCCAGGCACTGCCCCAATACCAAAACCTGCAACACCACCAGCTGCAGCAGCTTCTCCTACTTGTTTCCAAAAGTCTGGAGTGCTATACAAATCTTGTAAACTTGCACCTGCTCCAATCTCTGCAGCAGATGAGGTAATAATTTCTTGCAATCCTTCGGCGGTAGCCTCTCCTGCAAAACCTTTCGCTACACCTTTGGATACTTCTTTTATAATAGACGGATCTGTAACTACTTTATTAAATTTAGTTTTTACTAAATCTTTCATTTGGCTTTTTACGCCAGTCAAACCACCTCTTTTAGCAAATGCTGATACAATTTGAGAACTTGCACCAAATGCAAATTCAGAAGCAGCGTAAGGAATAGCTGCGGCTATGGATATGGCTGCATTAGAATCTCCTGATCTTTCTAATTGTGCGTTAGTCGCTTCACCAACACCCATTGCATATGAACCTAATAAGAAAGATAATCCTCCAAGTCCTATTTGTGAGGTCCCTATTGTAAATAAAGTAGGTGCTCCTATTGCAACTCCTACACCTCCGCCAACAACACCTGCCCCTATTAATGGCAGCATAGTTGCTGCACCAACTCCCATGTTAAAAGATGCCCAATCTAAAAATGCTCCAAGTTTATTTTCATCTTGTAACATATCTTCTATGGTGGTTATACGTAAATCAACTTGCCCCTCTTCTCCTTCTTTAAACATATGCACACCTGAGTCGAGATTATACTGTTCGACCATTTTAGAAAACTTTTCTTTAGCATCTTCATTATCAAATAAATCAGCCATAGTATATAAGACACCAGATCCAATGGCTTTTAAATTATCAAAGCCAGACTTAGCACCTGCAGTAAAATTCCAATCGTCTAAATCTGTAGGATCATCATATCTTACAGGATCTAAACCATACTTATACAAGTAACCTTTGTTAAACATTTCTTGTTCAACGAAAGGAGACTTCATATAGTTCTGCATGTCTTCCTTTGATAAATTTTCAGGCACAGCAAATCTAGGTACTTTTGGATCGTCAAACTTTATGTACTTCATTTTTGGCTTTTCAACAACTGGCGCAGTTTCAGGTTCTGCTGGAAACAATTGTGCGTATTGATCGGCAAAAGCTGCAAAATCAAAAGCAGCGTTAAATGGTGATGGTAGTTGATTGTTTGGTATCACGGTTCCAGATTGTTCTGGTATAATAATTTCAGGTCCTGCTTCGCCAACAAGATAAGGTTTGCCCGCTTCTACTGGGCCACCTTCTTGTCTAGACTCGATGGGTCTGCGTATAGGTAGTGTAGGACTAAGAAAGTCTGCTTCTTTGTTTCGACGAGTGGGATATTTGTCCTCGAAGTCTCTTAAATTAGCAAGAGCAGCTTCCCAATTATTTGAAGTTACTTGCTCCCAAAAGTTAGGAGTTTTACTAGCAAGGTCGCCATATTGAAAAGCGACTGAGGCAACTACTGTTGCTTTATTTTCTGATAGTTCAGAAAAATCTTGACCAGTTTTTTCTTTCCATTTTCTTGCAAGACTATTAGCCATATCTGATTGAACAGCTCTACTAACAAGCCGTGCTTCTTCGTCACTAAGATTTAATGGATTTTTATTAAGATATTTTTTAGCGTCTGTTTTTTGTTTACCAAGATAAGGTTCTAATTTATTTACTAATTCTTCAGGTAAATTTAATTTATTTAAATCATCAATGTTCCTTGCTCCTAAGTCAACACCCGAGCCAATAGTTACTCCTGAATTAGATCCTTTAGGGTCTGGTACGTAACCCCTTGTCTCAAAACCTTCTAGACTTTCTATGAAGTCATAATTAATATTTGTCACTTTTAGTTTCCTTACGTATTGTATTCAGAGAGCGAACTCTCTTAGGTTT
>CEUT01026453.1_pt1 | contig 12308 bp, 16 predicted proteins | sample 531401 | NCBI WGS metagenome assembly CEUT01 (sample SAMEA2622821, study PRJEB7988) | marine metagenome | biome: marine biome (ENVO:00000447); feature: surface water layer (ENVO:00002042); material: "saline water (ENVO:00002010), including plankton (ENVO:xxxxxxxx)" | depth 5 m | reverse complement strand
CTAAAAGAAAAGCACGCCTACAATGTTACTCTTCAATGTGTAAAAGGGGCATACTCTGATCTCAACAGTCGGAAGGTACAAGAGGCTGTAGAGAAACTTAGGCAAGCTCTACAGGAGATTGAGGATACAACAACAAGTGAGGCGGATCTCAATTGGGGTCAAACAATGATGGACCGCTATGAGGATTACAAGAACATCCAAAATATGGGTGGTATTGATGGGTACACGACACCTTTTCCTACCCTAGATGAGGCTACAAGAGGTTTCCATGATGGGGAGTTTATCTTAATCGTTGCCCGGCAAGGAGTTGGTAAAACATGGCTTACTAATCTACTTGGGTACACAAACTACTCAAAAGGGTTGAGTGTACTTTATTTAACAAAAGAGATGCCAAGTACACAGATTGCAAGACGCTTCGATGCACTCAAGTTTAAGCTACCATATCAAGATCTCCGTAAAGGTGGTCTTAACTCAATGCTAGAGGCTAATTGGAAAACTGCAATTGAAAGACAAGTGGATGAACCTGGCAAGATAAATATTGTCGGTGAAGAATCCGGAGGTGTCAGCCATGTAGCAGCAAAGATTGAGAAGTACAAGCCCGACATCGTATATATTGATGGTATGTACCTGATGGACGATGATCGAAAGGCAAGAGAGCAATATCAAAGAATCGGCAATATCAGTAGAGACCTCAAAAAGCTAGCTAAACGATCTAAGACAGCCATCGTTGCAACCGTTCAATTCAATCGTAATGCAGACAACTCCAAGGGTGGGCCGGAGAATATTGCGGGAAGTGATATTGCTAAAGATGCAGATGTCATACTCGGTTTATTTCAAGATGAGGATCAAAGACTATCCAAGCGGGCTACACTGCGTGTATTGAAGCAAAGAGAAGGTGATCGACCCGAAATTGAATTGGATTGGGATATGGGTACAATGACCTTTGGAGAAGCTGAGGATGATGCCTTTACAGGAGTGTCATTCTAATGAGTAAAGAACAATCTGTTTTGAGTCTGCTGCATAAATACAATATGGGGGGCAAGATTGGGGCGGGTAATATTGCTATCCGATGTCCATTGGCTCCCTACACTCCTCTTCATAGAAATAACTATGACTCTCGACCATCTATGGGAATCAAAGTCAACGATGATTCTGTTCTAGTCAATTGCTTTACGTGTCAATTTAAATCGGGTCAACTAAACTACTTGTTTAAAAGACTCGCATATTGCGACCCAAAATGGCAACCTGCCCTAGACGATTGCCTTGACTTGGAGAACAAATACTTAGGTGAGGCATTGGGGCAATTGAGCTATCACAAAGCAAGTCAACCCAAGGTTCTACAACCCTTCAATGAGGATTTATTCACACCCTATTCCCGCAAGTTTTCTCCTTATTTGTTTTCCAGAGGAATTGAATTAGAGACCGGGAAGAGGTTTGATGTTGGTTTTGATGAGGATGCAGCAAGAGTTGTTTTCCCCGTTAGAGACCCCATGAAAAGACTATGGGGTGCAGTGGGGAGAACGATAAAGAATGAGAAACCAAAGTATTTGAATTATTGGGAGATGTCTAAAGGACAACACCTGATGGGTGGTCATCTTATAGAGTCGGGCCTATCTCTGATTGTAGTTGAGGGTGCTTTGGATTGCATGATTGTTGATCAATTCTTGTATCGCAATGGCCTTTACGATAAGTACCGGGCTGTATCCATCATGGGGGCTAGTATGACTAAAGAGCAGGCAGACAAGATAGTTGCTTGGTCTAACCAGGTAATCATTACTCTAGACAATGATGAGGCGGGGCGTATCGGAACGAAAAAAGCAGTCAGTCTTCTTTCGAGTAGAATTCAAACAAAAGTAGGGTATATAAATAGGGTCGGAAAAAAAGACTTTGGAGACTGCTCAGATGAAGAGATACGTAGTGTAATTGACAATTCTGTTCTTATGGTGTAATACTACAAGTCAACCCAACAGCCTCTCGGAGAAAATAATGCATATTTATAACTTCCGTAGTGATGCTTTATTTAGTTTTTATAAAAATGATATTTACAATTATCAAATCAACGATAAGTATGATTACAAGAATGCTTTTGAATACAACATTGAATGCAATTTTGAAAAAAATTTGGTTAGACAATACGAAATTTATATTCAATATTTGATCAATTTGTGGTTTTCATGGACCACATAAACAAAATAAACCAAAAAAACAGTCAAGGAGACACAAATGAGTTGGTACAATAATGACAATGCTTTTCCAAGCGAATCTAAGAAATATACAAGACGATTTTGGATGCCCAACAATACCGAAAAACAAATCACTTTTGTTGATGGGCCGGTAATTGATTGTGGCGGAATCCAAGTTCAAACTCCTTTCAAGATTGAGGAATACCAAATCCAATTAAACAATAATTGGAAGAATTGGTTTACCCGACCGATTAACCCAGAGGATGATGTTCTAAAACAAATGGGCCACAGAGCTTCCAAGGTTGCTATCTTCACAGTGATTGATCACTCTGAGTGGACTGACAAAAAAGGTAATACTCATCGAGATGAATTGAGCCTTTATGTCGTTAAGCGATCTTCTCAAACGTGGGGATTAATTGAGCGTCAACTAAGTCGTAATAATGGTAATCTTCGTGGCATGAAGTTCAATGTGTCTCGGATGGGTGATAAGTCTCCTGCGGTAGGGAGTTTCCTGGAGTTTGAAGGACGCTCAGAACTGCCTCAAGACATTCAACCGTTCAACTACTTGGAGATCTTGAAACCTAAAACAAAGCAAGAGATGGACTCCATTTTGAACCCGGTTCAAACAGACACTTTTTCTCAAGACAACGATAGTTGGACTTCTCCTTCTCCTTCTTCTCAATCAAGTGGAGGTTGGGGGAGTACCGGTGGAAGTTCAATTCCTTTTTAATAAAACAGACATAGGATTGACATGATAATTGATACAAAAGAAGATTTAGATTTAATAAAAGAAAAGATATTAGCTGCAGACAAAATTGCTTTTGATACTGAGACAAATGGGCTGATGTTTGATCGCAAGATGATCGGCTGTTCTTTGGCTATAGAGCATAAAGGCAAATTGGAAGGATTCTACTTTCCTACCCGGCACGAGGCAGGGTTTGATCTATTCGCAATCCCACCAAAAAACTGTCCATCAGATGTTGTCTTAGAGTTGTTGAAAAGTCTGTTTTTTGACGCTAGTAAGACAATATATATTCACAATGCTAAGTTTGACATCAAGACCTTACGCAATGAAGGAATCGATCCTCAAGACATCAAAGCTACGGTGATTGATACACTATGTGTCTCTTGGTTGATTGATCCAGGTAAGAACGGTGGTCATGGTCTAAAGACCTTAGTAAGAGAATATTTTGGTTATGACATGACCACATTTGATCAAGTCACAAAAGGTTTTGGCGGCAATGAATATGTGCCTGTTTCAACGATGGGTAAGTATGCAATTGATGATGCAGTGTATCTATATAAACTGCAAACAGAGTTGCTACCCCAACTAAACGAATCCCAACTAAAGGTCTTGAATGAACTAGAGATGCCGGTGATGTACATCTTAGAAGAGATGGAGCACTATGGGTTTAAGTTTGATGTTGCACAAGTAAAAGAGGCAAGTATTGTCATGAGAGAACGCCTCAAGTCTATTACAGATAAATTTTGTGCAATCTTAGGTGATGACGCACAGATTGGCTCGTCTCAATGGTTGAGCAAAAAGTTATGTGATAACTATTGGGGGACAAAGGGTGTGCCTCGTGGCAAGAGTGGATTTTATTCGACAGCTAATGAGCATTTAGAGAAGTGGGCAGAAGGTGCAATACCTGGTACATCCATAATCGGGAGATCACTGGCTAAACTAGTTCTGGAATACCGACAGTTATCTAAAATGCTTTCCACATACTGTGAAAAGTTGCCTATATACACGGATTCACAAGACCGCATTCATGGGTCATTCAATCAGTTCGGTACAGACACAGGTCGTATGTCCTCATCTAAACCAAACTTACAAAACATTCCATCTAGTAGAACAAAAGAGGGCGATTTACTGAGAAGGTCCTTCATTGCAGAGGATGGGTATGAATTGATTGTAGCTGACTACTCTCAAGTTGAATTGAGAGTCATGGCACACTTATCGAAGGATCCTGTTATGTGTACTGTTTATCAAGAGAATGGAGATATTCATCAAATGACAGCAGATGCATGTGGATGTTCTCGATTCCACGCAAAGGGCATTAACTTCGGGTTGATCTACAAAATGGGTGCTAAGACACTTAGTAAAATGTTGGGTGTGTCAGTATCTGAGGCTCAGTCGTATTCTGATAAATACTTTGCAAACTATGCCGGCGTTGTGAGTTTTCATCAAAAGCTAATCAAGAAGGTAAGAGATAAGGGTTATGTTTGGACTATCACAGGACGCATTAGAAAGCTCACACAAATAAACTTAGGGGATTCATTCAACCGATCAAAAGCAGAGCGGCAGGCAATCAATACGCAAGTCCAAGGAAGTGCAGCAGACATCATCAAGATCGGCATGAGAAACTTTATCAGAAGAGTAAGAGAAGAAGGGTACACACGAGATGATGTAAGAATTGTTTGCCAGGTTCACGATGAAGTAGTTGTAGAGGCTAAAGAGGAAATTAGTGAACAGGTATCAGATATTCTAAAGTTTGAGATGGAAAATTGTGTCAAGCTTATCGTTCCTTTGATTGCAGAGCCCGCCATAGGGAAGTCATGGGGTGAGGCAAAATGAAGGGTTGGGCTTTACATCCTAATTTTAACAAAGAAACTAAGGGTGTATTGACTTTAAACGGTATGGAGTTGTTTGCAAAGTGCCAAGGCAAATACTATGTGCCTCGTGGCTTCGAGCAATTCAAATATGTTGACTTTTCAACAAGTATGCTCGGTGAGATGATGAACCCAATGATTGAGCCGATCTCTCTTAGAGATTATCAAGTGCCGGCAGTCAAAGCGGTAATCGAATACCTGGATGAGCCACCGAAGGGGGCAATCCTGTTTGCTCCTTGTGGTAGGGGTAAGACAGTAATGGGTTTAGAGATTGCTAGGAAATTAGGAAGAAAGACACTTGTGCTTGTGCATAAAGAGTTTCTGGTTGATCAATGGATCGAACGTGCAAACACATTCTTACCTCAAGCTAAGATTGGAATATGGCAAAGAGATACGGTCCCTGATGGCACAGAAGATATCGTGATTGCGATGGTGCAATCAATCTGCAAACGAGAGTACCCGGCAGAAACGTATGACTTGTTTGGGACTGTTATTGCAGATGAAACGCACCGGTACGCTGCACCGATGTGGCAAAATGCTTTTGGTCGATTTGACTCTGCATATCGAGTAGGATTGACTGCTACACCAGAGCGCAAAGATGGGATGCAAAAAGCCCTGTTTCTCCACATTGGTCCGATTGTGTATGAGATGGAAGGACACAAGAGAATACCGACTATCTGGAGAATAAACACAGAGTGCAGCATGAAGATCCCTAAACTTTGGAATGGGGACGTTAACACTTCAAAGATGATTACAGATTTATCTAAAATAGAGGATCGCACCGATCTTATCATACGCATGACAAAGAGAGCTCTCCTCAAAGGGCGTAAGGTTCTTATTCTAAGTGAGCGTGTAGCTCATGTAAAAGAGATGAAGACTATCTTGTCTAAAGACTTTGAGGAATCTGACTTTTCAGTTGATCTGTATATCGGAGGAATGAGTCAAGGGGCCAGGGAAGAGTCGGCTAAGGCAGATGTTATTGTAGGTACGTATGCAATGGCTCAAGAGGGTTTAGATATACCCGCTTTAGACACTTTGATACTAGCTACACCAAAAACTTCAATAACTCAGTCGGTAGGACGCATCTTACGTGATGCACCTGATAAAAAAGACCCGGTAGTATTGGATGTCGTTGATCCAAAGATAGGTATTCTAAACGCATATTGGGGTGCTAGAAAAAAGACTTACACAAAACTAGGGTACAATATACTATTTAATTAGCTAAAAGGAATAATAAATCTCTTTACGATGTTGAAGAAAACAGGTATATTATTTGTTGTACAACATAAGGGGGGTTTATGAATTCGTACAAGAAGTATTATTCAATAGTACAAAAAATCAAAGAACTAAATTCTGAGAAAGATCGATTAAAGAAAATTGTTTTACAAAGCTTGAAAGAAAAGGGCGTAATGTCTTCTGAACAAGATGGCGTTAAAGCTACTATGTCTATTAGACAAACAGTCAAGTATGACAAAGAGGGGATCCAAGCTCACATTGCTGCTAAAGGTATTGACTCAAAGGATTTTGAGAAAACTGAACTCGATATGTCTAAAGTAGAGAGTTTAATTGCAGAGGGGCGAATTGATCCAAATGAAATTGCCAAATACGCTCAAATCAAAACAACTGAGGCGTTACTGATTAAGGAGTCAAACAATGACAGTTAATAGAACTGATTACATGAAAGAATATTATGAGCAAAATAAAGATCGTATCCTGAAGAGCAGAAAAGTAAGATATGACAACGATCCATCATATCGAGGTAAGCTAGCTAGAAACCGATCTGAGACGAGAAGACGATTCAAAGAACTAGAAAGACTTAAGCTCAAGAAAAAGTCCATTGAAAGCGGAGAAGAATTCGTTGTAGAGTCCGGCAAGAAGATGAAGGTTAAAACTCCCACAGGCAAGACTGCTGTTGTTCATATGTACACGTTAGGTCAAGTCTGTGATATTGTGAAAGTCAAGAAGGCATCAATTATCAATTGGATTAACTCTGGTAAATTGCCCGAATCTCTTTATCGAAATCATGTCAATTGGCGTTTATATACAGATGACCAGGTATTGGCGTTGAAGAATGTAATCGATGCTGAGATGGCCATCTGCATTAGAAATAAACGAAAACTTAGAATGACATCTAAGTTGGCTTCTTTGATAAATGAAAAGTTTAATGAGCTAGAATTTGGGGTTGATCCCGAAAAGTTAGAAGAGGACAAATAAAATGAGTGAACAAAACAAAACTGCAATTGTCAAAGCATTGGCTAGTATGACTGTCAATCTAGGTAATTATGAAAGCGCAAAGATTGAGGCGGGAATTGAGCTTCCTGTAGTTGCATCTCAAACGAGTGTATCCCAAGGATTTGATGATGCTTGGAAAGAGGTTTATCGACAACTTGAATTAAAGGTATCTGAAATCAAAAAGGGTCGGGTTAAATGAGTTTTCAACAACTTCTCAAAGACATCAATAAAAGATATGGTGAAGATTGTTTAGTTCAAGCGTCTCAATCAGATCGACTTGAGAAGAGAAACCGAATTCAAACCGGTATTCTTTCATTTGATATTGCATCAGGTGGAGGAGTTCCTTTGGGTACAATAATGACTCTGAAGGGTGAGTATTCAAGTGGCAAGTCGGCATTAGCTCATCGGATCGGTGCAGCCTTCCAAAGGCACTGTAGAAACTGTGGCAATCCCATGATTGATTGGCAGGAGAATATCCAAGATGGGGCTCATGTGACTTGCTGTAAGAACCCAGAAAAAATGCGGGTGGTTTGGTTTGATGCAGAGGGTTCATATCAAAACGATTGGGCTACAAAATTGGGTATGTTCCCTGATAACACATATGTGATCAGAACAGAGTTTGCAGAGCAAGGGATAGACATTGCAGACATGGCTATCAGATCCGGTGAATGCGACTTGCTAGTAGTTGATTCAATTGCACACTTAACTCCTAGTGTTGAGATTGAGCAATCCTCTGAAAAGTGGCAAGTCGGCACAATGGCTCGATTGATGAATAAGGCAATGAGAAAGTGGGTGTCGGCTCAAAATGCCGTTGGTCTTGAGAAGAAGGTTGCGCCTACCATTCTTTTGATCAATCAAATCCGAATGAAGGTCGGGGTGTTTTATGGAAACCCGGAAACTTCACCTGGAGGAAAAGGTATTGACTTTGCTTCCTCTATTATCTGCAAAGTAAAGAAGAAGGGATATATCGAAGAGACCAAAGGTGGCGTGCCCTTGGGTCAAGATATTGAAGTTATCTTTCAAAAAAACAAGACTGCACCTCCAAACAGATCTGCAATCTTCAGTCTATTCTTCAAGGATACCGATGATTATTTGACCGGTGCATCTAACATTGCAGAGCAAGTGATCTTATTTGCCGAATATTGGGGCCTCGTTGAAAGAAAGGGGAGTTGGTATGTGATTGATGAGGAAAACCGATTCCAGGGGGCAAAGAAAGCGGGTGAGGCATTATTGAATGACTACACACTACTTTGCCAACTCAGAGATAAGATCATTGAAAAAGAAATCGGATGGCTATCCGGGGGTGGTAAATGAGAAAGACTTCTTTAGGAAGTAAGAAACCCAAGCCTGCTTTCTTTGAAGAAGTAAAGAAGGACAACAAGTCTCGCTCTGCAAGACATGAGAATCGACTGCAAGGTGTCTTAAGATCAAAGACAACCCCGAATAGTGGGGCTTTACCAGATCTTTCTAAAAAAGGAGATCTTCGAGATGAGTTATTCGTGTGGCAAGCTAAACTAACAGATAAAGATCGGTTTACGATTACTTCAGATGTGATCGTTGAACTAAAGAGGCAAGCTTCCTTGACTGGTAAATGGGCTGGTATGTGTTTAACACTAGAGGGTCTGCCGGATAATGTTGAAAAAGATTGGGTTTGTATACCTGCTGATATATTTGCAGAACTAATTGACAAGTATAGAGATACATGACAATACTTATTGTCTTTTCAACAACTTCAAGACAAAGGATATGATATGAAAGTGAAAAAGATAAGACTCGATCAAATTGATTTAAATCTAATTACCAACTCACGAGTTAATATTGATGTTGAAGATTTAAGCGAAAGTATGGCTACATCAGGTCTAAATAATCCAATCGGTGTTTGTGAAACTGAGTCGGGGCGATATGGCCTTGTTTACGGATTTAGGAGGTTCACCGCAGCTACTCGGTTGCAATGGGCGGAAATTGATTGTCGGATAATGAATGATTTAGATGAATCTGAATTACTCATTATGAATCTTCAAGAAAATGTGAGTAGAAAAAACCTTAACCCGATGGAAGAGGCGTTGGCAATCCAACGCATCCAAAACCTGGGACGAGATGTAAACGAATTCAGAAAAGAGCTCGGTTGGTCTAAAACATTAGTTAGTCAACGATTGGCTTTACTAGAGATGACAGATGAGATCATCCACTCTCTTAAATATGATTTAATCTCAGTTAATCAAGCTAGAGCAATTAACCAAGCTCCAGAGGAGTATCACCCAGAGCTAATTGAATTGGCTAAAGTGGGTACAACTGCGAAAGCATTAAGAGAAAAAGTGGATGAGCTACTAGAGTATATACCTGAAGATGATGACGACATTATTGAGATTGATGACGATGATGATGTGGAGCGTCTGTTTATCGATGAAGACGAAGTAGACAACGAAGTATTGGCTAACTCAATTAATAATATGTTTACTAATTTAGGATCGCTATTTAAGAACGAGACAGGATACTACAAGTTTAAGATTGCAATGAAGTCAATTGACTTTACAGGTATGTCAAACAAGGATCTTAACTTACTCAATACGGCACTTGAACGATTAACTGGGCCGGACTGTTTAAATCTGTGGGGAGGATATGAAAATGAGTCTTAATAACTTGTTTAAAATGATTCACAATCAAGAGGAGACTAACAGTCCCTCCATACTTCCTAAGATAGAACAGTTTTATCTGAAAAAAGCAAATGATCGGAATTACGATGTCATTATGGAAAAGATGACTCGTTTCCATCCATCATCGGTCGGATACAATCCTGTTTGCCCTCGCAAGTATTCAATCATTATGAACCGAGATGATTTTGGAGCCAAGCTTAGGTTGGCAGACCCACATAAGACTTCACTGCTGCGGGTATTCGATCATGGTCATATGATTCACGATATGTATCAAAATGACATACTAGCAAAAGCAGGATGTCTTTATGGTAAATGGATAAATAAGGACAACCAAAATATGGTTGTTGAAGGATTTTATCCAGGCGAAAGATGGGAGTATAAAGAACCCAGAATGAAGTGGCCGGAAAAGAGGATGAGTGGGTACGTTGATGGAATTGTCTTCATTGATGGGAAGTGGTACGTATTAGAGATTAAGAGCAGCAATTCTAATTCATTCAAGTACATCAAGTCGGTATCTAAGTTTCCTAGAGACTATCATGTTAAGCAAGCCATGCTTTACTGCTTTGCTCCTAATGATCTAGAAGAATGCGGTGAAATTGAAGGCGCAATCATTCTATATGTGAACAAGGAGACAGGAGAAGAGATGGATTTCTTTGTAAAGAAAGACATGTCCATCATATATCCGATACTGTCTGACATTCAGGTGGCAATAGAAGCTGCAAACACAAAGTCTCTCCCGGATCGATTAGAAGACTGCAAGACTCCGAGAAGTAAAATTGCCAAAGAGTGTGTAGCCTGTGATTTTTGTTTTGGGGGTAAAGTCTAATGGATCCTCTTTCTAGATTAGTTAAAACAATCAATTCAATGGACTTAAATCTGCCGAAGAATAGAGAGCATCACTTATCCTTCCCTGAAGACTTGTCTTTAGTTCACATGGATGAGCTAGGTAGGCACTTATCTTACTGGGCTAGTGTTTGCTCATATGTTATTTTCCAAATCAGTCTAATTGAAGGACAACTAGTAATCAAAAAACAATCATTAGAAGAAGAGACTGACTTGAGATTGTATGCAAAGCTCAAAAGAGGTGATATGACTGCGACAATGGCTAAGTCTGCTGTGGGTAGTTCTAAGACAGTATTGGAGCTTAGACGTGAGATCGCACAGATGGAAGCGGACTTAAAGGTGTTAAAAGCGGTCTCTTTAGGGTATGATCTGAAGAACTCGGCTGTAAGTCGGGAAATCAGTAGAAGACAACAAGAGAGGAATCTTAGAGATGACTAAAGAAAAAATAAACTTACGTGTAGCCGGTCGGAGTCGAGTTGACTCTGTTGCCGGATCATGCGTAAAAAACATTGAAGAAGGTAAGTCAGTTAGCTTAACAGCTATTGGCGCAGGTGCAGTCAATCAAATGATCAAATCGATTACTATTGCCCGATCTATGGGTGCTAGCAGCGGTTTGGATATTTACTTTACAACCGGATTTGCTACAGAAGTAATTAACGGTGAAGAAAAAACTGCACTGAAGGTCTTCTTACATACAAGGTAGGGTTGCCATGTTTACGATAGTGTATAAGATACAGATGCCATCAGGTATACTTATATTTGAAGTTGAATTGATGATCACAGAACTCGATGAAAACGGATGTGGAGTCAATGCCAAACAACTCAAACAAGTATTAACCACCTGGTGGGAGTCAGATAGCCCGAAAGAGACTCCGGAAGAGGCTTGCCTCGGTGCGTGGGCTACAATTACAGATTATTTAGTTAATTCTAAACAACATCCTAGGGTCCAATGTTCTGAAGTGTTTTTAGAGACATCAGGACTCAAGATTTCATTTAAACCAACAGAAGACACATGGAGTAAACTCGATGTCTGAATACAAAGAAAATATTGACGCATTTGATACAGAAGAAGAATTGCAAGAAGAAGAAGTGCAAGAAGAAGTTGAACAACTAAATGAAGGGCCTGCCTTGGGTGCGGATTTGTCTAGTGCAAACGAATTGGACGATGAAGTTGAAACTGCGGTACTTTTAATCCTCAAGAAGAGTGGAGCAGTTTTACCTGTTTCCGACTTGGATAATCTAAAGATGGAGCGTAAAGCTACAGCACACGATGTATTGCGTATGTGTGCTGATGTGCAAGATCAAGTATCTTCAATCCGAGTAGTTGGAGAATTAGCTCAAATTTTCCAACATCTTACTCAAGAAAACCTAAAAGCGGTTGCTCAATTACTGTCTAATAAGATGAAAGAGAATATCCATTAGTAATATGTTATATTGAGGGTATACGTTTTCACAAAGGAGGTTTGTATGCCCAAAAAATATGATGACTCATGGTTTGTTCCACCCAAAGGGGTCCGAACTGCTGCAGAGCGTGGACTCAAAAACAGAAGAAAGTACGGACGAGGCGGTTTATCTAATAAACAAGCATCAGAACAAGGGATTGGCTCTGGTGTGCAGCGTGCAGTAAATCTTAAGAATGGAAGTAAAGTTTCTCCTCAAACGATTAAACGGATGAAGTCTTTCTTTGCTCGGCATGAACGAAATAAGGATTCTCGAAAACCGGATGGCACTCCGGGGGCAGGTAAAATTGCGTGGGATCTTTGGGGCGGAGATGCAGGTAAGA
>CEUT01054762.1_pt1 | contig 12324 bp, 14 predicted proteins | sample 531401 | NCBI WGS metagenome assembly CEUT01 (sample SAMEA2622821, study PRJEB7988) | marine metagenome | biome: marine biome (ENVO:00000447); feature: surface water layer (ENVO:00002042); material: "saline water (ENVO:00002010), including plankton (ENVO:xxxxxxxx)" | depth 5 m | reverse complement strand
GATATTTCTTTCTATGGCTCTACAAATGTAGGTGCTATTCAAATGGAGAGGTCTGAAGGTTCTAAGCCTATCCTTCATGTTAAAAATACGGGTGGAGAAGCAGGTGCAGTTATTGAAGGTCAAGATGGTACTATTACTAATCCCGTATTGGATGTTAAATATGGTGGTGCTTCAAAGGGTTCAATTGATGGTAATGGAGATTTGTCAATTGCAGGTAGTTTAATCGTGGGAAGCAATATTATCAAAGCCTCAGACTCAGGAAGCACTATTACAATGGACACCGATGATAATGTAGTAATAGGAGGCGATTTAACAATAAGTGGAGGGGATTTAATTGGACCAACTGATAATGACTTTGCAATTAGGTCTGATGGTAATATGTCTTTTAGAATAGATGCTGATAATGATGAATCATCACAATCCTTTACATTTATAAATAATGCTGCTACTACAATTGCTACTTTAACAGAAGCGGGTCATTTAACTATTGGTAATAGTCTTGTTGTTTCGGGTGGTTCTGTAACTTATAATACTGCACCATTAACTGTAACTTTTAATCAAGGTTTAAATATTTCTACTAATTATAAAATTGATAACTTAGGAACATATCATGCTTCAAAGCAAAAATATTTCCAATTACAAGACGGAATACCATCAGGAGTAGGAACAATAATTTCAGCAAAACCTACAATACAAAGTGCTCTTGACCCTTCTACTATGATTAGTCCTGATACTGCTGAAGTATTTTACATTGGTATAAATGCTAAAAATCAAATTTTAAATCAAGAATGGATTGAATCTGGGGGTTCAGCCCATGCTGATTATACTACAATGTTAGAAGGTAAAACTTCGGGAACACCCTCTAATGGATTAGTGGGTGGCGGTGCATTTGTACACTTAGCAAATCCATCAACATTTACAGGTAAAAGATTAACTTTATCTAATATTGCAAATGTACCTATGTTTGTATTTTGTGTTGATGAACCTTCATTACCACATAATATTAAAATACAACAATGCTGGCATAAAGGATTTGATGCTGTTGATAATACAGGAACAACTTATAATGCCCATACTGTTAATTTATTTAATTGTTTAACTGTTAATAGTTTAAATGCTATACCCGATATTGACGGTAATCCATTATATGAATTACCTACTATTATAGGTGCTCAGTCGGCTTTACTAATTAGACCAAACGAATCTATTACTATACAAGCGGTTAGAAATTCAGAAGAAGAAGAACCGGATGCTCAAGTAGAGCAATTTCACGGTGAATATTATAATAGTACAGGTTATAATCAATCGTTATCTTTTTGGAAAGTAATTGATTCTACTTCTAATAATTTAAATGCTAAAGTATCTACTATTACGGCAAATTCTATTTTAGGGCAAAGTCAATCAGGTAGCACTATTGTAATGAATGTATCATCAGGATTTATTGGATTGCCTAATAATTGTAAAATAGGAACATCGTTCTTTATATTTGCTAAACAAGCGTGTACAGTACAAGCCTGTGCAGGTGGTGGAGGACATTCTGTTACAACAGGTTTAGGTTTAACTTTTGATACAATAAGAACAGGCACTTCTACAACTGCATCAACAGATGCTTTATCAGCATTTGATATGGCTACTTATCTTAAAATATCTGCTACTGAATGGTTAAAGGTTGGTTGATATGGATATACATATGCAGTTAATTAGAAAAGGTGTAAAAGCCAAAAAGAAAAGATTAGCAGGTAGTGGAGGTGGAGGTGGCGGAAGCCTTGTTGGTACTAAACTAATTGCTATGACAAGTAAAGCACTTCCTTCAATGCCAAACAATTATTCTACTGTTGAAATGACTGTTAGAGATATGACAAATGGAACAATATATGTTGATGTAATAACAGGGATAGCAATAAATGGGATGGCTGTGCAGGATATGGTAGCACATCAAAATGGTTTAGTATCTTCTCCTGCAATAACAAATGGTACAATTAATTTATCGGCAGGTATTGAATATAGAATAGATATTGCAGCCTTTTTACATCCTAATATGACAGGTTCAGGTACTGAAAGTGCCGCTTGTCTTCCTATTACTGATGTAGGAAATAATTTTAATAATGGTAATATACAAATTAACCCTGCTCTTGGTACATTAACTTCTCCTTATAAAGCACCTTATGGTGGTGGTTTTTCAATTGATATTCTTAATACAGCAGTAGCAGGTGAATTAATTATTCAAATTGCTAACCTTAATGGTGGTTCTGATACAAACTCAAATGTAATTGCTGGTTCAGCAAGTGTTTCAGATGCTTATCACTTTAAAATAATTATAACATGATGTGATTAATATGGAGTATTGTTTGCCTGACACTAATTATTGTGTTAAAGGTTGGATGTTTATATTAGCAGTAGTATTAGAAGTATTATTTTATACAACTATTGCTTTTATAATGGGTAAAAAGTTAAAACGCAAGATTAAAAAATCACTAAAAATTAAAAATTAACGATTTTGGCGTAAAAAAACGAGGCATAGCCGCTTTTACACGGCTACACCCCGATAAAAATAACTTTTTTACTCAATGTCCTTACCAATTTACCTGCAACTCAGTAAATATATTTTGTTCTTCGTCAAAATACTTGACTATACCATTTTCTTGACCGTATTTCCATAAATCATAGGTCAATTGTGAATCTTTAAGGCAATAATCCACTACATCATCGTATTCTCCCGCTTTCCATTTGACTACGGAATCAATACTACTCATATTCTTTTGGTCGTCTATGGTACATTTAACCAAATTGTCCAAATGAATTCTTTTTCCATGTTCTTTTAACAAATAAGCACTTGTATCAATGCATCTATTTGATTTATCTTCTAAATATTTTCTTACAATATAAATATCCATAGAATCTCTAAGAACAGGTAAATCAAAAGCATTAATATTATGCCCTAATAAAATTCCACCCTTTTGAAAGTGCTCATCTATATCAAACTTAAACTCTCTTAATGATTTAATTTCAACATTAGTACCTTTTTTTAGTTCCTTAAGAGGTTCATCTACATAAATTACTCCATTTTCTCCATCCCAAGTAGTTACACAAGCGACTTTAAATAAATGGGTATTGCCCCAACCTCCTATCTCATAACTCAAATTTTTAGTTTCTATATCAAACGATAATACATTACTCATCTTTATTCACCTTTAACCTTACATAAGTTTTAGTTGTTCTTATTTCCTCAAAAATGTGCTTTACACTATGCCAATGTCTATAAAATTTATTTCTTCCACATTGTTCATTCTTTCTGAAAGACTCAATCATCAACTTTTTATCTACCCATCCATTAGTACCATTAACTTTAACCTTTGGGTTTGTTGCATTATAAGCAGCGATATACATCTTTTCATTACTCTTATCAGAAAATCTCTTTGGCTTCTTCTTTAACTTTTCTGTGAACCAACTTGTAATAGAGTCAAAAGATTCATCAGTTAATTGCCTACCTTGTTTAATATGTTTAGCGGTAATAACTGTACTTCTTTCAGATACAGCACATAAAGCCGCAGCAATACAGATATTGTTAATCATATTCATTAAAAATGTATTTAATGCTTCATAAATACTGTCATCAAAGGTATTCATATATTTCTTCATACCTCTCCAAACATTTTTCAAAGCCTTCTGTCCATCTTCAGACCAAGTTACAACTTTTCTTTTATCACCATCTACTGCTTCTAATCTATCTTGAATCCATCTATAAGTATTGTAAAGCATCTCAGAAAATTCTTCATGATAAACAGATGAACCATCTTCATCTTCTAAGATTTCGCCAACCATATCAATATAATCTTCTTCCATTTGTGCCCTCAAAGATTCGGGAACATCTCTAACATACAACCACATTCTTTGAAATACACCCTTTGTTAGAATAACTTTTTCTAATCCTTCGGGTGGTAATGTTGTAGCCCATAGACTTCTTTGTGAATCAACAACTAAATCTTTACCCCACTCAGTTAGTCTTTTCTTAATTAAGTGACTCTTAGAATCTAAACGATTCATAAACTTTTGAAATAGCATAACTGTTTCTTGTTTATGTTGCGACTCCTTAAAAATACCCGAATGTTCAAACTCATCAAAAGCAATAATACCACTACCATAAAGGCTACCAAAAATGGTTACATCTGTAAATTCTGGAGTATCATAATCATCATCTTCTCTTGCTTCTTGTCTATTGTATTCAGGGTTTGGTACATTCATCTTCATTGTTCCTAACAATGCTTGGTCTGTAAAACTATCAGGATTGTTCAATGTAAAATTGTGAACACCTGTTAGCGGTAATTGATTTTTTGTTGTAGGATAAGCATTAATTAATTCAAAGGTTCTTTCCCATACAGGACACAAGAAATCAAACATTGTTGTTTTACCACTCCTTGAAGTTTGAATCCAACAATAATGTATTCTTGGGTCAAGAGCCAATCTACCTATTGGTACTCTAACTGAATCTTTTAATATCTGCCCTAATGATACAAAATATGACATTGTTGCTGAATACTCATTGTAAAGAGAAAACTCTCCTACTACATTTTTCCAGCGTATAACATCTTTAGGCATCTCTATTTTCTTAGAACGAATAACCTCTAAATCGCTGTTATCATTTACCTTTGCTAATGCATCATATAATTCCCACTCATCTATTTCTAAATCTTTTGCCATTAATAACTCACCTCATTTTCTGAATTTAATGCCTTTAGAATATGGTATGCAGTTTTATTACCAATACCTTTTATCTTAGTTATATCTTTAATATCAGCCATTGATATTTCCACAATACTTCCAAAGGACTTTAGTAGGGCTTTTGCTTTTTCTACTGAAACACCCTTTATTTCAGATAGCACATCTACTCTTACATCGTCTGTTCTTATTTTCTTTGGTAACTCTTTGTGTATAATTAAATCTTTATCTATATGTTCTGTTGTTGCTAATATAATATGGGCGGCTGTTCTATAATTATCTACCCATATAGGTTTAACATCTGTATGTAATGCTATTGAAGTTAAAGCACCAACAAACATTTTCTTTAATTTATTTTTCCATGATGTTGAATTATAATTTGTTCTTTCTAAATATTGTACTGCGTCTTCTAATGTTCCATATATTAATATTATATTCTTATTGTATGTTCTATCCATATTATCTAATTGATTAAATATTCTTTTATTTCTAACTGATTGTAAAAAGTCAGCAGTTGATTTTGCTTCTATACAACAATCACCCACTATATAATCTCCAATCTCTAACCATTTCTTTTCTGTTTTAATTTTTGCTCTTTCTGCAAAAGATTCTAATGTTCTACTTAATTGTGAATCTTCCCTACTGTCAATTACTATCATGTCCATACCTCCAACACTTCCCTATACAAAGTCCTTCTTCAATTAGCGTATTACAATGGGGCGACATATATCTACCATCTACAATAAAACTAACATGTTTTTTTGTTTCGTTCATATTAAAATCTATCCATGTATCTTCATTTGATGCGATATTAAATATTTCAGATTCTATTTCAAGTTTAATTACTTCTAAAGCCTCTCCGCTTAATTGTCTTGGTGTAATGTTTAGCCCTTTGTTTAGAACAATAAGTTCAGATAAAAACTCATTATACCATTGTACTAAAAGTACTCTCGCTCTATGATTAGGATTTTCTACCATAACTGCATTTTTTAAACAAGGTAATATAGGTAATAATCCTGGACTTTCTACACTATCAATTTCTATATCAGCCATTTCCATTTTTCTTACTTCAGGAAAATCAACTAATTTATTTCCATAATAAACAGGTTTTATATTTCTTTTACCATTATCTGAGAGTTTATATATGGTCGGCATTCCTGCCATTAAATCTTCATGTGTAATAGGAATACACCAACGGTTAGCCTTAAGATGAAATGTATTTTGAATCCTTCTTAATCTACTTGTATTAATTACAACCGTATCAAGAAAAGGACTTTTATTTACTACATCATGACAGATATTAAAGAATGCTTTAACTTGTCTAAATGACTTCGCTACATTACCATATACAAATATATGAAACCCTCTACCAGAAAAGGATATGTTATGTTTGTAATCTTTTTCCATTAACCATTGATGCATTTTTAATACATCTTGATATAAATTAGGCATAGATTCTTCATCACCATGAGCATCAAAATCTAAAAATATTCTATCAATTATAATAGAATATTCTAATCCACGGTTAGTAGTAAAGTGTTTGTAATCATAAACAGAAGTAAATAGATTCATTTTACCATTATACATATTGATAAAGTTTTTATACTCTTCTTCATTCTTAACTACAATTCTTCCTGCTTCTCTTGCATTACTTCTTAGACTCCCTGCCCACATCTCTCTTGGAAAATACACCATCATCACCTTTTACATATTCATGTATAGAACAAAATATTTTTTCAGGCTTAGTTAATTCAGCCTTACAGCCTATAACTTTACACCTTCTTTTCATTTCATTCCTCTCTTTTTCATTTCTTTATCATCTAATTGTTTAGTATCTAATTTTATTCTTTCTTTTAAAGTCATTACTTTCTCATCTTCGTCATCACTATTTTCATTTGATTCCAACTCTCCTTCACCCTCTTCAATAAATGATTCAAGTGCTTTAATAGGTTCATCATTAAAATTCACCGTTGCTGATTTTAGAAACAATGCTAACTTAGCAGTTATCCATTCTTCTAATATATCAAATGTTTTATTATAAATGGCTTTAGCAAATGACATATTTCTTTTTGGTATTTCAGTATCACAAATAATATAATATTTAGTTTCTATATCTAACTCGCTAAGTATCTCTTTTGCTATTTCTGTTACTATTTCTTCTTTTTGAATTATGTCATTAATAGTCCATCTTCGTTCTTTAATTTTGTTTTCTATTATGTCGCTATTGTAAAAATCCTCACCTGCATTAGAACCAATCATTTTGACTTCCTCCATCAGCCGCTTCGCAATGGTCGTAATGTCCACAATGAATACATTTTTTATAGAAATATGAAGCATTAAATTCTTCTTCTAAATATGAATTAATCAATTTTTCAAAAGATGCTTTAACTGCTGTTTCAGAACGCTTAGAAACCTTTTCAGCATATACATAATTACTTGCTGGATAATACCAAGCCCAATGTGTAAATGGAGTTTCAGGGTCTAATCCTAATCCTCTAATTTGTTCGGGGTCGGCATTCTCAAATAGTATTTTATAGAAAGCCATTTCTTTACGCATCATAGTTTTCTTAGTATCTTTCCAAGCACCTGTCTTTAATTCCATAGGGATATAACCATCATCTTCAAAGAATAGTCTATCAATAATACCTTGAAGATGTACTTCAACACCAGATTCAGTAGTGTATCTTGCATCTAACATTATTTCATTTCCAACAGGAATAAATGTATTAAGTGTTTCTTCATGATGACATTCAATAAATCTTTCAGTATTATAGGCTGACATAGCCCTATACAAATCCTCATATTCTTCGTTATCAGTTTCAGGATAAAGACTTCTAAAATGCTTTTGTAATTTCATAGGTTCTTCTACAAATTCTAACGCATCATCAATCTTTACAATTTTCCAAAACTCTTCTTGTGCATTGTGTACAATCGTACCTTTAATCATAGCAGGGCTTGTCTTTTGTTTAATATCGTCAATATACCCGTACTTATAATTTAGATTACAAAAGCCATAACTACCAATAGAAGATTTAGTAATCTTCAAAATAGGTGCGCCTTCTTTATTTGGTTCCCACTTATATGTATATTCTCCATTCTCTTTTCTCATTCTAAACACCTTCTTTATATTTCTATTTGGGAGGATTTTTACTTCGCTTTTTTTAGTTCGTCAATTAATTGACTTGCCCCCTGTCGGGTAAGTCCATCAGGTATATCTCCACCCAATTTTTTGATATACTTGATTTGATTTTCTGTTGGCTCTTTATCAGCATTCTCTTTAGAAACTCTTGATGTAGCATTTTCTAAATTTGTTCTTAACATTGAAGCAGTAGTTAAATCATGACATGCCTTACATAGTTCAACAACATTTGACCTTGCACTAATTAAATGTAATAGTCCTTCTTTTTTACATTTATGTTGTGATATAATATGATGCCATTCGGTAATACCATCTTCAGGTACTTCCATACAAATACTACAAACGCCTGTTTTAACCCAAAGACTTTCTTCTTCAAGTTGTAACTTAGCAATTTCTTCTTCATGCTTGTTATACTTTTCTTCCAACTTATCCATTTCATTTTTCAATTTCATTATTCTTTTAATATTACTTTTTTCTCTTGTCAATTTACCACCAACTATCTAATGTTGTTTGTCTGCCATCATTGGCTATCGCTGATAAATCCCACCTTAGAGATTCATATATTAAACTGACCTTCTTACTAATTTCAGATTCAGCCAATCTAACCCAATTAATAGGGAAGTTATCTATAACTTCCTCCAACTTTTTAAATGCAATATACTCAACATTCCTTATTCTTCCCTTGACTTCATACTGTCGTGGGAAGTCCTTAATACCTTTGTTATCTACATTGTAAAAATAATAACTATCACCAACTTCTATTGTTCCTATTTCTTGATTGTAAAACAGAACACCTGCTGAACCACCTGCAATAGAATCATATTCATCTAATGACTTTCTCAATCTACTTTGTTTGATAACTGAGGAAGGTTTGTATTTGCCACCCTTGACTATTTTATACATAGCCTTTGCATATTTAGTTACATCAGTTTCGGTTTTACCTGATGCAACCATCTTTAATATTTGAGATTGTACTTCTTTAGCCAACTTAGTTTCGTTTGACTTTTTCATTTCAAATCCCATAACAAAAAATTCATCATCAATAAACTCACCGTCTTTCCATGATAGATACCCACAATAACGATTCTTTTTCTTAGATAGGAAAAACGACTTTGCGTATTTCTCAAATTCTAATACTACATGTTCATTAAATACTTCATTCTGTATATGCTCATTTAACTTACTACAAAGCACTACGGCTTCTCCTACATTACCTACCTTTACAAATATAGAATCTGTATGTCCGTAAATTACTTCATATCCTAAATCTATTGCTTTGAATGCTACGCTTCTCATGGCTTCTCTTGCACTTGCTGTAATTGCTTGAGCCATTTGCATATCACCCCAACCATATCCGTCTTTTGCTAATACACCGTAAAGAGCATTTACACCACGCTTAGTAGCCATTTGTGCTGAATCCCACTTTCTGTATTCTTCATCATTAGAAGCATTCTTTCTTTTAGCCTTGTACTCATCACGCATTTTCATTAGTGTTAATACCGCTTGAGGTAATATACCGATTTTATCTTTACAGAATGATACACTTGGTTTTTCTCCTTCCCACTCAACTAAATTTTTAGGCATAGAAAAATGTACATTATGTCCATCATCATCATTAGTTTTTGTTTCCCATGATATGTTTCTTGCCGCCATCATACTTGGATATAGAGATTTAAAATCGAATACTGCAACATTTTCATGAAGTCCAAAAGTATCTTCTTCTTCAGGGTTCATTACAAACGCTGCTTCATATTTTGTTTTCATACCTTTCATACCTGTTGGTGCAATCCAATCTGAATGACGCATAAAATAAGATGCACCCATTTGTGAATTGTGGAAAACACATTCAAAAGGACAAATAAATAGATGTTGTAGAGCAATATCATTTTCACTAATATTCATTTCATCATCCATTCTAACCATCAATTCTACATCGACTCGGTTATATTCAAGGAATACTTCTGTATCTTCTAACCATGAGCGTCTAAAAAATTCATCATCATTAAACTTAGCATTTGTTCTTTTCTTACCTGCATCTTCACCAAGTAATCTCTTAGAACAATAATCTAATTTAAGAGAAGGTAGTGTACCTCTTTGTGAATCAAGCCATAGTCTTTCAAAACGAGTCATCAAACAATATGTAATTCTTCCTTTGATTGGTTGTGAAGTATTAGCATAATTAATATTGTAAATTCTGTTATGCGATACTCCCCTAACTTCTCTATGTGGAGAAAGTAATTGAGGATTTATTTCATTAGCAAGTAATCTTTCAATAATCTTAGGAATATCGAAACCTAATACATACCAACCTATAATCATATCAGGGTCTTTCTCTTGTACAAAATTAACAAAGGCATGAAGCATATCTTCTTCATCGTCATAAACTAATACATCTTTGTAAAATGGTAGAGGTTCAATAGGAAAATGTGTCATTACATAATAGTATTCATCAAAAGAATCATAGAATGTAATAGCATTAATTTGTCCATCATATCTACCACCTACTTGTGTTTCAATATCAAGATACCATTTACGAAAATTATATTCTTTAATATCTTCCATACAATCATTAGTGTACTTTCTTGCTAAACCAATATCGGCTTCATATGTTCTACCCCAATGATTCTTAGCATTATGAAAATCACCAACTGTTTCAAAGGTAACTTTTACTAAAGGCTTACCTTCCAAAGAAGTATGATTATCTACTGAATATGTAGGAACAATTCTATTGCGAGAATACTTACTTGACGATTCAATAGATTCGGGCATATCATCTGTTGCTTCAATAAAGAAATAAGGTTTAAAATCAGTAACAGTTTTATTAATTCTTTTACCATCATTATCTCTCCATCTCAATTCAATATTACTTTTTACTTCACTAATAATCATATTATCACCTCAATATAAACCATGTGGTTTTGCTTCTAATTGTCCTGCTTGTGTAACTCTACAAAATACTGCTCTATTTTGAAATTCACTAATTGTATGTGCACCAACATAACTCATAGAGGATTTTATTCCGTCTGAAATATCTGATACTATTCTTCTTACTTTTCCTTTGTATGGAGTAATTTTAGAATTACCCTCTACATTTTTTGTTTCTTCTCCTCTTGCTGTTTTTGAATCAATAGAAGCCGAACCTTGATACTTTTTGTATAATTGTTCATTGGGCCAAATTCCCATTTTAGATATAATTCCGGGAGTTTCTTTTGTACCTGCAAACAAAGAACCTACCATAACTGCATCAGCACCAAGAGCAATTGCTTTAGGAATATCTCCTACTGTTTTACAACCACCATCAGCAACGATATATGGTATAGTATCTAAGTCTAAAACATTGTTTATATGATTAGAAATATCATCTAATGCTGTTGCTTGAGGAACACCTACACCTGCTCTAATTCTTGTTTCACACATAGAACCATTACCAATTCCTACTCTTAGAGAATCAGCACCTGCTTCAATTAACCTTTCAGCACTTTCTTTAGTTACAATATTTCCCGCCATTACATTAACATCTTCAAATTCTTCTTTGATATAATGTATCATTTCTTCTACAAGAGAATGGTCGCCATGAGCAACATCAATACATACACCTTGAATATTAGTATATCCTACTAAGGAATCAAATCTTTCTTTTCCTTTTTGTCCTACTCCAACTGCTGCCATATATTGTGTTCTTACTTCGGCTTCTATATCATAACATAATGCTACTTGTTCTTTAATATCTTGAAATCTATGTAATACTCCAATACCTCCAAGTTTTGCTAATTCAATACACATTTCTGAACCGCATACTGTGTCCATTGGTGAAGCGATTAATGGTACATTTAAATCAAAATTACCAAATTCAACTGATGTATCACAATGACTTCTTGTTTTAATATCCGAATAACTCGGTATAATACTAATATCTTCATAAGTTAAACTATCTCTTTCTTCTATTTTCATTACTATCTCTCCCTAATACTTTCTCTTTTGGCATTCTAAGGTCGCCAAGAACCCATCTTAGAGCATTAATTACTCCTTCTAATCCTTTGTAGTTATTCCAATGTTGCATACGCAAAGGCTTTGGACAATTTTGAAATGCTGTCCACCTTCTATTTTGCTCTCTTTCGGCTTCTTCTAAAAAAGATTCTATTTGTTCCCATGTTTTATCATATGCGAATATCTCGCTATCTTGATGGTCGCTCATTGTCATTATCTTCCGACTCCGCTTCTTTCTTTTCTTTTTCCATTCTACAAATAGGACAATTGTTATTTCCATTTTCATCAGGCATAATATAAGTTTGACATACTCCCATATTATGTAATATTGCCGCAGTTTCTAAATTAATAGCGTTAGCAAAATGCTGTGTCATTAATAATAGTCTTTCTATAATTTCTCTATCTATATTTTTCTTATTCTTTTTACCCATTTAATCACCTTAATGTTCTATTCTTGGTGCTCTTAACACTTTTAAATTACC
>CEUT01012543.1_pt1 | contig 12329 bp, 16 predicted proteins | sample 531401 | NCBI WGS metagenome assembly CEUT01 (sample SAMEA2622821, study PRJEB7988) | marine metagenome | biome: marine biome (ENVO:00000447); feature: surface water layer (ENVO:00002042); material: "saline water (ENVO:00002010), including plankton (ENVO:xxxxxxxx)" | depth 5 m | reverse complement strand
CCGTGGTGTTTTGATTTAGTGTAGGAACGTTGTTCGCATGGATCGTGCCAGCGCCATCAGATGTGAGGTCTACAGGTATTGCGTCAACAACCAAATCAATGGTGCCGTCACCGTCTTCGTATGTCGCCGAGATCCTGGTCTCAGTGTTGCCAGTAAACATGGCCCCAACAATGTCCTGCACCTCCTCAGTGCTAAGCTGAGTGTTGGCGGTCATGTCATCTACAACAAAGTCAATCGTACCGTCACTATCTTCATAAGTGACTGAGATGCGGGTCTCTGTATTGCCAGTAAACATGGCCCCCACAATATCTTGAACTTGTTCTGTGGTAAGCTGCGTGTCAGCGGTCATGTCATCAACCACCAGGTCAATAGTGCCGTCAGAGTCCTCGTATGTAGCAGAGATTCTAGTCTCAGTATTTCCACTGAACATAGCGCCTACGATATCTTGAACCTGTTCCGTAGTTAGCTGAGTATCAGCCGTCATATCATTAACTACAAGGTTGATCTTTTGGCTACCGCTATCGTATGTAGAGGTGATTCGAGTATCCGTATTTGAAGTGAACATGGCGCCCACAACAGACTGAATAGATGAGTCGCTGCGACTTGATGACGGGGTTGAGGCTGTAAATGCTCCCGCCGAAGTGTCAAACGTTAGAATTTGACCATTTGTAATCCCTGAGATACTGACATCAGTCAACTCAGCAATGCTAGTTGGAGTTATTGAACCGCCAAGATCAATGGACAAAGTGTTTTGAGGACTGACAACCTTCGTGACTACATTGGTAGACTCACTGAGGGTTAGGTTGATTTCATCAGACCCGACAACACTCGTCAGCACATTGGTGCTGCTCGTCACTGAAAGTGTCAAGTCGCTCATGATGATCCATCAGTAACGTCTTCGACAATCGTGAGAACACCAGTCAACCAGGTTTGGACGACGCCGCCTTTGGTGGTTTCTAAATCATAAACGTACAGTCCAGCGTCCTTTTCCATAGTGGCGGCGGGTATCGTGATGGTAAGAACTCCCCCTGCGGTGCCGCTTTTTGTGATATCAGTGTTAGCCACCCTTGAAGTGGCAGATACATCAGTGTCTCTTATCTCCATCTTGAAAGTGTAAGTGGACAGATCGACGGCATTACCAGAAGAGTCAGAGACATTGATTACCAAGTTGAACGTATCACCCTTGCGACAGGTGATGTCCAACCGTTGAGCTACATCGAGGCTTACCTTACTCATATCAAATCAGGTCTTCTAAAAATTTCTCCAAGCCCTCGTCCTTTTCTTGGACTTCTGGTAAGCGAGGGATCTCACCTTTTCTTTGAGAGATAAGCTTGGACTGCTCAGCAGCCTGACGTGCAATCCTTTCGTCTTTGCCCGACTCCTTCATCGTCTCAATCTTTTCTCTGAACTCCTGATCGCTGGCACGGGCACCGAGGACAGCTTGGGCTTTGATCTGCTCAATCTCTTTCCTCATCTGATGCATGGCCGCCGCCACCTGCACATCGACCTGAGCCTTGAGCTGCATCTTCTGCGCATCGATCTGAGCTTCCATCTGCATCTCTTGCATCTTCGCTTGTGAAGCGGCCTGCGAAGCCTGGGCGTTGGCTTGAGCCTGAGCTTGCATGTTCTGCTGAGCAAGCTGCTGCTGCTGAGCAATACGTCTCTTGCGACGTACCACCAACAGCCTCTCCGCTTGGTCGATATCCTTGAGCTGCCTCACGGCCATAGCGTCCTCCAAGTCGATTTCTTTCTGAGCCAAAGACGATTGGATGTTTTGCTCCAGGAAGATGCGATCCTCGTCAGACATAGACTTGATGACCTGGATGCCAAAGTTGTACATGGGCAAGTCCTTGAATGAACTCAACACCTCCATGTTGTACTTGCCAATCGCTTTCTCGTAGGTGCGGTACAAGACAGACTTCTCTGGGATGATCTGCAAGCACCTGACAATATCCTGACAAACACGTCTGTACAATACAAGCGACGCATTTGTAATGTCGTACAAAGCGTTGTTGCCCGCAGCCAAAGCTTGTTGCTGAACACCCACCAAAGCATCGCCCTTGGGGGTCGATGCATCCATCACCTCATTGACACCCGTGGCATCACGAATCATTCTCAGGTAATGATTGTACAGTGTGATGAACGAATTGATATTTCTGATCTGGTTCTCGATAGATCGAATCGGTGGGTTCTGGAAGCCGCCCTCAGGATTCTTCGAACGGTAGTACATGATACCCGTCTGCTCGTAAATGTCTTGCAGCTCCAGAGGGCTCAAGTCACCACCACGGCCAAGCTGCACATTCTCCAGCCCTTCGATGTCAATAATCAATCCGTCAGGCTTGGCCTTGGCCACAGCCTGCTGGATCTTGCAGTGCGTAAGCTGCAACTGATCGGCAAAGCCCGTGATGCCACCCACCAATGATTTGGGGATCATGCGGCGGATGTTTGTGCAGGCGATGCTGTACGAAAGCTCGGCACGGGAGATGTCGTGAACATTCTTGGGAATGTTCTTCATCCGTCCGTAGTTGAAAATCTTTTTGCTATCAATGATGTAACAACCTCCATACAAGGTCTCCACATCCATCTTGTATGGCTTGCGGTCGTACACCGACTCGGTGGCAGGCTTGAAAGCCATACCCTTGTAGTAGAATCCGACATTGCCGAAGCGTGACTCCTTGCTTTCGTAGTATACGCAGTCCACAGACTTGAACTCAAAGTCCAAGACCTCAATCAAGTAGTCGTCATAGCCATAGGTCTGCTTGCGCCCTGCACGGTCGTAGCCACCGCCCGTCATAAACTTGCCCTTGTCGTTGTAGCTCTTGTGCATGACCTTCCTGGCCAACTCCTCGTATTCCTTTTCTGTAAATTCATCACCCGCCATACGCTTCAAGTCCATGATCGACATGCGCTTGATGTGGCCCGCATACACGATATCATTCATGTGGGGGTCTTCGGTGTAGCTGTGCAAGAACATGGCAGGATCGACGTACTCCGTCGTGATGCCGTAGTTCGGGTCGTTCTTTCTTTTGGTAACACCCATACCCACCTCTACCAGATCCTGCACACAGCGGCGGTATATGTTTTGGTCGAAGCTGTTCCAGTCCAGCGTCAATGACGTGGCCATCTGCGCAGCGATCTCGGCGTTGGTCTTGATGTTCTGATCCAAAAAGATTTCAGCCTCCTCAGTCGTATCGGGGACTGTGTCTGGATCGACCTTGGTGTTTAGGCCCAAAGCCTTCGCCTCTTGAAACGCTTGCTTGTTTTCAATCGTGATTTCGATCTCCTGCCTTTTGGTTTCCTTCTCCTGACGAGACACAGGGTCGATGGCCTCTACAGAGGGATACGGCTTGCGAGAAAGAATCCTGTTGACAACGACCTTGACGAACTTGGGGATGATAGGGACGGGTGACCAATCGATATTCAACAGTGTGCCATCGCCGTTGTTGGGGTCAAGGCTGTTGAGGATCTGCTTGTAGATAGAGGTGTCCTGTGTGCCGTTGGCGTAGTCCCGATTCTTTTCAAACTCGTAGAAACGTCTGTTCAAAAGAGATGACGAATCCTGGTAGGTACCCCACTGCCCCATGATAGCGTTTGCAAAGGCTTGCCCATACGACTTACTTTCCTTGACTTTTGGCTCCGCAAATGGATCGGGGAAGTTGCCGTATACGCCTTTGTTGTCGCTATAGTTCATTACAACATTATTGTGCTATTTGCAAATATAACAATTTTCACTTGCGAAGGGTAGAGGGTCCGCCAGCGTTGTACTTGTATCTGCGGAAGAATTTCTTTTCACTAAAGTCTGCCCTCTTTGCTTTGGGCTTTTCTTTTTGAGCTGCAAGCAAAGCAAGACCTGAACTGATTGACAAGTCGTACTTGGTTCGATTGGTAATCTTGAACTGTATCCAATCTTCAAGCGTCCTATTGAAGTACATCTTCCCCATATCGCCCTCCTCATTATATCCCACATGCTGATGGATGTAATCTTCGATGGCTTGGGCGTGAGCCTGCAACACGTCTTGAGAGTTAGACGGAATCCCCTTTGTCTTGACGTTCACCGAGCTCGATGTAGACTTCAGGTGATCGGGCCTATCCAGGACATAGCCGTCGTACCCACGTTCCTCAAAATACCTCACGATCCCATACTTGTTGTTCTCAATCAACAGAGGGTAGCCATAGAAAAACGAAGCCATCAAAATATCCTCGTAAAAGATCTTGGCCATTGGTGGCCTGCTTATATATTCAGCAACAAAGATGTTCGAAGGGTGCTGCATGCTGAACTTATTGTACAGGTGGCAGGCTCCCTTAGACCCCCTACCATCGACAGTGGCATCGAGGTCGTAGCTGTCTACGCCCCCACAGCCTAGGGAGCTGTGTGGGGCTATCATCTTACCCCGGTACTCCTCCCTCTTGTTTCTCATACCTGAAGGAGGCATCCACGCCACCCTCCATCTTCCATTTTTAGTGGGGCGAAACACAACCTCTGTATCACGCCTGCCGTCTTTCCAGACAAAGTTGCCCTCCACGATAGGGTTGGGATACAGCATGTCATTGTGCTCTATCTGGTCGTAGATCTTTGAGATGTCGAAGAGGCTGCCTTCGATGGAGTCACGGAAAGCCTCCTCAGGAGAAAATGGGAACTGCCTGATGAACTCATTGAGCTCTCTCGTATCAGACTTCATAGCCGACCTTTCGTTTTTCAAAAACGTCCTGGAACCAAAAGCAATTGGCTCACCATCCAGCCCGTCAACTGCTGTGACTGGATCGTCTTTGACAGCGTTGCCGTGCTTGTCAAAAAAACCTTCTAGAGCTTCGTCGGCAGGCATGAAGATGCGGTACAGTCCACTCACCGTCCTTCCGTTGGCGTTGCGGGCTTGAGGGTCACTGTCTTCCCACAGCTTTTTGTATTGCTTACCGCCCTTGTCCAAGGGGTTGACGGTCGAACCGACCAGGGCGGTCCCAATGATTTTTCTACCTACAATCAAACACGTCCTCTGGATACGCCACGCCTCCCTGATGTCTGTGGGCTTCTCCCACTTGCCTGCCTCGTCCAGATACAAGATGTGCAGCTTTTCACCATCGTAAGCGTTGTTTGTGGTGTTCTTCCAGTTGATGACCGTGTTCAAAGCATCACCCTTGAACGCCGTCTTGTTGTTTTTGGTGATCCTCTTCGATGGCTCACGGAAAGCAAGCTCTACACGAGGGTTGGTCGTTCCGTCTTGGATGGGCTTAAAAAAGAAAGGGTAGTGCCGGAACATCTGCACCACCTTTTTCATGAAGATGTTTTCTTGGGCGTCTTTACCTGTTTTCGACTGGATGCCGAGAAGCTTATCCTTAATCTGCGTAGCCTCATCGACCAAGACTGAAGAGCAGATATTAGTGTATCCAGAACGGCGACACTTAGTGTAGAGCTGACCCATGCAGCGTGGGTCCGCTTCGCACGCAGCCATGTGGAGAAAGATTTCACGTTGGAAAGAAAGGTACGAAGGATAGCCTATGTCCATCTTCGTCCATTGCAGCATCATGTAGTGCCGACCCGTAATATATGTAGGGACGCCATCGTTGAAAAACCAAAAGCCCTCACGCCTACGGCGAAACTCCTCTTCGATATACGGACGAAACTTTTCTCTGAACTCCCTTGGCATCTCCCCCCACTCATCCATAGAGCGAATCCTAGACAGCTCCTCTGGCATAGCCCGCCTCTCCCACAACTGCATGTCGTTTGGACGGTCATGTCCTTCAACTTCCTCTTGGGGCGGGACAGCGGGAAGTACAATGACCAACCCACCGAGTTCAACAACCTCACCCTGCGTGCCGTTGGGACAAATGCTGACAGCCTGCTCATCATACTTATCTACCTTGACCAGCATAAGCCTTCACGTAGTTTTTGGACTTCTTGTTCTTAGAGTGGTTGTTCTTAGAATGCACGCCCTTTCTGCGGATGCGTTTCTTTTCTACTTTGACAGGCAGCTTTTTCATTTTATTGAATTGTTTCTTCTTTCTATTGTCTTGATCCTGTGGCAGTTGGCGCAACGTATCTCACATTTTCTTATCTCTTCTTTGATCGAAGCGATGGAGTACGAGCCATTCACCATATCGGAGATGTTGTATGACTTCTCTTTTACATGATCAAACTCCAGTACCAGTGGATTGGACTGACCGCAATCGATGCACTTGTTCAGCCTCTTGACCCTCTGCACGTAATCTCTTGCCCATCTCCTTTGCGACCTGTTCCACTTCTTAGCCTTCTCCTTGTACTTGGCACTATGGTCTTGATAGTACCTTCTATGATATTCTCTTTGATATTGTTTTCTTTTTTCGGGATCCTTGAAAGGCATCAGTCCCCTGACTTCTTATTCCAGGACTCCTCCCAAAACTTGTGCTCTACTTTGTTTCTTTCCCAGACAATCTCTTTCCAATCACTTTGAGTATCTCTCAGCGAAACCTCCTGAGTAGTCTTTGTCTTCTGCGATCGCTCCATTGTTCGTAAGGTCTTTGATCATTTGTTCAAGCCGCTGGCGCTCTACCAGAAGCTCTTTGCAGTCCGTGGCTGTCTGCTTGATCGCTTGCAGCTCAGCCTTCCTTGCGCTACCATTGATGTCTGGGTCTACGGGTTTTTTGATTTCATCAATCATGTTATTGATTGCCGTTTCCATAGACTTCATCAATCGCTTGGCAGCCTCAATCGTCGTGAACTTCGACATAGCTAATGTCTTGTACACGCATGCGATAGACAATGTCGTCATTGTCTAACTTAATCTTGTAGTCAGCACTCTTTTCAAATCCTACAATGTCACCAGGATTTACATCTTGCTCCTCCAGCTCTGGGTGTGGCGTATACACCTCGGCGATATCTCTGACCTCAGGATTGAGGTCGGGGATAATGACCCCTCCCTCAGTTTTTTCTTCTTCTTTAGTCTGGTCTACAGGCAAGACAAAAAGCCAGTCAGCGAGCATGTGAAGATCCTCTGTATCCTTGCTTCGGTATGCAATGGCTTGGCTGAGCTGACCATGTTCCTCGTTGTACATGCACATGTACAAATCGTCACCTAGATCGTCTGAGATTTTCAGAGCACTGTTTGTTGTGACATGATGGTGGAAGATCAAAGTATCTCCCTTCTTGGCGTCGCCGTCGTACCTCAAAGGCACAGAGACGATCTCTCCGTAAGCAATCCTGTTTTCAAACTCATTCCACTTGGTGTCTAGATACAACTCCTGACCACCGACCTCGATGGTATCTTCAAATCGTTTGGGGACTCTTACAATGAAGTGATGTAGGGCTTTCATAAAATTAAAATTTGCAATCGTATTCTATCAGGACGGGCTGATTCTCGATCGTCTTCCAAAGCATGGTTGAATCCTCATCCTCTACATACACTTCGTATCTACGCACGTTGTATTTGTACATAGACCTCTCGTCTTCTACGATCATGCTGATTCGTGAATCACCCGCACGCATACCAATGAAGTATGCCATAGCGTCTTTGGGGTTGGGCCCCACGACGATCTTTCTAATTATGTTGGCCACTTGATTTAATTTAGGCAAATATCATCTAACCAGTCGCCTCTGTTTTTGCGGCTGGCTTGATATGCGCTGTCAAGTATACTAACTAATTCCTGAAATGCCTCATCGTCTTTCACTGACCATGAGTACCCTGCCGTGACCTCCTCATCAATGATGTGGTCCTCACGTTCAATCACAAAACAAAAGATGAAAGCGAAATCATTAGGTAAGAACTCGTCCTTGATAGCACCATGCAGCTCGCTTATCAAGTGGTGTACATACCTTAGTCTTTCGTCATTCGGATCCATTAGGAGGCCCCAATCACAGCAATGCTTGATGGGTTTGCGTTTGTGGTTGTAAGTCTTGCGTCAACCACCCATGTAGCGACGGATGAAATGGTGGCGCAGTGCAAATGGATGACATCGCCCTCATTGCCACCGGAGGTGGCGGCATCACCGTCGATACTCAAGGTGTCGTTGTCAAACGTGTTGCCAGTGTTGGTGACCTTCTGCACAGCCACCTGATCGTCGGTGGTGGAGTTGACCACCACCTTACCGATGAATCTCTGTACTGTACCACTGCCAGCAGCATTGTTTGTGGTGATCTTGAAAGCTGTAGAGCTGGCATCGACAATCACAAACTTGAAGTACAAGCCCGCTGCCGCTGTAGGTAGAACAATCGTGCCCCCAGAAAGGGTGTTGGCATCGATGAAGTGTGTCTTGCCAGAGTCAGCAGCCGTGAGCGTCACGCCAGTGGTGATGTTGTTGACGGTCTGCGTGCTGTTGTCAAAGGTGATGGTGCCGCTGCTGTTGCTAACCTGGATGTTGGTTCCGCTGTTGAAAGTCACAGTGGAGCTCGACCCAGCAGTATCGGCGATGGTGAGGATGGGATTGCTGGCACCTGACACAGTAGCTGTGACAGAATCAAAGGCAGGGAGGGTCCTGAAGCCTACACTCTTAGCTGTGCTGTCCCACACAAGGACATCACTGGAACCAGAAAATACAGGGGTGTTGATCTGAAGGCTCTCGACCTTGACGGCTGCGGTAGACAGTGACAAAGCTGAATCGTTGCCCTCTCCATCTTCAATCACCTTCAAACTGGAGGTCAGAGCTGCTGCGTCTGATGTCTTCAAAAGGCCCTGATACGTGTTCTTGATTGTATTTCCTGAGAGTGTTCCCATATCCCTAATTTTACATCACAAATATAATATAATGGCTAGACACCATAAGGGGAGAAAAAACAGAGAGTTTTCTTACCTCAATGACAGGTACGTCAACAAGAACTACCTCAAGTATTACAAGCACGCTGTGCGAGACATCAACGAGAGGTCAGGTCTTACCATGAATCAGATCAACGTCTTGCTGTTCATGTATGACTACGAGTTCTTCACCATAGATCACATCGCCGAAGCCTTGTACCATCACAAGGCCAAGTTCGCCAACTCTGTGCTGTACCCCCTGCAAAAGAAGGGGTGGATCACGAAGGTGTTCGACAAAAGCAAGGTCTCAGAGATGCACTTCCACGAAGCGCAGATGCACGAAAGGACCACATACAAAAACCGCTATGCCCTTTCGCAGAAAGCCCGACTCATGGTCCAACGCTTCTACCGTAAGTTAGAGGGCGAGGAAGAGATTATTTTGCCTTAGGGTGATTTACAAGTCTAAACTCAGCCTTTTTTACTGCTCCTGGGTGCGGAGCATAGTCACCCTTCATCAAATAGTAACGGCCTTTTTCAAGCATCCAGTGAAATCCTTCTGGTGCCTCCACTGTCTTTTTGCCTTTCAAAAATTGAAGCTTTGGAGCCTTGCCTCCTGTCTGCATTTTCTTTCCGTACTTCATGTCTTTAACAGTTGTTGTATCTGGCAGGGAGAATAATCAGAATCTCATGCCGTTATATGAGTAACACAAATATACACCACCATGAAAAATTTACTTATCATCCCCCTGCTGCTTTTGAGCAGCTTCGCCCTCGGTCAAGACGACTTGGTCAACTACGAGGAATTTGAGTTTTACCTAGGCCCCATTCAAGACCCTTCCGTTTCAGACATCCCGTGTCTGTTCACTCAAGACATTACAAGCGTTCAACAAACAGGGGTCTACATCGTATTTCGCAAGTCTATGGACCAGCTCATCCCTTACGACTACATCACTCCTGGATCAGAGTTTGGGGCACACTTCCTTACTACTGGAAACTTCGTAGCTATTGGCCTCGATGACGATGGACAAATCAGCACACACCCGCACAACTTTCAGATTACTGAAAACCACTGTGAGTACGAATACGGATCAGACAAGAAGGCACCACCTATTGTATTGAAGCCTATGTAAAAAGAAAGGGGCCGAAGCCCCTTTTTTTATTGCTTGGCTGCTCTAGCCATAGCTTTCTCCATGTCACCTTTTTTAAGCATCGGTGGCCGCTTCGCTGCTTTCATAGCGCCAGCCAACTGCTTTTGCTCCGCAGCAATCAGTGCATCGTATCCCGCATGGAGCTTACTCACTGCACTTGAGCTGATGTTAGACAAGCCGACGAGACTCTTGAACTTGTCATCACCAGCCAGGGCCTTCGCTCCAGTGGATGATCCTCCAGCTTGAATGCCTGCCTTCTCCTTTTTGAGTCGGGCGATGTTGGCCTGTCTAAGCTTGACTTGACCCTTCGCTTCAGCTCGTGGGTTGCCTTCAACTTTCGTTCCCTCGTTAGCCTTCTTAAATACGTGACCACCGCCAGGCATCTTCATGCCGTCCTTACCAACGTACTTGAGCTTCGGGTTTTTGGCCGCCAAAGCCTTGAGTCCCTTGCTGCCCTTACGAACAGCCTTTTCAATGTTTTCCTTACGGGCTGTCTGTGCGGGGAGCACGGCACCAAGCTGACCTGTAGGCTCCTGTCGAACCTGCTTTGACTGCCCCTGTCTTTCGGCTGCCGCCACAGTATCCATCAACTTCTTCTTAATACGAGTTCTCTTTCTTGAAGCTGCCTTATCGCTGAGCTGTTTTGCTGTCATAGGCTTGTCGCCACGCTGCTGCACCTTCTGCCCATCAGGGGTGATCGTAGTGCTAACTCTTCCGCCGAGTCCTGGTCTAATTGTAGTAAAACTCATTTTGTTGGCGTCACTACCAGTCGTGGTTGCATCTGCTACAAACGTCCTTCCCGTGACAGCAGGAACTCGGCCTTGCTTACCCGCTACTTGTTGAAAACGACCTGGCTTGCCCTCTTCATCGTAGTTGTACTTGGTGACACTACCAGACTTGGTTTTAGTGAACCCAGGGCCTGAGGTGCGTTGCACTGCCGAAGCACCCTTGATCTTCTTAGGGTTCTTACCACCGCCATTCATCTCCTTGACAGCACCGCCATCTTCCATTGGCATGATCTTCACCATGACGCCACCGTCGGTGACCTTCATGCCGCCCCTGGCCACCTTGGGGTCCATAGGCATCATGCCCCCATCAGCCATGTATTGCATGAGTCTTTTAGCAGACCCTCCATCTTCCATTTTCTTGGGTCTACCTCTCATCTTCCCGTAAGTTCCTGGTCCTTGTGGCATATCTGTTGTCTTTATGATTATCGTAAATCAGTATCGTGTTTTCTGGAGCCTCTAATATAACTATTTACTCGGCCCATAGCCCAAGCTGCCATAGAAGCACCCCTGCGGCTACCTCCTGACAACCAAGCGCCTTGACCCCTGCGGTACACCTTGACAAGTGTGCCATAAGAGATGCCAGACTTCTTGGCCTTGGCCTGCAATGTTTTCTTGACTGAAGAACTTAGTGCCTTGCGAGAAACCTTCGCACCCTTCTTCGCCACCCTATCCTTGAAGTAGCTGTCGGGGAGCTTCTCGCCTGTCTTAGCCGCCTCCTGCCCTCTTTTCAGCAAAGCCACAGCCTCGGCAGTCGTACTCTTCGTATCCGACTTGCCCTGGGATCTATCTACATACTTTGCAGGAAATCCAAGTCTGTATGGCTGCGTGCGTTTACCCACAGCGTAAATATACTAACTATATCTTATCCATCAGTAAAGGCAACGAACAGAGGAGTCTTGTCTCCCATGTGCGATCCCACCACGTTGAACTCGAAGTGCTCTATGGCTTCCATCTCGGTCATGCCCTCATCGATAAGGATCTCTATACAGCTCATGGCGTCATAGATAGCTACAGGGTTGGCCCCACAGGTGACGCCCACTAGGGCTTTTTCAAACCCGTTAGCCAGTAAAGACCCATTGTCGGATAGGATCTCCATAAGACCCTCGGTTGATTGATGATACATTTAGATTGAATTGAAATGAGATTCTGCAAAAGACTCGATGCCCTGCTCCGTAAGATACTTCCCTTTGGTGTAGTCGGACCTGATCAAGTACAACACCTCACGACGGAACCCTACATCTTTTGTATGCACACTACAGATGCAGTCCACCAGGGCTTCTGCCTCTAGAGTAAAGGGATTGACCGTGTCTGTTGGTGCTGAAAAGAGATCCATTCTATTGTACTTGATGTCTAGGCAAAGCTAACCCGTGACACCACATTTTCATGTGATCGAGCCTGATATGTGTCCTTCATGTCGTCAAAACGATAGAGCACACGATGTTTGAGCTGTGGACCCCAAGTCCACATAAGCGAACAACACGATCACTACGTTAGCGAAGTTACCAAGGAAAATTTAGAAAGTCAAGAAGCCTGGGGAAAAACTCTTGGTGAGTTTTCCAAGGCGGCAAGGTAGCCTCTGTGATCACATACAGCGTGTTTTACGGCCTGTCGGCTGTGAAAATACCGCCAGACATGTTTGGGGTGGGGATTATACATACATACAGGCGCTGACGCCACGCACCCGGAACGCATCT
>CEUT01002893.1_pt1 | contig 12331 bp, 16 predicted proteins | sample 531401 | NCBI WGS metagenome assembly CEUT01 (sample SAMEA2622821, study PRJEB7988) | marine metagenome | biome: marine biome (ENVO:00000447); feature: surface water layer (ENVO:00002042); material: "saline water (ENVO:00002010), including plankton (ENVO:xxxxxxxx)" | depth 5 m | reverse complement strand
TCGCCTAATTGTTGCTCTATGTAATCAATGGATTCAATCTCGCCTTGGTTATAGTGTGGTGGTTTATTTATCTTATCTATTCCCATGTAAACGACCTCCGTTCGTATAGTTCTAAAAATGCTTTCCGTCTTATCAAAGTTTTCATGTTGGTATCTACTTCACTACTGTTAGCTTTTACTACTTGCGACCTAACCACACGGAAGCGATCGTAGTCTAACCCTTCTTCCGCACAGATAGATTTAACTCGCTCTTCTTTTTCCGGTGCTAGTATCCACGCCAATCTATGACCATCAACAAGAGCTGAACTTCCTCTGATTGCCGATCTTAAATCCAAATCTGATAAATCCGCCCCTTGTAGACCGAGCTTAGACATATGATGCACACTTAAACAAACTACGTTTAACTTACTAGCAATCGAAGCTACGAACTGAGTATACAACTGAGCTGCTTCCTGACTCGTAGTAATCGGTGCTTGTACCAACGATTGAATCGGGTCTAACACCACCATACGTAAGTTATCAAAGCTATTGAGTTCATCTAAGAACTCGTATGCCTGATCGCTTAAACGTAGACCTTGACTATCATCTTGTAAAAAGATCAACGGTTTAGGTTTGTCTGGCACGGTATACACAAATACGTCATGGTCTGACTTAAATCTTTTACCTTGTGGGTCGATACTTGCTATCCGTCTATGGAGTTCTTGCGAATCATCTTCACAGCTTACGATTAAGCAATCGCCATGAGAGAAAATTTTTTTACCTAAAAACTCTCCAGAACCACAACCGGCTATCTCTAAGGCACTTGAGATAACTGTTCCTGACTTACCAATACCACCGATACTAGCTAAGATTGCCGGCTTACCTAATTCTAGTAACCCTTCTATCAACCATTCTCTTGGTGGCGGGTCTTCGGTAAAAGTTTTAATACTTAGATTACGTAAACCTAAACCTTTGTTAAGTATGTCTAACCTAACTTGATCTAAACCTTTAGCTAAGTGTAAGTCGTTAAAATCGCCAACTTCTGAAGGCAATCTAACTTTGATGTTAAAAAAATCGTTTTGAATGTGTTGAGCTTTCTTTGCTCCTAGTCCTGATTCATCATTGTCTAAAGCCAATATGATTTCGCAATCGGTTTTCTTGCGAAGATTCTTTACCACATCATAAGCAAAGTTAGCAGAAAAGCAGATGGCTACTGGAGAGTTAGTAGCCATCCTAACGGAAGCTGACGTTGCGTATCCTTCACAGATAACGATTTGGCTGAGTTGCTTCAGAGACGCAAAGTCAGTTCCGATTAAATGTAAATTACCTTTTATTTCGCCCCCAGACACAAATCTTTTTTCGCCTTTCTTACCACGAATGTACTGCAGAGAACGAAGCTCTCCTTCTATGTTGTAAATTGGTACGATTAGAGCTCCAGAAAGCTCACGTAAGCCATAATTTTTAATGCCCTTATGGTCTAGGTATGGATGGTCAAAAATCTCTTCAGAACGCTCGAATCTAGCTTGCACATCTTTGGCAACTTCGTTCTGTTTTATACGTTTATTTTCTTCTTGTTCTATTCTGTTCTTTTCTAACAAATCACGTAACTCTTGTTGTTGTGTTACCGACAAACTTTCTGAATTGTATGAAGTCCATTTATGTTCTTCACCTGTCCGCCAGTTACCATACAAAGCAACGTATTGTCCGTTGGCTAATTGATTACAACAATACCAACCGCTACGTTCTTGTGATCTATCTCCTCTTGCTTGCCCGCTTGACAACACAGGCACACGAACTAAAGAACCAGTTGTGTCTAAGTAATTGACACGCAGTCCCGCTTCGTTCATTTCTTTTATTAAATCATCAGTAGACCTTTGCTCATTAGCATGAACAAAAGATGAGATTGATTTCTTGTCAAAGTTTCTAAAAAACTCAGTCAGATCGCTCATTAATTATCTTCGTTATCTTATCTAAATTACCAGTTTTAGCCTGCTCATTAGCATAATCTAAAAAATTCAAAATTACCTCAGCAAATAATTTTTCCCTATCTCTTTGTGTCCATTCATGCAACACAAAAGAATCGTTATCTTTACTCAGAGTGACGTAAGTATGCTTTGATTGTTTGACAGCATACTTAACGCCCTCTTCGTTTGCATAAGCTACTCTTGGTAGCCTTTCTCCTTTCAAAATTTTATCACTATGTTCCATAGAACAAGCCCCGTATACACTTCCCCCGACAGCAACAAACAAACCGTTTATTGGTGCTTTACAATAAGCACATAAAGATTGTCTGTTGTGTCTTAAAAAATAATCTAGCCTAAAAAGGGATTTCGTCATCAACAATTCCAGTTGACTCTTCCTTTACAGGAGTTGACTCTTCCTTTTCTACGACCGCTTGTTTTACTTCACCTGAACCGTTGGTAGCTTTTTCAAAAGTTTTAAAATCTTTATCAACAATATTGAAGTAAGAACCATCGTGTTCTATTTCAGCACTTACTTTTTTACCAACTAAATAATCAGTTTGCATAGAATCAAAAAAACTTTTTCTATCTAAACCAGCAGCTTCGAATAGCGTGCTCATTTTTTTAATATTGACTGAAGCCCAAGCTTGTGAACCTGCTTGATTCTCAGAACCAATCACGTATTCAAACTTAGTTTTCATATTGGTATCACCAATCTTAAACTTAAATACTTGTTTAGTTAGAAAACTACCATACTTTTCTTGATTGTTAGTAATTGATTGCTCAACTATACTTTCTTCAACGCACGTAAGATTGTGCATTCCCTCTTCGATATTTTCATTAGCCGGCATGTTGTCGGTTAAATCTAAATCACCTGTAAATTGTTTTAAGTCGCTCATAATATTTTCCTATTGCATTTTGTAGCGTGTATAACTAGGTTGTAAGTCTTCTTTGACTTCTTTCAATGCGATAAGAAACGCATGAAAACTATACTCCCCACCAATCGGAAGGTTGATTACAAATTCATTGTTATCTAATAACTTTGTGTAGTATTTGTAATCAGCTTCCATTTTTTTTAAAGCTTGTTCTACTTTTTCCATGTTGACACCTTACTTTTTAACAATGCCTTCACGGACGGTATCCCAAGAATCAAATTTAAGTTCTGCTTCCAAACCGTACCTGTTCTTTGCTAAGAACGCAGGTCTTTCAATGGTGTACAGAACTCGCTCACCTTGTACAGCTTTTGTTGTCATCTTGCCACCTTTACCCTGTACTTGTGCAGTACCAAGTTTAAAGTTAGCAAAGAAACAACAATCACTATGTTCAAGAATTAAATCCGAAGCTTTGCGATGAAGCTTGAGAGTAAATCTATCAAAGGCTTCTATCTCTGGGCTTTCAAATTTAATAATGTGTGAGTGTGCTATTTGTAAGACCATCATATTTTTTTGATCTCTTAGTTGATTAAGAATGTCTATGTATTCTCTGAAGTATCTAAGAACTTCTACATAGCCTTTACCATAGCCGGGCTGTTCAATAGAACGCCAGTTATTATCTTCACAAGCTTTGTTCCAGATCAATGGCTCTAACCAGTCAATAGAATCAATGACTACAGTAGAGTAATTGTGGTCTTCATTGAGTAATGTTTTTAAGTTCTCTATAACTTTGTCAAACGATGTCGCTAACGGGAAGTGAGGTGCTTCAACCTTACCCATACCATCTTCTGTCAGAATAAAGATAGGGTTTTTAGTTGTCGCAGCCCAAGTAGTCTTTCCCACGCCCGCACCACCGTACAACACTATACGAGGACTCTTTAACTTACTCTTTTCTCTAATGTCAGCTAGACTCATCAGGCACCTCTACTTTCGGCTCAACAGCTTCTTTAAGTTTTTCACTTAACGCTTGAGCCAAAACTTGATTCGCTTCAATCCTAAGATTAGTTTCAGCAACCTCTTGATTTAGCTTGGCATTTTGATTGTTTAGAAAATTTACCTTTGCAAAAACTAATTTGTCTTCTTCAGATAAATCATCCACCTTATATTCCGGACCATCGTCCGAAAACCTAAAGGTATCGCCTTCAGGTGACTTATTTTCTTCAGTCATTTTTTACTCCTGTATTTAATTTATAAGTATTACAAATATCCCTCGCATTACAAAAGCGACAATGATCGCCATATACATACTCAGGTTCCTCTTCCTCACACCTAACTATTGCCGGTGTTAGAAACTCGTCAGCCCAGTTCACTAAGTTCTCTGCACTATATTCTGTTGACCGTATCTTGCCATTTCTATGTTTTGCTCTCGGTTGTACAATTGTTGATTCAACTAAAGTATTTTCATTTCCGTAACGAGCTAACGCACCTAAAGCATATATCTTTAACTGCATGTTGTTATCTACATCTACTGGATATTTACCAGACTTTAAATCTATAACTGCTATTTTTTCTTTGGTTAATATGATGGCATCGGCAGTACCCCATAGGTCAGGGCTTATCTCTGATAGATAAACTTTTTCTTCTATTAATAATTTACCGTTAAGTTCTTCTGTTCTTTTGTTTATGTAGTCTACATACATTTCCGCACAATCAATCATGTCTTCATCTACTTCTATTTCAAAGTCTTCAACTACGTGCTTTGTGCCTAACCAGTAATCGTTAAGCGTTGCATTGTCTAATCTCTCTTTTAAAACCATTTCTGTCATTTGGTGTATCAATGTACCTGTGGCAGCAGGTACACCAACTTTGTAATCCGCCTGTTTTACAAGCGTTGGCATAGCTGGACACTTAGTCCATTTCTCTGCTGCCGAAGGTCCATATTTAGCGTGACTCATTAAATGAAACAAAAGATTCGTTTTCCATTCTGATAACGTCATCTAAATCATACAAAACCGTATTACCGTTAGGTCGCCAGAAATTAGGACAATTTCTTTTATATCTTCTATTTTGAAGAGTTCTTTTAGTAATGCCCCATCTATCGGCTAAATCCTCTTCAGTAATACATTTTTGTGGATCAAACTGTTTTACATTTGTTTCCATATATTTCCCCTTTTGAACTAATATGTTCTATAATAAACATACTTGTTCATAAAAACAAGTATTTTTAACAATGTTATTAAAAGATTTTAATGATCCTATCTATAACAAGCGAAACAACCGTAAAGCTGTTTGGTTGAATAGATATATTGTGAATCAATTAAATGAGTTTGCTGTTAAAAATGATAAGAGCCCAGAAGAAGTTGCCGAGTATTTATTACAAGTAGGCATAAATACTAAGGACCAAGAAGCTAATATCACTTTTGACGTAAAGTCTATTTAGTTTGATTTTTAGCTAACTAATTTCATAGCTTCGTGGAAGGACTTTATAGACTTTTTTTCTTTCATATCTTTCTCTTTTATATAAAGACTGCTTTTCCTTTGATAAGGAAAAAATAAAACATTCATATGCTCCAAAGAAACCAAAGCAAAAAAATCTATACTGTTTTTTTTAAAAGCCCGTGACTTACTATGTGAACCTCTGCGTAAATCAAAACGCCAAGAACTTTTATACTTTCCTTTTTTTGACTTTGTTTTGACTTGGCATTTATATATTTTGTTTTTGTAATCAAACACAATATCTGCCTCTGCTCCGTGCGGAACAATTAAAACTGTGTCTGAAATTAAGGAAAGGATGCTGGCAGTAAAGTATTCTCCGCTTCTTCCTATACGTTCGGTTGAACGTCCCATGATTTATTCCTCAGCAGGTTGTGAATCTAATCTTTCTGTAAGAGGTGAGACAGCGTTTATAGTATTTAAAACTCTTAATATAGCTGCTTTTGACTGTGGATTTGTTCTACCTAACTCTATTAAAGAAGCAACAGCATTATCATTACCCATTATTCTGCCTAAAACATTCATTGTTCCACCGGCTTGTAACTCACCATATTTTGTAGCTAGTCTTACTAATGGATTAAAAGTTTTCATCATAGCTAAATCTTTAGCAAGAGTTCTTGCAGCTATACCTTGCACATCAAATCCGGGTTTATTTATGTTATTTATTCTTCCTGTTCTTTCTAAAATATTTATCATATTTTCAAAACCAACTTTAAAATCTTTTTTATTTACACCGTGTGCGTCTGCAACGTTATCTAAAACTGCCATAAAATTTTTTCTTTGATTTCCTGTGCCTGCAATTGTTTGTATAAGTTTAAACCCTTGTGTTAAATCTTCTCCTTGCTTTACTATAGGAAAAGCATTGTTGATAGCATTTCTAAAATAAATATTAGCAATTTGTTTTGTAGCTTCTGGGTTAGCAGCATTTAAAATTTTTAACGTATCGTTTATATCTTTTGGCTTTGCTGTTTTTGGATCAAATACGAACCTCTCTATCGTTGTTAAATCAAGACCTTCTCTAGCTAAAACTCCAGTATTATCTTTAACAACATTAACCAGAGTTTCAGATAATTCAGAAAAAACTTCATTTGCTTTTTTATAATTTGGATTAGTGTTTAAAGTATCAGCCAAACTATCTAAAACTCCTGTTTTTTCTTTATTAAAAAGTTTTTGTGCTAAATCTTTTTGAACAAATCTTTGATCTGTAGCAATGTTTTTTCTTGAATCTTTTACTGCGTCTCTGTAAGTTTTAAAAACTTCATCTAATTTGTTTATATTAGTTACAGGTATAACAAATTTTTCTTTATCTTTAATGCCTTCTTTTTCAATGAGTTGACTTCTAATTTGTTTTAATTTTTTTTGATTAGCACTTTTTGGTGCTGATTGACTTATAGCATCATCTATATTTCTAATTATGTTAAGTGCTTGACTTGTTGTGATGGTTTCATCGTTAGCAACTTTATAGCCTGCGTTGTATGCAGCAGCACTTCTTTGTCTTTGTGAATCTTTAACTGCAGACTTAGCTGTTTCTTGTATAGATTGTAAAACTTTTCTTTGACTCTCTGGCATGTCAGCTATTTTAGAAGCTTGTCTATTAGCTAAATTTTGAGCATCTATAGGTCTCCCTTTTACTGACTCATAAATATAAGGAGCACCTCTTTCGCTTTTTAAAACATCTTGTGTAAGTTGATTTACAAATTTGTTATCTATTGTTTCTCCCGGCAAAAGTTTTACCCCCTCAGTTTTCGCAATAGTTTCTAATTGTATTGCATCATCTATATCTTGCTTGCTGGCTGTTTTGAACGCTTGTTCAGATAATAGTGCTGCTTTTGTTGGACCTGCTAAAAAAGATGCTAATAATGCAAATGGCAAACTTACTCCTGTAGCCACAAGTGGGCTGTTAGAAATATTTTCTACAGTTTCATATACTGCTCCTGTGCCGGCTCCTATTTTTGTTGCAACTTTTCTTGCTGCTGACGTTTTTCCTAATAATCCCGGTGAAGCAAACTCTGGAATAGTCTGTAAATATTGACCTGTTGTTGTTTTTGGATCGTATTCTCCTAAAGTTTTAAGTTGAGGTATAAAACCTTCTGTTGTTTCTCTGATCTCTTTTGAAGTAGGAAATAATTTAGTTTCTTTAGGTGCACTATCATCAAAAAAAGAACTTATAGGTCTTGTCATAAATTCTGGTAAAAATTGTCGACCAAGCTGTTCTATATCACCTGCAGCTCCGGGTATGTAAGATAACCCTTTATATGTTCCAGAACCAACACTTAAAGCTGCGTCTTCAAGTCGTTCAGGTACAGTTAATTGTTCTGGTTGTTCTGGCTGTTCTATATTTAAACCAATTTGGTTATAAAAATTATTTATAGGAATGTCTGAATAAAATTTTTGATGCAAAGAATCCGCAAGCTGCTTATCAGACAAATCTTGATATTCAGGATATTTTTGCCTAACTTCTTGTATGGTAATTGCCATTATTACTATCTAATACCTAGTGGATCAGTACCATTTAAGTTGGTGTTTGAAATTTCTGTTTGAGGTTGCGTAAAAGGATTAATAAAATTTGGTAACTGTGGTAGTCCTTTTAATTTATTTACATAATCTTCGTTTTCGCTAGTACTAATATCAAAATTAATTGCTCTGTAATATTCATCTCTCAAACCTGTTGCTACATCTTGTAATACAGCAATTCTTCCCTCTGCTCCTACACCACCAGTTACAATTTTTAAAGAATTTTCATAATCTTTGTCAGACAAACCTCTACCAGTTTGCCCTCTGGCTGCTGCAAATAAATATGCTAAATCTCTAATCCTAGATTCTGCTACTCCAGATGCTTTTGATGCTTGTGCTATTGCACCAGTAAAATCTTTACCTTCTAACGAAGTGCTTGTATTTTGCATATATTCATATACTTTTGTGTCTTTTGCTTTAGATAATATTTCACCACCAGCATCAATATTTTTTATGATGCCATCAACAAATTGCGTAGTTCTACCAACTGCTAAAGCTGAACTAGGCTCAGCAGCAAATTTTTCTGCTAATTCTGACGTTTTAATAATAATGTTTTCTGTGGCTAAATATTTTTCTTTAATTGGTGCAAAATCTACATCTTTAGTACTTTCAAATTTTTCAGTAAATCCTAGTGGCTGAATAACTTGACCAGATTCATTTATCTCTTTGATGGAATCTGGGGTTAATTCACTATCCCTTACATTTTTAATAACTTTACCGTCCATAGTTATTGTTCTTAAAGGGTCAGAAACTGAACTTTTTGCACCTTGCACTTCAGGTAAAACTCTATCACCTGTATCTGCATAATAATTAAAACCATCAGCACCTTTTATTATTTTTCTGTCACTTGGTTTAGCGTAAATTAAACTAAGAGCGTCTTTACCAAATAAATCAATTAAATCTCTTTGCTCTTTTGGTAATGTAGCTATTAAAGATTTTCTTCTTTGTTCTTCTTCTTGCTGTTCACGTAAACGCTGTCTACCTAATGACCTTTGTTGAAAATCTATGTCTTGTCCTCTGATATCACCAATAACATCACTTAAGGTATAAAGAACTTCAGATAAACCACGATTTCTAGCACCACGTTGTTGCATTTGTTGTTGTGGAGTTAAAGGTCCAGTAGGGGGTTGTTGAAACCCGCCTAAAGTAGAAAGAAAGCTGTTAAATTTTGTTGACATAATTTAAAAACCGGGTGTTGATGTAGCTGCTCGAACTGCTTGTGCTCCTCCCGGTCCTCCAAGGAAAGCACCACCTAAAGCTAGACCTCCTTGTGCTGCAGCTCCTAATATATCTCCAATTCCTGTAGTCTGACTATTTCTTTGTCCAATAACTGATGGAGATATACCTGATAAAGCACCACTTAATAAACCTATTTGTTGTGCAGGGAAACCTTGTTCTCTCATAAATTCTTGGAAAGCAAAGTCTCTTTGCAATTGACTTAGGTTTCTTTGCTGTTGACCAACTCCGCCTAAAGCAGATATAGCACCAGTTTGTAAACCGTAAAGATCACCAAGCAAACCGGCTTGTGCAGCTCTTTGTCTGCCGGCAATATCGGCACCCGCTATATCTCTTCTTAATTGTAATTCTGGTTCTAACAAACCAACTTGTTGAGCCATTCTAGCTCTTTCTAATTCTGCTTGTTGCTGTCTAGCTACATCGGCTTCTGCTAATCTTGCAGCTTGCTCAAAACCTGTCTGTCTTAATCCTGCTGCAGTTCTGGCTCTTTGCTCAACAAAAGGTCTAGTTGCTTCTGTTTCTAATAATGCAGACCTAGAACCACCGAAAGCACCAGCACCGATAGCTCTATCTTGTGCTGCTCCCCTAGCAATATCCTCTTCTCTGCGGATATCTTCCATTGCTAAATCAATCACTTGTTGTTGAAAAGGTGATTGATATGCAGATATGTCAGTTTGAAGTAAAGATGCGGGAGTTACAGATACAGGAGAAATAGAAGGTGTAGCCCCCGCAAACTGAAACTGTGGTGTGCCAGCTAATTGCTGCAAGCTAGTTAACGGTGATGTACCCATAGCTTGACCAAATAAACCTTGTATGGCTTGTTGTGCTTGTAATTCTTGTGGTGAAAACCCAGCTATCCTATCGCCTTCGTAACCCATGAACGGACGTGCTGCTGCTTCTTGCCCTAATTCTGATAAAGCTTCAAATCCTGATTCTAAATACTCAGGTACTATTGCTTCTTGTCTTTTTGATCCTTTTGCCATTATATATCTTTACTTATTATGTTCTCTGTTTTGAAACCAAGATGTTTTAGTTTTCTTTTCCAGCCGGGTCTACCTCCACCGTAAAGTTTTGTTGCTCCAGCACCTTTAGCAAAAACGATTATAGAATCTAACATTTCCTCTAGTTCTTCGTATTTACCACCACAAAACAGCAAATTCATCGCTATTTCTTGCGGAAAGGTTATAAACTCAGTTATAAAAGCTGATTGTTTACCAGCCCATAACAGGAATATACCCTCCCTTATTTTATCTTCTATATCGTCTATTGTATATGCTGATTGATGTTTTATAGCTTTTTCAATGATTGGCTTACAACGCTGCCATTGTACTTGCCATTCAGGAAGTTTAGTCACCTTTTGCATATTCAACGATACTAAGTATTAAATCTATGTTTGCGTGACTAACTTGTGCTTTGATGATTTCGCCTTGTGTTAGAACAAGACTTGAATCTGTGACTAATTCTAAAGTGTTATGTGCACTTATAGTTTTTTGTTTAAATAAAAAAAACTCAACAGAACTTGTGTCGGTTATTGATATATCTAGGTTTGTTTGTTGATTACCATGATCGCAAGCAAATATGCCTTCAACTATAGCAAAAGTAAAATCATCGCCTGTTGGTGCTGTATAAATAGTTTGTTGCGTAGTAGCTGAAAAAGAATGTTTGACGTTAATAGCTCTTTGTATATATTGAGGTTTTGCAGATAAATCCATTATCTTTTACCTCTTTGTTTTATATCAGCTCTAACATTACCTAATTGAAATGCTTGGTCTGTATCACCGGTAACTTTCATTTGTATTTGTCTAGCTGTAAATCTAGCATCAGTATATCCATCAGTTGCAAAACTAAAAGAACCAAAGTCTGTTTCTGCACCTAAAGGTGTATTTCTACCTTTAAAACTTAAAGTAACAGCAGGTAAAGTAGTAGTCTTTTCATCAGGTAATATCTGATTTACTTGTGCAAGTCTGTCGCCTTGTCCTATTTCTAATGGTCCTGTTTCACAAAACGGTTGTGTTGTACCTAAATCTGGTGAGTTAAATAAAGTACCAAAGTCATGTTGTAAGATTTGATTATTATTATCAGCAGCTAGTGAAAAATCAAAAGCACCTTCATCAATCCAACAATTTCTTGATAGTTCACCAACAGACCAAACATTGTCTAAATAGTTCCAAATAACATATTTGTTTGGTGTTTGTGACGTGCCAGATGGAAAGAACCACCATACTTCATTGTGTTTTTGGTTGTGCCCACCGCAAGTTGTTAATCTGTATAAGGTATGTAAATCATCAAATACAAAATCATGCACGTCTGATTTTATTTCTCTAAGTGCACCGTCATAAATAAAGAATGAGTTCTCCCCCATCCATGTTAAAAATTCACCTGCTTGAACGATACATCTTCTACTAATCGATTTACAGTTTGTGCCTGCTTCGGCTATACCATATGTAAAAGGTGCCCCGACATAATACAAACGGTTGATACCAACGTCAGTAAAAATAATAATATCTCCTCTATATTTAACCGCATAATGAGCTTGTCCTCCTGTTGCTATTTGTAAATCTCCTGCAGTATTGTTAGCTGCAGCCGTCCATGATGTGCTGTTTTCTCTTTCACTCCATTGTATTTTTCTTGAGTCTCCGCCTGCACCTATACAAACAACGTGCCTTTCATTGGTAACAACTACTGCAGTATTGTTGGTTGGTGCGTTAGATAAAGTAGAAACTGTACTAGGAGATGATGGGCTCCATTGAAATACCCTACCATCACTTGCAGAGCATATAAGTAAGTTTTCTCCGAAGTTATCAAAGCTAAAAGATTTAGTTAGAAATGATAAACCAGAGGGACCTGCTGTACCTGTACCTGATCTAATAGAACCCCAATTTTCTTTTCCATATAAACCTGCTCCGTAGCCTAAAGGATCAAGACCACTATCATCATTGTAAGCAGGAGAAGTAATGCTTGAAGTTAAATCGTATAAAACGTCTTGATATAAAACATATATTTTTTCTCTTGTGCCTATACCTAGAACTTTATTACCGCTATTATCTTTGTAAGCATACATCCCTATAGGTGTACCTGTAAGTGCAGTATTAAATAACTTTTCCCATCCGCCAATCGGTTTTAAAAAACCATTTTCAAAACGTACAAGATTACCGTCAACCCAACGAGTTTTGTTGGCGTATTCAGTTCCGTTTTTAACTATACCTGCAGGTGGTGTGATTGTGACCAAAGCCATGATTTAACCTCTAGGCTGTTCTAACAAACATAAAGACTCTGT
>CEUT01005048.1_pt1 | contig 12433 bp, 6 predicted proteins | sample 531401 | NCBI WGS metagenome assembly CEUT01 (sample SAMEA2622821, study PRJEB7988) | marine metagenome | biome: marine biome (ENVO:00000447); feature: surface water layer (ENVO:00002042); material: "saline water (ENVO:00002010), including plankton (ENVO:xxxxxxxx)" | depth 5 m | reverse complement strand
AGATTAAATCAATTTATTATTGCCGAAGATATTACAAAAGAAATAAATCCAGATTACGGTAGTATTCAATTATTACATACAAGATATAATGATATAATAGCTTATTGTGAAAATAAAGTTGTAAAAATATTAACAAATAAAGACGCATTATTTAATGCTGACGGAAATGTTAATATAACATCGAATAAAGCTGTATTAGGACAAGCCGTGCCTTATAATTCAAATTACGGTATATCTACCAATCCAGAAAGCTTTGCGGCATATACACATAGATCTTATTTTACTGATAAAAAAAGAGGTGTAGTTATAAGACATTCTATGGACGGTATGGAAGAAATATCTGGTTATGGAATGAAGGACTTTTTTAGAGACGCTTTAGCTGCTAATAATGGATTAATGGTTGGATCATACGATATTAGAAAACATCAATATAATATTAGCACGCATGAAAGTAATGCTAATAGCACAGTTTCATTTTCAGAATCTATAAACGGTTGGGTAAGTAAAAAATCATTTATACCAGAAGCCGGTTTCAGTTTAGAAAATAAATATTTTACATTTAAAAATGGTCATATATTTGAGCATCATGTTGGCACAAGAAATACTTTTTATGGCAGCGCAACAACCCCATTTGTAGAATTTTTATTAAATACAGCGCCTGCTAATATGAAAAACTTTAGAACATTAAATTATGAAGGTGATAGTGGCTGGACATGCTCTAGTATTGTTACAGATCAGCAAGACGGCGTTGTTTCTTCATTTATTGAAAAAGAAAATAAATATTTTAACTATATAAAAGGTGTTGCTGAAACACAAAGCACAATAGATACAAAAGCTTATAATATACAAGGTGTTGGTGATTGGGCAAGTAATGCTAGTGGCGGCGGCAATTTAAGAGTATATACTTTTGCAAATACAGTGCCGCAGGATTTACAAATTGGGGATGATTTATATTATGTACACCCAAGCAGTAGTGCTAATACTAGAATAGGACCCGTAACAGCTATTACATCAACAACAGTTACAGTTGATTTTACCACAACATCATCGCCGCCAACATCACCTGCATATTTTATATTTTATGTTAAAAATGCAGAATGGCAAACAAGCGGCTTATTAGGCTACTTTGCAACAGTTAAAATGCAGAACACATCAACAGATTCTAAAGAAATATATTCCGTAGGCAGCGAAATTAGTATAAGTAGTTAATACGTAATAATAAATATATAAAAAAAATTAAAAAATGCCAAATCATTCAATTTTTTCAAACATAGGAACAGGACTTAATCAAAATTTGCAAATAGTGCCAGGAGGGGCAATTAGTAATCAGCTAGTAAGATCAACTATTAGCCCTACGCAAGCAGCTATTAGTAATACAGGGGCTGCTGCGCCTACTACAGGATTTGGCCTTAGTCAAGGTATTCTTTTAAATAGCGTTCTTCCGTCATATCCTCTTTTAACTGGGTTTCAACCATTCCAAGGCGGGGGCGGAACAGCTAATGTTAATGTAAATCCACCACCCAGCCCACCTCCGTTCGATCCATCTGCTACATTAGCAAAAATGGGCGGCGCTCAAGTTTTAGGTGGTGCTGTAAAAGCCGTAGGCAGTTTAATTGGCGGGGGCGCAAGAAGACGTGAACAAAGAGCAGCTAGAGAGCAATTAGCCGCTAGGCAAGCCAGCTATGAATCATTAGATACCTCGAATCCATATAAAAACATTACAAATACATTTGAAAATTTAACCGTAAACACACAGGCGGCTGATTTTGCTGCTCAACAAACTGCGCAAGGCGCAGCTAATATTATGAATAATTTAGCCGCAGCAGCAGGCGGTGGAGGTGTAGCGGCATTAGCACAATCATTAGCTAATTCACAAGCACAAGCGGCACAGCAGGCCTCTGCACAAATTGGTGCGCAAGAGCAAAGAAATCAATTATTAGGTGCACAAGGCGAACAAAGAAGACAACAATTAGTTGCGGCCGGTGAAAGACAATCTCAAAAATTAGAATTTGAAAAACAAGGAACATTACTAGGAATGGCACAACAAAGAAAAGCCGCAGCAGATCAAGCAAGAAAAGACGCAACAGACGCATTAGTTGGAGGAATTGCGCAGGTTGGAATGGGGGCTGCAATGGGTGGTTTTGGCCCAGATGGATTAGGCAGTATATTTTAAATAAAAAATTATGGCAAATAAAGCATTAATATTAGGTGCCGCAATGGCATATAAAAATCAAGGATCACCAATTGTTGGTAGTATAACTAAAGCTGTTGACGCAAGCTTAGGCAGTTATTTAAAAATTATGGAAGCCGAACAGCAAAAACTTTCAAAGGCTAGTCTTATTACACAACAATATCTTGATTCATTACCTGCAAATCCTGAAATAGATTTGTTAGATAATAATTTAGCAACTATGTTTACCTCTGAATTAAATTCTGCTAGAAATGAAATAGGCAGGCTTAATATGATTAGATATGCTGATCCTTTTACTTATTCGCCAGGTTCTGAAGCATATACAAATATAACATCAGCTATTAAAGCTCAAGAAAAAATTTTAAAAGATAGATTAATTGAAGCTACAACATTGCAACAATCTAAAGCAAACTGGGTTAATGAGCATGGTGTAATTTCTGAAACATGGAAACGCCTTAATAGTAAAACATATAAAGCTTTAACAAATATATTAAGCCCGGGAAAAGAAGACTATACGGCAACAAGAGATAAAGACGGCAAATTAGTTTTTTCTACAATATATGATGGCGAAAAAATTGATATTAGAGTAGACGATTTAGACTGGGGACAATTTCCTCAGCCTGAAATAAATAAAATAAATGAGTTTTTTGAAATAGCTCAAACAGCTGGCCAACAAGGGTTAGATTTAGGCACAGGTCAAGTAAATATGATGAGAACATATTTTGATAGTGTTTTAAAATCAAATGAAAATGCATTGTTTTCATTAATGTTTGACGAATTACCTATGGGTAAAATAGACCAAAAAATGGCATTATTTACAGAAGAAGATTTTGAAAAAATGTTTCCAAATGCAGATTATAGCGACCAAACAACTTGGCCAGATATAAATGAAATGAGAAATCAAACCGTAAATACAATTATTAGTAAAATTATAGAAGAAAATGAAAATTTTAAAAATAAATCAGGTTCTCAATTTGCTAAAGGCTTTAATGAATTTGCATTTAACTATGCAGAATTTAAAAGCGGAATAGCGCCTATGCAAAATAACAGTGAAGAGGAAATATTAGAATATATTGAAAAAAATAGCCCATATAGCGGAATAATAAATGCAACTGATAAAGACGGTAAAATATTTTTTGGAACAGGAAGTGTTCAAACACAAGCATTACAAGCGTTTGATGTTAATAATGAAATTAAAACATTTAAAGACACTGGAAATATTACACCATTAATAACTAAATTAATTAGAGAGCTTTATGCTGGTGATGATCAAGCTAATAATATTACACAGCTTATTTCTCAATTTGAAAATTTACCAAATCTTGAGCAACAGGAATTTTTCTCAGATATATTAAGAGGTACTAATTAAAATTAAATATGGCAATAGACGAAAAACTAATACGTGCTTTATATAAAGAATTTGACCCAAATTTGAGTGCAAATAAAGTTGAAGCACAAATTAGATTTATAAACAGAACATATACGTCACAAGATAAATTTGTAGAGGATTTTTATAGCCAATATGAAACAGAGCTTACACCTAAAATTAAAAAAAATATATCTATATATTTTGGTGGTTTTAAGCCTAATGTGCAGCCAACTATAGATGTTGATGATATAGATATTTCAGTATCACCAGAGGCAGCAGAATTAATATCAATCGCAGAATTAACATCCGCAGAACAATTAGAAGTAAATAGAAAATTTGGTTCTAATAAAAATCCAGATTTTAACTATTTTAATAGAAAAAATTACGAATTTGCCCCAACTATTGAGCAAATGCGCGATATGCAAATACCCGGCATGGTTGAAGGAATTGATTATGATCCTATTAAAATTAAAGAAACTAATTTTATGTTGTTTGATGATTTGGGAATTACACAAGAACAACATAATAATAACTTTAATAATCAAATAGAGCTTTTGTTAAATCCTTCAGAATATTCTGATTTTTTAAATGAAACTGAAATTAATAATAATAATTCTTGGAAAAATAAAAATAATATTAATTTTACCTCTTTAGAGGGTGTTACTAATATTAATCAAAGAAATGCAATTAACGAAGAAGTTAGTAAAAGGTTACTTGAAAAATATAAAACTGATTTTATTACTAAAATAAAAAGTAAAAAAATTGATAATTATATAAAAAAGAATGCAGATTTATATACAGAAAAGAAAACAAAGGTAACAAGTATAAAAGAGGGATTTAGCACAACTAGTACAACAATAGTTCCTGATTATGAAAAATTTTCTAATATAGAAAAAATATTATATAAAGATATTGAAAAATTTAAAGACGCGGGCAAAGAGTTAAAAAAATTATATGATGAAAATGAAAAGCTCAGATTAGAAATTGAAACTTATTTTGAAGAAGTATCTGAAGCTAAAGAAAATGATGAAAATTTTGAAATTGATATAAATGAAGGCTATGCAATAAAAGAAAAAATGGCATTATATGAAGCCAATAAAAATGTTTTATTAGAAATAATACCTAAATTAGAAATTCAAGGAGATGGTTTTCAATCATTAGGCGTAGCTGCTGATTTATATTCAAAAGATTATGATTTATTGAAAAAAAATTTAGCAACAATAGCATTAAAGTTTGGTGATATAGGAGTTTCGCTTGGTACATTTTTTGGAGCAGCGCCAATTCAACTAGCAGAAGGTATTCTTAAATTTGCAGGAGAAGAAATTGACATTGTTGACAATATAAGCTTATCATGGAATAATTATAAGCAAGGCGTTAAAAATTCTTATGCTCCTGATATTAAATTTGCTGACGCATTTAAAAATGGCGGCGAAAATTTTGGACAATTTGTTGCTCAAGAAATTTCTACACAAATACCTATATTTGCAACAATGTTTGCTGGTGGTGGTATTGGTACTGCTATAGGTAAAAGATTTTTTGGAGCTGCAACATCAAGGGCAATTGGTACAGCGGGTACTATTGGGGCGGGTACTACAATAGGTATTTCAAGCGGTACTGAGCAATATTTAGATATGACTTTTGAAGAGCTAAATGACCCATTTTTAGAATATAGTGAAGCCGAAAAATTTTTAACTTCTGTTGGATATGGTACAGCTGAAGGGCTTTTTGGTACTGCTCCTACATATTTATTATTAAGAAATACAGCAAATGTTTTTGCAAAAAGTCAAATTAAAGAAGGTATAAAAAATTATACTTTAAAAAATATTGCATTCCCAATGATTGCAGAGCCTTTATCTGAAGGTATAACGCAGGTTAGTCAAAATATTCTTACTGGTAGACCTGCATTTGAAAACGTAGACCATGCAATGTTCTCCGGGTTTATGTTTAGTGTATTTTTAAATGCAGCGCCTGCAACCGCGGGGCGTGTAATGCAAAAATTTAGTAGTAAAGTAGATTATGACGCTTTTATGGAGGCTGGCAATGAAATCAAAAGCATTGAAAAGGCATTAAAAAGAAAAAATTCTAGATTTAAAAAAGGCACAAATGAATTTAACCAAATGGTTTCTAGACGTGGCGAATTAAAAAGAAAACAAAGAAGTTTATTAAGTAATTCTTTTAATAATCTTAGAACAAATGTTACAAAAAGATCATTTAATAAATTTTTAAATTTAACATCAGAACAGCAATCTTTAGTGTTACAAGGCCAAAAAATTGTTGATGAAGGTGGTTTATTTTTAAATAAAGAAGACCAAATACTTTTAGAGTCAATACAAAGAAAAATTAAGGGATATGACGTAGCATTAAACATGTATAAGGATGAAAAAAGATTTGGTAATGAATTTTCTCTTTTACAAGGTGAAAATGCTGATTTATATGATTCTTATATAAAAAGAGCTAAAGACAGACTAAAACAAAAAGGCCTTAAAGAATTTGATGCTCTAGCTGAATATGAAGAAGCATCTAATATATATTTTGAAGATCAATTTGATCTATACACACAAAATGCAAAAAATAATTACGGTTCTAATTTTAAAGTTTTTAATACTAATAAAGAACTTATTGAATATATTGAAAACAATCCTGAATTAAATGAAAAATATAGTAAGTCAAAAACATTTTCATTTAAAGATAAAAACGGAAAAATTAAAACAATAAAATTAGGTAAAACTGTAAAGCAAGCAATATTAGACGGTGATATTAATGGTATTTCTGAAATTATAACTAAAAAAGATCGAAGATATAAAGCTGGTAGTAGAAAAAATACAATAGAATTAATATCTAAAGAAAACTCTTTAAATAACGAAAGGGCAGGAACGGGGTATCATGAACTAACGCATGGTATTTTATTTAGAGCTTTAGGAGTAGATTCAGCAAGATATAAAAATATTGCAGAAGATATATTAGATACATTAAAGGTAAGTAATCCTAAGCTATATGCTCAAATAACTAAAAGCATCGGTGGCCAACAAGCAGATATAAACAACTATGAAGAAATTATAGTAAACTTTATAGAAAGAGTTGCAGAAGGTAAAATAGATGAAAAATTTGTTGGAGTGGTTGCTGAAGCATTAAGCAGAGAATCTGGTTTAAACATAAACTTTAGAAGCTCTGCAGATACTATAAAGTTTTTATTTGATTTAGGTTTAAAAATTAAAGAAGGTGACCTAAAGTTATCGGATATAAAAGCAGTTAAAGAAAACTTAGAAGGCCAGCTTAATGATGCAAATGAAAAAGTCGTTAATATTAAACTAACAAAATTTTCAAATTCTGACGCAAATATAATACAAAAAATATTTGATAATTTAGGTGTTGAAGGTGTACAACAAATAGCAGAAAATAAATATATTAAAAAGCTTTTAAATAATATAAGCGCAAAATATAGAAATGTACCAGGGTATAATACATATAGAAAAGAATTTGAAGACGGGTTAATTAATGATCCAGTTTACGGAATATTAGGCTCATTATTAGATTATAATCCGCAAAAAAATCCAGTATTAATATCACATATTGCGGCTAGACTAAAGCAAAGAAGCAAAACAATTGCTTCGCAAATATTTCCTCAGTTTTTTGAGGAAGATGTTACAGAAGTTAAAAATGTAACAGAAGACGCTACAAAGCCCGAAGTATTAAAACAAAGGGAAAGCCTTAGAATATCTTTAGGGCTCAGTGCGGACGTTATAAACCGCGTTAAACAAGCTGTATTGAAGACATTCGGCGGTAAATTACCTAATGTTACAAGTAAAAACTTTAGAAGTGAGTTACAAAAATCTTTTAGAGTATTTTTAAAGAAAACAATTGCTAAGAATGTATTAAAGCAAGGGGCTGAATATAAAGCATTTTTAGAAAATAATTTTGAACAAATATATAGTGTATTATCGCAAAATACAATTAGAAAAAGATTTAAAGCTTTTGCCGAGCCTGTATTAGATAAAGACGGTAAGCAATTAAGAGAAAGAACACCTGAAGGCAATAAAATATTTGTAAAAAGAAAAATTACTAAGAAAGAATTTGTAGATTATTTTTTAGGTGAAAATGTAGGCAGGTCAACGCAAGGAACAAGAAAAACAGCATTAGCAGAGGCGCTTGCTGAAGAAATTGCATTTGACGCAAGCTTAGATGTATTAAGAGACCCAACGCCTATAGATGCTGCTGGTAATACTATATTAAATAGAGTTGAGCAAATAATAGAAATTAATGGCGAACAATTTAGTGAAAATTATTTAGCACAAGTTGCAAAAGAAATTGATAGGGCTACAGGTTTTAAATTTAGTGATTCAAGCGAAGGTATAACTGTTTTAGATTTTGACGATACAGTTGCGGTATCTAAAAGTAAAGTTATTGTTAATATGCCAGATAAAAGCATTAGAGAACTAACGCCCGCGCAATTTGCAAAAGAACATGAAGGCTTGAAAAAAGACGGGGCAGAATTTGATTTTAGTCAATTTAATAAAGTTATAGGCGGTGAAAAAGGACCTTTATTTAGTAGATTACAAAAAGCTGTAAATAAATTTGGCAATAAAAATGTATTTATATTAACAGCAAGGCCGCAAGAAGCGGCGCCCGCAATAAAACAATGGTTAGAATCACAAGGAATAGCTTTATCAGAAAAGAATATAGTCGGATTATCTAACGGTTCAGCACAAGCAAAAGCGGATTGGATATTAGGTAAAGCACAAGAAGGTTTTAATAATTTTTATTTTGCGGATGATGTATTAGAAAATACATATGCTGTTGAACAAGTATTATCGCAAATTGATGTAAAATATAGAGTTGATAGTCAATTTAGTGATTCAGGCGTGAATATTGAAAGAAAAAGTATTAAACAATTATTAGAATCTTTTGATGGTGATTTAGGAACTTTTAATGATTTCTTTAAAGCGCTAATTATAGGCCAAAGAAACTACGAAATTGATTCTAAAGGTAGAGTTGCAGATCGTAAAGGCCAAGCATTAGAATATTATATTTCGCAAGAAATAAAAGGTATATTAGGCGATAGAGTTGAAATTGTAAATGAAGATTCTTTAAAAATATTAAAAACAGGAGATACAGGTATTGATATTAGGCTTAAAATTGATGGAGGCCCTGAATTTGGTATAGAAATTAAAGATAAATTTACTGACAGGGTTGGATCTAAAAGTGGATATTCACCTACAACAGAAGCTTGGGGCGGCGATGTAGCTGGAAGAGTTGTAACAACATATGAAGAATTAAAATCTAGACTTGAAGACAAACTCAACGAGCTTAATATACCATATGAAACTAATGAACAGGGAGACGTTTTTATAGATGATAAAATTAATGGAAAAAAAGTAACTGATATATTAAAAGATAACGGTTTTAAATTTTCAGATCAAGAATTAGATTTTACTATGGACGGATTACAGGCTGTTGCAGATTTATATGCTAAAAAAGGCGGTCAATATATATTATTTGGGGACAAGGGTATATTTTCTTTAAATGATAATCCATTAAATTCAGACGTAGAGTCTTTAGTTGGAATTGGGCAACAGTTCGGTTTAAATACTTCAATAAAAACAACTCTTAAAACAAGCGATGTAAACGTGGCTGGTAAAAGAAAATTTTTCTTTAGAAGTTATTTAAGTATTGTTGATTCAAACGGAAAAAAAGGAAGTAAATTAGTTCCTCAAAGTTTACAAGCAACAGATATTTTTTCTAAGTTTAGCGATAGTTCAGCAATAAATTTAGATAACGAAATAAATAATATTATAGAAAAAAGCTCTGGTATTAAAAATATTGTACGCTATTCTGATACTAAAGCAAGACTATTAGGTAAACAAGGATTTTTTAGAAATACTTTAAGAGGAGGTTTCTTATTTAATTTTAGAGCTGATGACCTGAAAGGTTTAACATATGAAATTATAAAAAATATACGTGGTGCCGAAGGTAATGCTGCAATACAATTTTTTAAAGAATATTTACATAGGCCATTTGATAAAGGAATGCAACAAATTCAATTTGAGCAAATAAAGTTAATGGATGATTTTAAAAAATTAAAAAATAAAATAAAATCAGTTCCTAAAAAGTTAAATAAACAAATTAAAGGCGATGTATATACAAATGGACAAGCTGTAAGAATATATATATGGAAAAAACAGGGAATGGATATACCTGGTATTCCTCAAAACGATGTTCAAAGCATGATTAATCATGTTAAAAGTAATTTAGATTTATTACAATTTGCTGAAGATTTAATACAAATAAATGGCGTTGATGGTTATCCTGCGCCAAATGCAAATTGGGAAACCGGTAATATACAAAGTGATTTATACAATTCTCTTAACGATAGTAAAAGAGCTAAGCATTTAAAAGAATGGCAAGACAATGTTGATATAATATTTTCTAAAGAAAATTTAAATAAAATGCGTGTTGCATACGGTAATGAATTTGTTAAAAACCTAGAAGACATGCTAGAGCGTATGCGTACTGGTAGAAATAGGTCTGTGAGCCCTGACAGTATAGCGGCAGGCTGGCTCGATTGGATAAATGGTTCTGTTGGTGCAATTATGTTTTATAATATGCGTTCTGCTTTATTACAGACTATATCGGCGGCAAACTATATGAATTGGTCTGACAATAATATATTAAATGCAGGTAAAGCATTTGCAAATCAAAAACAATTTTGGAAAGACTTTTTGTTTATTTTTAATTCAGACTATCTTAAAGTAAGAAGAGGCGGTATAAAATTAAATGTTACAGAATCAGAAATTGCCGATACAGCAAAACAAAATGGCGTAAGAGGTGTTATAGGTTTAATATTAAAAAATGGATTTACACCAACAAGAATAGCTGATAGTTTAGCAATATCAACAGGTGGAGCTACATTTTATAGAAATAGAGTAAATACATATTTAAAACAAGGCCTATCTAAAGCCGAAGCAGAATCTAAAGCTTTTGAAGATTTCATGTCCTTAACAGAAGAAGGGCAGCAATCAAGTAGACCAGATAAAATTTCTACTCAACAGGCATCTAGTGTAGGTAGAATATTATTAGCTTTTGCTAATACCCCAATGCAGTACAACAGATTAATTAAACGCGCTGGTCAAGATTTATATTATGGTAGAGGTGATTGGAAAAGTAATGTTAGTAAAATAGTTTATTACGGTGCAATACAAAACTTTATATTTAATGCAATGCAAAAAGCATTATATGCTTTAGGCTTTGGCATGGATGAAGATGATCCAGAAAAGCAAAGAGAAAAAACTACAAATGTTTTTGAGGGAATGTTTGATTCTTTATTAAGAGGCCAAGGTGTTCAGGGGCAAGTTGCTTTAACAGTAAAAGGTTATTTAAAAGATTTTGCAAAAGATAGAAGAAATTTTAATGATAAAATATGGGATAATATTTTCTTGCTTTCACCACCATTTAGTGATAAATATAGAAAATTAAAAAGTGCAGAATATAATTATGATACATATGCAAATAGTAAACAAGCAAAAGAAATGAGTATACGTAATCCATATTTGATGGCGCTTGCTCAATCAACTGCCGCGTTAACTAATTTGCCATTAGATAGGGCTCTAAGAAAAGCACATAATATACAATCAGCATTAGGAGAAGATACTGAAAACTGGCAAAGAATTGCATTGTTTTTAGGTTGGAATGAATGGGATTTAGGTATTGAAGGAATGGAAGATTTTTCTGAATTTGGTAAAAAACCAATAAAAACAGAGGAATATTTAAGAGAAAGACAAGAAACTAAAGACGAACACCAAAGAAAAATTGATTCAATTGTAAATTTAGGATATACAAAAATACCTTTATCTGGACCTAGATCATTTATACCTGAGGGTAAATTAAATGAAGATTACATAAGATTAAGAAGAAAAATTGACGGTAGGTTTCAATACTTTGTGCCAAAAGAAGTTTTTGACGCTAAGTTTCCACCACCACCGCCAAAAAAGAAAAAAAAGAAAACAACCAAAGATATATATCAAGACGCTAAAGATAAATTAGCTGAAAAATATGGAATAAATTTTTAAAATATGAGCAAAAAAGATGCATGTTATCATAAAGTAAAGGCAAGGTACAAGGTTTTTCCTTCTGCATATGCCAGCGGAGCGCTAGCAAAATGTAGAAAAGTAGGTGCTAAAAACTGGGGAAATAAATCAAAAAAATAAGTTAAACAATTAAAAATTATAAATTATGCCACAAGGTGAAGGAACATACGGGTCTAAACAAGGAAGACCTCCTAAAAAAAAGAATGATAAAGTTATGACAATGAGTAAAGAAAACTTTAAGCCACATAAAATGTATTGTAAAGATGGTTCAGTTCATAATACAAAAACATATGAAGAGCACTTAAAGTTGAAGAAAAAGGGATGCGGACATAGCAAGAAAGAAGCTATGAAAATGAAGCACAAATAGCAATGGCCGACCCCAAAAAAGGTACAGGTAAAAAACCTAAAGGATCTAGCAGGCGGTTGTATACGGATGAAAATCCGAAAGATACTGTAAGTATTAAATATGCAACCGTTGCAGATGCTAGGGCTACTTGTGCTAAAGTAAAAAAAATTAATAAACCTTATGCTCGCAAAATACAGATACTAACTGTTATGGAGCAAAGAGCTAAGTATGGTAAAAAGCCACAACAAGCAGCTATAGCTAAAAGATGTAAAATGGCATTAAAAAGAAGACATGGCAAAAAGTAAAAGACCTACATGGAAAGATTCTGATGCTCCCGATGCGGAAGGTAAATTTAAAGAATTGTCTTGCGGTGCTTTAGCTAGATGGATGATAAAAACTAGAAAAGGCAATATTAAAAAAATTGTTGGTAGTTTAAATCAACAATA
>CEUT01010800.1_pt1 | contig 12444 bp, 8 predicted proteins | sample 531401 | NCBI WGS metagenome assembly CEUT01 (sample SAMEA2622821, study PRJEB7988) | marine metagenome | biome: marine biome (ENVO:00000447); feature: surface water layer (ENVO:00002042); material: "saline water (ENVO:00002010), including plankton (ENVO:xxxxxxxx)" | depth 5 m | reverse complement strand
ATAACTAATTCATATATAAATATATACAAAATAAAAAAACCCTCAATATTTTTTTATTGAAGGTTTTTCTATACTATATTTATGTTTATCTTTTAGAATTGAAGTATTGCGTAATCGTATCGTAAAGATAGTGTAATTTCAGCAGGGTCTGAAGAACCGAAGTCTAAATCACCAAATTGTGCATCTGTGATATAACAACCTTTTAGTATCCATTCTTCTACTACATCACCTACTGGTCCTAACACATTAAATGTCACTTCTTTCTTATAGAAATCAGAATATCCATCTCTACCAGTTACTGATTCGTGTGATAATCTTACCCATTCCATCACTGCTTGAGAAGCAGAAGGAACAACTGGGTCATACAATGTTACCTGTAAAGCTTGCCATTTACCTTTACCTTTAACATACCTTGTAACATTCATATGATTTAATTCAACTTCATCAAATGTTATCTGTGGTCTACCAGCGGTTTTAATTAAGTACGCAGGAATACCATCAATTCTCATTATGAACCTATTTTTTAATTTAGGTTCAAATGGTGTAAACATTATATCTTGTGGTTCTAATACTGTTGCCATTAAAATTCTCCTATTTCTGAAAAACTTACATATGTTTTTACATATATAAATATCTATAATTTAAAAAAAAAGGGAAAACTTTATTAAATTTTCCCTTTTTTTAGTTATTTACTTATTTCCTAATTACTCTGGAAAAGTAGCACCAGTCGGTTGAACGGTGAAATCAAGAATAATAAACTCAGCAGTTCTTGTTGGTTGTAAGAACAACTGTCCGATTAATTGATTTCTATCAATTGAATCAGGTGTATTATTTGTTTCATCCATTATCACTTTAAATGCACTCAATCCACTTTGTGATTGAACTTGTTCTAAATAAGGATTAGCAATATTCAAGAATCTTCTTCTTGTAGCCTCTGTATTTTGTTCAAACACAAGGAATCTTGAAGATGATGCAATGAACTTCTTAACTCTAATAAGTAATCTTCTTACATTCACTCTATCTAATGAAGATGCTTTCTTTTGTAGAGTTTTTTGTCCAAATACCACAACGCCTTGACCAGGGAAAGTAGCAATTGGATTAACATTTGCATCATATAAATCATCACGATTTCCTTGAGTTAATTTTCTTTCTGCTTGAACCGCAACATCAATACCACCACGATTTAAACCAGCAGGAGCAAACCAAGGCTGTGCAACTTTATCATTAAAAGCATACACACTTGGAAGTACTACTGAAGGTGGCACCCATCTCAATGTTCCTAATTGAGAATCTTGAACTTGAACCCAAGGCCAATATGTTGCTGCATAATTTGATTCTCTTGTTGCTGCTTGAGCAGTTACAGTTGAAACTGCACTTGTATTATATGGAACGGTATCATATACAAGGAAACAATCACCTCTATTTTCACAAACTTCAATAGCCTTTGTGATTGTTGCTGTATGTCCACCACCTAAACTATCCACAATACCTGGTAACATTATCATATTAATATCAAATTCATCTTGGTTAGCCAATAAATTTAATGCTTTTTTATAAGCATTTGTTCCATCAGCACCACTTGATAATACAAATCCTTGTGAACCTGCAGATGCTATATTTTCATAGAATTTATATGCGGCTGCTGCAGCAGTTCCTGCTGTACTACCTGATGAATTAAATCCTGCAACTCCGTTATCTCCACCACTAAATGCACCGTGAACTGAGCCACTACCTGGAGCTGGTAAAGATGCTGATAATGCATTACTTCTTATATTACCATTTTCATCTAAATAATCAATTGTTTTTTTAAGTACTTCAACTCTAACATAGTTAGACTTTGGTGGATACTCACCTGTATAAGATAAATAAGGTGCATCATCCGTGCCTTGAATTGATAAAAAAGAATCACCTACTGCTTTTGCAATATAATTATTTGAGTTAGGGTCAAGATTTACATTAGTAAATGTTTCAAGAATTTGTTTTCTATTATGAACATCACTACCTCTTCTTATTAATAATGTAAATGTTCCTTTATTGTAATTAACCGAAGTAATCTCATACCTTACATTATCATCAGAACCACCTCTATCTAACACCATATTAGTTCCTACTGAACCACTATTGTTCATTACTGCACCATCTGCAAGTGTATGTAATTTAAAACAATGAGCATCAGCATCAGCGTTTTGAGTACCACTTTTTGCATAACTACCAGTAAATGCTTTACCACCTGCCACATTACTACCAGTCAATACATTTGCGGAAGCTCCACCGAATGTACCATCTAAAATTCTTACTACTGTTAAACTATCTGAATGTTTTAAATATTCTTGTGCTGCGTGTGATGTCAAGAATTGAATCTTTGTTGAACCACTCTCAACCACATCTCCGAAGATTGCTTGGTATTGAGAGTAGGTAGATACAACTGTTGGCACCATAGCTGGACCTTTTACAGTCGGACCAACTAAAGCAGCCCCTATATCACCGATTGCCGCCGGTAAAAAGGTTTGGTCTACCTCATTGGTAAACACGCCTGGGGAAATTACTTTTTCTGCCATTGGGAGTTCTCCTAAAATTAATTTGTTAACTTATAAGTTTGAATATACATTAATGTATCAGAATGACCTGATTTATTCATATATAAATATATGACTCAATCTCCAAACGATACATTTATTTTTTTAAATTAAAAATTATTTTTTAGGTTTTTCAGTAGATGCATCTGGTGTGAACTCACCTGTAGTTGGGTTCAGAGTACCTGTACCATATTTTTTTGTTAATCCATCAATGAGTTCTTGTTCACTTTTCTGAATAGATTTATACTCTTTTCTTAAATTATCTTCCAAGACATTCAAAGCTTCATAATCTTCTTCTACCTTTAATTTATAAAGAGCAAACTCTCCAAATCTAATTTGAACATTTTGATAGTTGTTTCTAATATCTACAACTTGTTTTTTTTCTTCTTCTGTGAATTTAATTGGTTCTGCCATTATTAATAACCTCCATTGTTAAATGTTTTCTTATATATAAGTATATATAACTTTATAAAAACATCAATTTTTTTTTAACTACCTTGTTCAATATTTCTTGGGGATGCAATTTGTTGAGAAGTAGCATCTGAACTGCCTTCATTAAATGTAACTTTACCAACAGTAGGCACCATTTTTGTTTCTGCAATTTTACCAAGAATAGTTTCTGTAAATTCTGGTGATATGTATGCATTTACTGTTATAGAAAATTCATTTTTAATTAATCTTTCACCATCAACGGTCAATTCTGATGCATCAGCAATACCACCCTCTAACTTTGCTAAAAATTTATAATCTGTTGAATCACCCCAATATTTATTAGCATGTTCAATAAATAATTCTGTTAATTGATTAACTTGTTCTATAAAATTTGTTAAAATTACAAAAGAATATGTACATACTATAAAATCTGGTACTCCTGTCACAATCAAGTTATTTACTGGTTGGATACCTGTTTGAACTGAAAAATTATCATATCTATTTGTTTTTGACCATTTATTACTTCTAATTATCTGATGATATTCATTTTCAATATCAAAATCTGATTTAATCATTGTATCATTAAATGTAGTATCATTTCTTTTCATAACTATTAAAGGTAAAATAACAGTACCATCTTTATCTCTTAACACTCCTCTTTTTCTAACCGCTTTCCATCTTTCTTCATTACCATACATAACTGGTACTTTTACAGATTCATTTGCCTCTCTTATTTTTGGATTCATCACATTTTTAACATATGACATAATAGAAGTGTCAATATCTTTAAGTGTTATTGCATGATTTTTTCCAAAATTTAAACCAGGTACGACAGTTTTAGATTGATTACCACTTATGTTTCGAGTGCTAACTTGTTTTTCTCTATTAACTATCCCTCTACTTACTACTTGTTTATTTGTTATTGGTTTAACGGCCATTTCTTCTTCTCAATGCTTTTAGTTTATCTTTTTTATTTTTAACTTTACCTTTAAATTCTTGTGATTGGACTGCACTCGTATCAACTTTACCTATAGCAATCTCTCTTTTTATATCTACTTCTATTGCCTTTGTACCTGTTTGACTTGGTGAATCAAAGTTATCTAATTTATTCATCAACTTACCCATCATCTGTTCCATTTGTAAATTACCATTTGGTTCGGGTGTGTAAGTATGTTTTTTTTCACCATAAACATCTTCATCCTCTCTAACATTACCACTTACCTCTTGTTTAGGTTTAGGTGTTTCCTTATAGTTAGGATTAGAAGTATCATACTTTATAATTTTTTTATGTGTTATTTGTTGAACAGCCATTATTGTCCTCGTTTTTTAAATCTTTTTATTTGAGCTGGTGTTCTACCAGTTTTCTCTAATATTTTATTCTTCTTTCTTCTTTCTTGTTTTCTTAATTTAGCTGCTTTGTTTGGCATTATCTTGGTCTCTCTTCAATCTGTAATGATGATAATCTACTTTTGTTTGCTTTTGCTACAATATTATGTTTAAACTCTGTGTTACCAGCAAACAATTGTGGTTCTGTTACTGAACCTATTTCCCAATACATATCATTCCAATTAACAATATCACCAATTTCAGGAAAAAAGTTTAATGAGCCACTTGATAGATTTTCTCTTTGAAAATACATTTCAATTGAACCCCTTTTATCTGCACCCCACTCTTCTTGTACTATCTCAGGTTCGTTATAATTTATCAAACAATTTACTCTAAATCCTACATCATAATATTTTGTTGTTGATTCACCATAGACATTTTCATCTGTATTTTCTACATTAACTTTATAAACATCTACATATTGTCCCACAATATCATCAATCAATTCTTCATTCATTGCATTGATTAAATCAAATTCTTTTTGTGGTATAAAAAATGGTTTAGTTGCCATAATCTTATCCTATGTAAATACCCAATGGGGCTTTGTTCAATATTTGTTGTTGTGCCTCTGCCTGTTCTTGTTCTTTTCTAGCACCCTCTGATAAAGATACAGAATCTAAAAACTCTTTTAACTCTGTTAATAATTGTTCTTTTTCTTCTCTACCTTCTGCCTTGAGTGATTCACCATCCAAAGTTACATCACCGTTAGGAAGTGGCATTGAAGCATATTTACTTCTAATGATTCCTAATAATTCTTTAGATAATGCAAGTGTGAATTTTCTTATCCAATTTCTACCAGCTGCATTTATTTCCTCATAGGTAAGAAACTTATAAGGTATATTGGATGGGTCTGATACTTTTGAATTTGTCCAAGTTCTTGTTGTTGAATTTTTATCAGTTTTAAGATAATAATGAAAATATACTTTATCACCTGCATCATCATCTTTTGGTCTTGGAAATATTCTTAATTGATTATTTATCAGTTCAAATGAATATGCAGATTTTCTAATCTTATCACTTGTTTCAATTGCCTGTGCCCTTGATATATCGTGTGATACAGGTCTCATAATATATGTAACTGCAGGAGCAACATCTCCCATACCAAATTGGTCTAACATTTGTTGTTGGTCAAATGAACCTGCATATGGGTCATAAAATTTTGTTACTGCAGCTGGTCCGTGATTAAATACTCGTTGTATTTCTAATCTTTCATTAGAATGTGAAGAACTTATAGTTGCATCATTTTCTAAATCATAAACTTGTTTTGATGATGTTAATGTTATTGAACCTGTAAACATAGTTACACCACCACCTACTCCAACTGCTTCACCATATTGTTCTGCTAATGTGACAGATAATCCTAAATGAGGCGATTCTGGTTCGTGTGAACCCATATCACCAAAAGTAGAACCACTCTGTCTATTTGTTGAACCATAATGTTCCCATAACCAATTCTTTGTATTGTAATGATTTATTTGTTGTGAATATTCAGAAATAGCCTCTTCAAAACAGGCATAAATAGAGTTTTTATCATACTCTAACTGCATAACTGGATGTCCAAGTTTTCTAGCTACATATTTACAAACTGTTAAACTATCATTTTGAAATTCACTATCTGTATCATAAATTCCGTGAGGTGTTTCACCTACAACATCACCAGAAGAAATTGGGTCTTCATATAAAAAACTAAATTTTGACATTTATATTCTCCTATAGATTAGATATAGTCATTCATATATAAATATAAGGAAAGTGAAGAATAAGGTTTATTTTATTTAGAGTTTTTTAACTCATTAATTTGTTTTTGTAAACTGATAATGTATAGTGTTAATTCCTCAACTTTTTCAAGAAGTTTCATATCTCTATCACCTACTGATAGTTCTTTCCACCCATTTATATCATCAATTGATGGGATACCTGGTAAATGTTTAGAAGCAGATATATGTTCTTCTACCTCTGTTAATGTTCTTAATCTATACTCTGGTTCAAAAACATAATCTGGTACATTTAGATTAGTTCCACCATCATTAAATTGGTCTGCGTATATAGTTCCACTTGCACTTATGTTTCCAACTACTTCTAATTTTTGTGCTGGACTCTCTGTTCCGATACCGACATTTCCACCATCTAATAAAGTTAAAACAGCATCACCATCTTGACCATCTGTTTTAAAATAAAAATCTCCTTTGTTAGCACCTGAATCATCATACAATATATAACCATCAGAATCTGATGACCTTAAATGTATAGCTGCGACTCCATCCGCATTAGTATTTTCAATCTGTAAACCAACAGCACCTGTATTGTTTTGAACAGAACCTTCTCCTGCACTACTATTATAAACAATGTGTAAAGGATTATCAGGAGTTGCTGTTCCAATACCTATTTTTGAACTACTTGCAACAAGTGTATTAGCAGAATTACTACCACTATAAAATTTAGCAAATGTATTTGCACCATCATAAAAATCAAAATATTTACCAGTTGGATTAAAACCAATGTTCATTCTTTCCGCACCACCTTCTTGAAAATGAAGTCTTGCATTATTTCCACCTTGTCCATCAATAGCTAATCGTACGACACCTGAGCCAGAAAGATGGAAATCTCTATTTGGACTTTTTGTTCCGATACCAATGTTTCCACTAGCAGATAATATTAAATCACCTCTTCTATTGATTAATTCTGTGTCACCCATATTATGTTTTAAAACAAATTGTATTGGGTCATTAGTAGCACTATCGTTTTCTGTTGATAGTATAGCCTCAGTATCGTGAGCTAAAACAATAACTGAACCTGAAGTTGCACTTGTTGAAGTTAGTTTTATTTTACCACCACTTGCTAATTCTAATTTTTCAGTTGGACTTGATGTTCCGATACCAACATTTCCACCATTATTAAAATAATTATCGTTACCATTAGCGGATGTAATATGTATTTTTTTAACACCACCATCATATAATCCAAATTCTGCAGCATCTGTAGCAGCTTGATTTAATAAAGCAACAACATCTGTACCACCAGCCCTCTCCAATCGTATCCCATCGTTATCACCAGTTGCTTTTACATCTAATAGTTTTTCTGGACTTGATGTTCCGATACCAACTCTTGAACCACTTAATACTAATGTTTTAGATGCATTATTAGGGAAAACACTAAATGGTGCTTTACTACTATTTGTAACATCAACTAAATGCATTCCATATTGATGGTCATTTAAATTACCTTGAGCATATTGTTTGAAATCCCAAGTTTGAGCTGATGATGTAAATCTTAGTGTAATATCTTTATCCGAACCTTGTGATGAATCTAATTTTAATTGTAAATGATTGTCATCTTGAATATGTAAAAGTTGGTCTGGACTTGTTGTTCCGATACCAACATTTCCAAGATAATCAACTCGCATTCTTTCCGCTGTATTATCTTCTCCATCAGTATTAGATGAACCAGGTGAAGTATATACAACAAATGCTCCACTACCTTCTTTAGCTAAACTATCTGCGTCTGCATTTCTTCCTACTGCCGCACCTATTTTGACTTGTGGATAGTTATTATCATTGTTATCCGTCATCGTGAAGTCTATTAATACTTTTTCAGTACCTAAATCTCCTGCAGCCAAATCACCTTGTATAGTCATTAAACTATTATCAGCGTTGTTAGTCATTTCTTTGTGTATATGGAATAATGTTGTTGGACTTGTTGTTCCGATACCTACTTTACCAGCACCTTCATTTAAAATAAGATTTTGTCCACCACCATCACCACTATTAAGAATTGAATTATTACTACCATCTACATATATTCTTAAACTTCTTTGATTAGTTGAATTAATGATTCCTATTCCATTTTCATCATTATCTGCTGGTTGATTTACTTGTAATGTTCCATATGCATTAACAGCACTTCCCACTTGATTACCAACAGTTAAATCACCACTTGAACTAATTCCTCCTGCTACGGTTAAAGTTTGTGATGGACTTGTTGTTCCGATACCAACTTTTCCACTACTCGCAGCAAACAACACTTCCGTATTACCATTGTTACCTTGAACTTGTAGAGCAGCTCTTGTATCACTATTATCTTTATCTGTAATTGTGAAATCAGCCATACCGTGTGTTCCAGATGAAGAATGAATTGTTCCTATACCATTAACACCCACTCTATAATCAAGATGGTTATCTTTAACATGCAATACTGTTGATGGAACAGAACTTGTAAATTCATTTACACCAATACCAACTCTATTATTATATCCATCAACTCTAATAATTTCATTACCAGACCCTCTTGATAAATCATTACCACCATAATGACTATTAATTGTAAACGCAGGTCTACCATCGGTATGGTATCTATTAGCACCAATTGAAAAACCATATCCACCTCTATTGGTACTTGTTTCAAATGTCATACCAACTCTACCTTCATAGTTGGAAGTATTTCTTGATTGTAATTTTATATGTGGGGATTGCCAAAATGAACCTGATAGAGTTTGTATTGCCTCAATACAAAGAGAACCTGTTGGGCCATTAGTACTCCAATTTTTTCCACCCTTAGCTATACCAACTTGACCACTTTGAGAAATAAATAGTGTATTTGAACTACCAACTCCGTGAAAACCTACATCATTTGGTTGACCTGCATTATGTTTAAGAACAAGTGATTTATCTCCATTATCAGTTTCAAAAGTTATATCTTCATTATCAGTAGTTCCAATTTTTAAACCATCATCACCCATTCTAAAATATGCTTCTTGTGCAAAATCATTATCTGCATATAAATTAATACCAGCTACATTTTCACCTCCACCTGAACCAGTAGATTCTATTCTTAATTGAGAATTACTACTACCAGTTTCAACTATATGAAGTTTAGTTGATGGTGCAGCTACACCAATACCAACATTGTTATTATCATCTAATGTAAATGTTGTGGTTCTACTTCCCGCTTCAGTTGAACGATAACCCCATTGAAGTCTTCCATTTGAGTCAATTTCTTGATTCCATATTTTAACACCAGCTCTTGATTGTCTGATACCTGATGTTGTTCCAGTCGAACCACTAATATGTAATCCATTTTTAATATCGGATGTTCCGATACCAACATTTGAACCACTTAATACTAATCCATTAGAAACACCTTTAGATTCTAATTTAATTATTCCTGCTGTATTGTTTATAGTTGTTCCAAGAGTAGCTGATTGTTTCCATTGGTCATTTTCTAAAAAATTATTAGTTGTGGCACCAGAACCATCTTTGAATCTTATAGCAGCATCGGCAAAATCGTCAAGAACTATATCTTTACTTGAAGTTATCCCACCACCTAAAAGTAAATTACCACTTGCACTTATATCACCACCAACTGTTAATTTATGAGTTGGATTCTGATTTCCAATACCAACTTTTCCTGTCCCATCGAAAGTCATTTCTTTACGAGTTTCAGTTTCATTATAAATTGTTAATCCACCATCAAGAGGTCTTATTGAGTATGTATCAATACCTGCTCTATCTAATACAAATCCGTGAGTATGAGAAGAACCAGTTGCTATAATGTATCCACCTTTTACTGAAAGTTTTTCTGTTGGAGCGGTTGTTCCGATACCGATATTTCCACTTGATGAAATGAACATTCTTGTGGTCATAGAAGTTGCACTATTTGCATTGGCTTTAATAAAAATGTTACCATCATTAGTTGCATTACCTAATGCAGCAAGATGTAAACTATCACCATATTGAGATATTTCATTCATATCAAAAGCAAGAAATTGATTATCACTGGATTTTAATAATAAAGAAGATGATATTCTAGCAGCTGCAAATGAAGCAGTACTTGCCATAGTACCATTATTTTGTATTGTTAATCCTGCACCTGTTGTGTGTCCTGCTTCTGGACTTGTTGTTCCAATACCGACTTTTCCACCACCAAGAATTGTAAGTCTATCTTCAGCACCAGTTTTTAAATTCAATGCTCTATGAACACTATCGTGTCCTATATCCAAACCCGTATCATCTAATAGAAAATTACTTGTATAACCTGATGTTGAATTTGTTTTAAATACAAATTCACCTTTTGGTGCATCAAGTTTTAAAAGGTTTACATTGTTAGTACCACTAATGTGTAGTAGTGTGTCTGGACTTGTTGTTCCAATACCAATTCTTCCAGTATCAAGTATTTCTAAACTTCCAGAGTTTCCAAATACACCTGTTCGAGTAGTTATTGATATTCTACCATCAGAGCGTTGTGCGATTTGACCAACATAACTTGCTCGTGTATCTTCTAATTGTAATGAAGCTACATTTCCGTGAACAGGTGAAATTCTTACACCACCACCTGATACATGCAATAATTGTTGTGGACTTGTTGTTCCGATACCGATATTTCCACTTTCAACAATTGTCATAGCTTCTGTTGATGTATTTACTCTAAATTTAATATCACCAGTTGATTTTCTATTAATTAAATACAAGTCACCTGCAGAATTAGCAACATCAGTATAATCACTTCCATCTGCTAATCTTAAATTTGCTTGAGTTGAATCGTTAATCATTAAACCTGTACCACTTGAAAATACAGGAGTTGTTGTTCCAATACCAACATTACCACTAGCACTAATAAACATTACATCAGTATTGTTTGGTTTAATTTTTATTGCATCTTGTGTTCTATTTGTTCTTAGTTGAAAATGATTGTTGTTGGCAACTATGTCGGAATTACTACTATCAGCATGAATAAACATTTTATCACCTATACCAAACGAACCAGTTCTAACAAATAAATCACCACTTGCACTTATATCACCTTCTACTTGTAATTGTTTTGTTGGAGTTATTGTAGTATTTGAAATACCCATTTTTCCATCATTTAAAATTTTTATTTTTTGAGTACCATCAATTTCCATAGTAATCATAGAACCACCTACATCACCATCCTCATCAGCCCTTAAAGTTAATACACCATTAGAATGTAAAACTTCACCAAATGCCTTATTGGTTGCATTCGTATCTTCTAATCTTAATTTTGGAATATCACCTCTAACATTTAATTGTGGTCCTGAACCACTTATAGAAACTGAACCTGTAAAATGATGTTTATCAGTAACAGAATCACCAATGATATTTGAACCACTTGTGAAAAGTACAGAAGATGATACGATTGTTGTATTGATTGAAGATGCTGAAATTGCACCTACAACAAAAAGATTTCCACTAGCACTTATATCACCAGCTACAGTTAAGGTTTTTGATGGTGCTGGATTTCCAATACCAACTCTACCTTCAACAATTAAACCATTTGCATTTGCAGGTGTATTATTGTTTGCAACATAACCCTCACCAATACTAACACCTGTTTCATTAAGAGTCATCTGTCCATCACCACCCGCAGAGAATCCAATTACATTATTAGACCTTCTATAAAGTCCTGTATCTGTAGATAATCCAAATGTGAGAGAAGGTAATGCTTCTGTACCATCACCTATATATATTCTACCACTTGCACTTATGTTACCATCTACTACTAATTTTTCTGTTGGGCTACTATCTCCGATACCCATCTTCCCATCACCACCATTTAATGTTATCCAATTACCACCGGCATGAGTTTGAATATTAATATCATCTGCTTTTAAAAATAAATCATCAGATGCAGAAATAAATAAATCTTTATTCTTATCAAAAATTCTTGATGGGTCATCTTGAGTTCCTAAAATTGAACCTGATGCGTGTATGAATCCACTTGCACTCATTGAACCTTCTATGGTTAATTCTTTTGTATGGTTGGTTGTTCCAATAGAAACATGTCCACTTGCAGTTGCTATATTTAAATTATTTGTATTAACACCAGTGTTCCCACCTAATGAAAGATGTGAATTTTCTGCAGAGATATATCCTACTGTATCATTATCTTTTATTTGTACAATTGCTTTATTATCCGTTGAGACAAAAGTAGCCAATAAATCATCACTACTTTCTACATCCAATTTGACAGTTGGATTTGTTGTTCCGATTCCAACATTACCAGTACCAAGTAGTGTCATAATAGTTCCACCACTACC
>CEUT01062094.1_pt1 | contig 12449 bp, 17 predicted proteins | sample 531401 | NCBI WGS metagenome assembly CEUT01 (sample SAMEA2622821, study PRJEB7988) | marine metagenome | biome: marine biome (ENVO:00000447); feature: surface water layer (ENVO:00002042); material: "saline water (ENVO:00002010), including plankton (ENVO:xxxxxxxx)" | depth 5 m | reverse complement strand
AATACCGTGAATTGGCTGGTGAGCTTGGTTTAACACCCCCGGGACTACAACAAAGAATAAGGAGGTGTCTTACCGAGGGTGTCGATACAAAAAAAGTTCACAACGGAGAAAGAGGAGCGCAGGGATATAAAAGGTATGTTAGTCCAGCAGGAGCCGAAAAGCTTCGCAATTATGACTTATTAGATTTGCCGCCCGGACCAAAACAAGTCCTTACGGAAGAGCAAAAAGAAAAATACAAAAAACAGAGGTTGGCGCGCTACCAAACAGAAGAATACAAAGCACGTAACCGGAAAAGATTTGCCGAAAAAAGAAAGGACCCAAAATATAGATTAAGGTGTGCTGTAGGTTCAGCCGTATATAATGCTTTAAAGAAGGCTGGTAATATAAAGATCGGACCAACATTCGCTTCGCTTCCTTATGGGCCCGAGGAGCTTTGCGCTTATTTAGAAAAGCAATTTGACGAACATATGACTTGGGAGAACTATGGCTCATATTGGCATTTGGATCATATTCAACCGCAGGCATCCTTACCGTATGAAACAACAAAATGCAAAAACTTTAAGAAGTGTTGGGCCTTAAGCAACTTGCAACCACTAGAAGCCAGAAAAAATTCCAGCAAGGGCTCCTATCATGAGGGTAAGCGTTACACATGGAAGAAAATCAAGTAATCCCACACAGAAAAATTCCCAGATTTGGGATTCCAAAAAAAATATGTAAAAAAAATTAAGATTTCTTTATATAACAAAAATCCTGTATAAAGAAAACCCCAATTTCTTTATATAATAAAAAAAAATACCGAAAAAAATTTTGAGATTCAAAAACTACTTATGATAAAAGGATTTTATCATGCGATTAACCTCCAAAGAAATAAGACAAATAACAAAAGAAGAGCTTGACAAAGTTTTGCTTAGAGAAAACTCATATGAGGCAAATCTTAGCAAATGGCAGCAAAAAAGTTCCATGGAGCCCGAAGCATGGGAGCAAGAGTCCGATCAATATTTTGATATGCTTCAAATGAGCAAATATGAAGAATTTATGTTTATAATAAACGATGATCTTGCCATGCTTGCTTATATATTAAACCAACATGAAAAACTCGGAAGAGAAGAGACATTATTTCTTGGGTCGCTTGGCAGATCCGCCGAGGCCGGCGAAGCCGGAAACGTGGTTATAGATTATATCAAACCTGACTTGGAAACGGTTATGAATAAGTTTGCGAATATCTACAACACCGATAAAAATAAATATTCGCGAACGGCTCTTCGAAGAGTTGAAGATATAATAGCAGATTTTGATAAAAATAGAATTCTTTCCGGATATTTGGGCATTGAGGGAAGTTATTATAGAAGGCAAACCCGGGCTGCAGCTAATGACATTGAATTATTTATTGATGATGAATTTACCGATCCAAAAGAAAGCATTCAAATGCTTAGAAACATTTGGCATGTTGATGAAAACGGTTCATATATGAATCCACAAAGAAGCAAATATGCTTTTTTGGCAAAAACAGATCTTTTATTGAGCAAAGTTAACTATCCAGCACATAAGGATCAACATTCAAAAACATCAGAAGTGGACAACAATTTACTAAAGTTGGGTGTTATGCAAACTCTTCCGGAAGACCTAGAGTAAGCAACTAAAAAAGGAAAAAAATAATGAAATTAACAACCAAAGATATAAAAAGAATAACCGAGGAAGAACTTAACAAAGTTCTTGTAAAGGAAAACCTTTATAAAGCAAATATTCAAAAGTGGAAGCAAAGAATCCGCAGCGAACGAGAACAATGGTACAACGAACTGGATCAATACAGTGATATGTTGGATGAGGGTTTGTATGAAGAATTTTTATGGGCCATACATGGCGAACTTCCAATACTTGCTGGTCTTGTTAAAGGAAGTGGATTATTGGTTAACAACGCTGAACGGTTTCTTGGGTCCCTTGCGAGATCATCCGAACATGGCGATATCGGAAATTTAATCATGGATTTTATTAATCCTCACCTCCAAGTTCTTATGGATAAATTTGCCATTATTTATAATAACGATCATGAAGAAGATTCCGACTTTATTTACGGTAAATATTCCGAAATTGCCACTTTGATTAGAGACAACAATATTCTTGCCGGATATTTAGGAGTTAAAAATGCTCGTACATTTTCTCATCGACTTCCTATTGAACAATCGACTGGTACGGCTGGTGATGAAATTCGATTGTTTATCGACGATGAATTTGTCAAACCCCAAGAAAGCATTCAAATGATTCGCAATATTTGGCATGTTGATGAAAACAAAAGCCCCGTTAAGACATGGAAATCAAGTGATTCATCACTTGCCAAAGAAGATATGTTATTTAGCAAAGTTAACTACCCAGCATATCCAGATCCCCGAGTAAAAGTATCTTTGGCTCAAAAAAGAAGAAATCACATATTAAGACTGGGTGTATCGCATGTTGTTTTTGGCGATGAAGACAAACTATAAAGGAAAAAAATAGTGAAATTAACAATAGAACAAATTAAAAAAATAATTCGAGAAGAACTACAAGAAACAAGAAAAGAACAAACCGCTTTGGAGCAATGGCACCGGCTTATAAAAAACGAGCCCGAAGCATGGAAAAATACAAAAGATGAATTTTTAGATATGCTTAAAAATAAGCACTATGAAGATTTTGAACTAGCTATAGGCGACTACATACCAGTTTTGGCATCAATTGTTTACGATTTGTTGAATTCTTTTGAAGGCGGTGGAATGGATGATTGGATGTTTCAAAGACTAGGGGATGAAGATTTCTTAAGAGATTTTGATGGCGGAGAGAATATTTTAAATATTGTGGGCGAGGAAGGTTTGCTGTTTTTTGGACGCATGGCAAGCGAGTGGGCAATTCATGAAAACGAGGATCATAAAGCGGGTCTATATATATATGATAATGTTATCGCGGAAAACCTCGCCGAGCTTCGAAAATTGGCCAGACGAGGAAAAATAAGCGCTTTTACTCGATTGATAAACGAGAATTCTTTTCTTAGGGGATTTCTATATATAGAAGATATTAGAATCAGAAACATCCGCTGGACTGGTCCCCGAGGAGAGTTTAAATTTTTAAAAGAAGGATTAAAAGAAAACAATTTAAATTTTTTCCGAAATTTATGGCATAATAATGGGGAATCCGCAAACTGGGCGGCGGATAATCCAAACCATGTAACAACCATACATGGGAAATACATGAAACATAGTCTACTTACTTCTTTTAATTTAAGAGACATGAGGGATGATAACAAACCAAGAGATTCCATATGGCTGTGGTGGGCAAAAATGTCAAAGAAAGTGCAAACGCATTATGCCAAGCAAAAACCAACATTAGAGCAAATTAAAAAAACAAGAAAAGGAAAATAATAATGAAATTAACAATAGAACAAATTAAAAAATTAATTCAAGAAGAATTAAAAGAAACAAGAAAAGGAAAAATGTCACAAAAAGACGCTGAGGATTTTGTTAAACGTCAAAGCGCATTGTTTGATTTTTCACCAGAAGTTGAAAAGGAGAGAGTTGATAATCTAAAAAACCAATTAACTGGTGGGCCATCAAAGAAACGCTTGACAAAAAGCAAAGTCGCAAGAAGAAAAATGATAGAAAAACTTCAGCTACAAGAAACAGATGAAGCAAAGGCAATGATTAAAGCTTTGATGTGGGTCGATGGAGAATTGTCCGATGATGACCTTATTCCTCCGGCTCAAGGTGGATTATTTTAAAAGTGTGTAAAATTTAGGTCGCGTCTCGCTCCGCTTATCGCTATTGCAATCTAGTTAAAGATAGGGGGGTTGTTTATGTTTCTATTATTTTTAAATTTGTGGGGTTGTTCTGATCATATGATGTCAAAGGTGGTCCCGAGCGATCCGGAAATCATTGTGCATCCGGAGCATATAAATTTTGGCCACTTGATAGGATCAACTGAGACAGCGACTGAAATATTTACAATCATAAATGCGGGAGAAGGTGATCTTGAGATTTCTTCTCCTGTTTTGGTTTCTGGGAATGATAGATATAAATTACAGGATACAGAAAACAGCTATTCTATTCCGGGTGGAGAGCTAATTGAATTCTCGATTGAATATTCTCCAAAAACTTTTGAAGCCAATGGTGCTTATATTGATATACAATCCAACGATGAAGATGAACCACTTTCTAGAATAACCGTCGAAGGCTATGGTGATGCTCCTGTTATGACTATATTTCCACAAGATTTAGATTATGGGGATATAACAATTGGTTGTGATAATGAAAAACGGATTACAATTAAAAACACTGGCAATATGGATTTAGCCATTAATGAAGTCACCCAGATGGTTACACAACCTGCTGATATAATAATGGAATTTGGCTCACTTCCTCCATTACCATGGTTTTTAGAGTCAGAACAAGAAATAGATTTCCTTATTTCTTATATTCCTACTAATATAGGAAACGACCAAAGTCAAGTGTCAATTGAAGGCTCAGATCCACAAACGCCAGAAATCGTTACCACTCAAGTAGGAAATGGAGATATTGAAAAATGGTTTGTACAACAATGGCAACAAGAAGAGATAGCTGTTATTGATGTTCTATGGGTTGTTGACAATTCTGGTTCTATGTCTATTTTCCAACAAAACTTGTCCAGTAATGTTGCGTATTTTGTAAATGTGTTCGCAAACAGTGGTGCTGATTATCGAATGGCTGTCATAACAACAGATAGTTATAGCTTTAACCACTTTGTTTCAGCCGGCGATGCAAACGCAGAAATACTCATGTCTTCAATGATCTTGGTTGGTCTCGGGGGATCTGGGAATGAAGCGGGTATAGCTATGGCGGAACGCTCCTTAAAAATAGGAGATGCAAAGCCGGGAGGGGATTTTTTCCGAGATGAAGCCAGCTTAATTATCATATTTGTATCAGATGAGCGAGATCACAGCGGCAGTTGGTCAAACTACACTAGTTTTTTTGACACTATAAAGCCTCAAGGTAAGTTTATCCCCTATGGTGTCATTGGAGATGTTCCGAATGGTTGTTCTTATTCTAATGGTAGTATTTTTCGATCTGCGGATGCTGGTCTTGGCTATTGGGATTTGATTGATCACTATGGAGGGAGTTGGTTTTCTATATGTAGTAGTGATTGGGGCATCCAACTACAGCAATTAGCTGCTGAGGTTACCAATAGGGATACCTTTATAATAGATGAGGTAGATCCTATAATAGATACCATAGAAGTTAGAGTAAATGGTCAAATTACTACCTATTGGACTTACAATTCTCATCTAAACGCTGTTGTGTTCGACAATGGACATGTTCCAAGCGAAGGGCAAACAATCAGTATCGAATACGCTGTTTGGGGCTGCGGAGAATGAACTACCTACAAGTTTTTTTATGGTTTATGGCATCATTTTTATTGGGTATTCTCTTGGGAACTGCTGCTGTTGAAACCTATGAAAAATCTTCCTTTAGGCCATGGGAATGGAAATATCCTCCAATTATAGTCAATTGTTACGGTAAAGATATGAATGAGCTTCATATTGTACAAGCCGTACATTATTGGACTCTAAAGGGCCATAATGTTTCCTATATTGAGCAAAATCCAACAGACACACTGTGTCAAGCTGATCATATCCATGGATTTATCATGATAAAGAAGAAAAATTTACCCTATGGAACGCTGGGTGAGACCAGAAGGTATGTATATATGCTAAATATAGTCAGCGCTGTTATCTATTTTGATGCTGGGACTTATCGGATTACTAATGTTTTTGAACATGAAATGGGCCATGCGCTTGGATATAACCATGTCGAAGAAGAAGGTCACATAATGCACCCTATATGGGATAAAATGACTAATAGATTTTGGATACCGGAGTAATTATAGTACTATGAAACTACTAAAAGAAGATTTAATAAAAATAAGAGAAAAAAGCTTGACAAAAGCAAAAAAAGAAGTTATAATATATTATAACATAATTATTATAGGATGTCAACTAAAAAATGAAAATAATTACTTTTGATTTCGATAACACAATAGCTATGTCTTACATGGATACACGCGGGGACACTCCAATTCCGGTTTTTCAAGAGTATAATTTTAAAATTATCGATAGGATTAAGCAAAATATTGAAGAAGGTAATGATGTTTACCTTGTTACATCTCGAAAAGAGAGTATGGAGCGTTATTTTCCGGAACAATCGATCCCATATCACCTAAAACAGCTTGGATTAGACGATTATTTTTTACCAAATCGTCTTTTTTATACAAATGGTCACTCAAAATACCCTGTTTTGCTTAAATTAAAGACTGAATTACACTATGATGATGATATTGGGGAGCACAGAGATGCTTGGGATGCCGATTATGTGGTTAAACAGCCCCTCGATGACTTTGAAGATGGAAATAAAGTAGGAAAAATTGTTATTTTTGACGCTGAAGATAACATTTTGATACTGCAAAGGTCTGACGAGGGTCATTATTGGGATCTTCCGGGTGGACATATCAAAGATATTGAGGCTTCTAGGGTGCCAGATGGCCTAAAAGATGGCACAGAAAGAGAAATTTACGAAGAAACTGGGCTTTTGGTACCTTTTGTGAAGGACTTTTTCATATATGATTTCAAACACAAAGGCAAAACACACAATATTAACATGTTTTTAAGCAAAATTGACAGTATTCAACCTCAAATTAGGCTAGACATACAAGATCATATAGAAAATATTGACTATAAGTGGGTAAAATTAGAAGATTTAGAGCCATTATTAAGCAAATGTACTACAAATTTACGCAAAGCGTATGATGAATTAAGCATAATGGACACTATTTTTGAGCAAAACGAACCATTTCAGCGAGCAATGAAGAAAAAACACCGAAATATGAAGAGAAGATTAATTGGATATGGCAAAAATAAGCATTTTGGAGGCGGAAAAGGTCATTCTAGGCCAAAAATGAATCGTTCAAAGTCCGCACCAGCCGGTTTTGGCGTTTTAGAAGAAGAAAATGACGAAAAAAGTAAAAAAAAAGTAAAAATTAAGGTAAAAATAACCAAAAACCTTGAAGAAAAGCGCAAAAAACGCAAAAAAAGAGCAAAAAAACGTCGAAAATCACGCAAAAACAAGCCAAAATATGGCTATTTTGGGGGCTATTATAGCCTATTTGATGGTGATTTTGGCTCCGATGGGGGTGGTGGTGGAGAATAAACATGGAGTTAATATGATGAATATAGAAGATATAGAGCCTTTAAGTATGGATGCGAAAGCTTTAGTGGAAAAATTAGAAAAATTTATGGTCTCGAAAGCAGGAAACCTCTTGCCAAGTGTCAAATTAAAAGGAAAAGGGGGAAGTTATTATTATTCTGCTTCGGATAAATCCTTTGTTTACATCAATAGAAATGCTGAGTTGTATTTACTTCCATGGAAGAGAGACGAAAAAGGCCGATTATATTTATATTCTCCACACACCTTTAAACAAGGGATTATTATAATGGCAGAAGAAGAGGATATAGTTCTTTTGGGGTTTAACTAATGGATGGATGGATCTATTTATGTATATATATTATAATAGTTTTACTTTTATTTGCGATTTTTGGATATGAATTAATGGTAACACTATTTTTATCTTTAATTTTTCTTAATACAATGAGGGTTCAAACGTGAAAATAACAGAAAAAAGACTTAAACAAATAATAAAGGAAGAAATGGAACTTCAAGATCAATATTTTGATTATCCAGATCAAGAAGGTTCGATGGCAAAACGTCAACTTGAAGATCTTGCTCAATATGCTTCTGAACTAGCTATGATGATGGACGACAATACACAACTTGAAGGATGGGTTCAATCAAAAATAACTTTGGCGCAAGATTATATAAGTAAAGTTAAGCACTATCTCGAAGATGAATTAGGCATGTCAACCGGTGGTTGTGGCTCAGAAGGAGAGGTTTTCGTAGTTGGTGATGACGAAATGCACTCTTTAATGGAAGAATGACCAGACAAAAGGAAGGCTAGGTTAGTTTATGAAAAGAAATTTTAATAAAATATGGAAATCCTTCTTAAAAGAGGGCATAGTAAAGTACGACAAAAAAGTCGTGGATTACCTTTCTTATTTATATGATGAATTTAAAAATATGGATTCTGCTGATTTACAGAAAGCTCTGGATAGTGGGCAATATTCAAATATTTATTATTCAGAAGAGATAGTAATACCATACAGAGAACTCCTAGGGGAAGACCAATACCGACAAGAAATTGCTCATGGATTTATACTTTTTCATTATTTACACGTAAGCAAAATGGATAGAGATGAAGTTAACAAACTTTTAGAAAAAAATTGGGATAATGAGTATGACATGTTCTCAGATGAATTTGAAAGATCTTTCTTCGAAAATGAAGTTTACAGGTTTACTTATGATATCAAAAAACCAGATCCGGGCAACACTAATGTTGCCTATAAATCGCTCAATAATGGAAATTTTACAATTACATCCTTATATGACAATTCCGGGATTTTTTCCACGCAATCAATAATGAAACATGAAATTAGACATCTGTTTCAACAATTATACACTTTGGCAATTAAATATAACCAACTAATTGATGATGCCAATGCAAAATTCGAACAAATTCAAAAACTTACTGATGATGAAATAATCAAATTGGACAGGGTGTATGGAGTAGGCAAAAAAAGTAAAAAAAGCAACTATGAGGATGATTTTTTAGCTTACCTAGATGAGCCAACGGAATTTGAGCCCCACATAGGAGATATAGCTGATATGTATGTAGAATATTTACTTAGAGAATATATTGACCAAGATCAGCTAGCTGTGGCTCGTTTGAAACGAGATTTTGAAAGCATATTCCATTTAAGATATTTTTTAAGACCAAGAGTTCAAGATAAAAATTTATATTCCAAAATCATAAACAGTTATTTAAAAGATCCCAGTATAGAAGAATTGTCATCTTATTGGGTCTCAAAACTTGTTAATGATGAAGAATTTAGGACACAATTTATGTTTAACGCAGCAGATATGAAAAAACACGACTGGTTAGATACTTCTTTTGTCTTAGATATACCATACCAATTCGAAGTATTTTCAAAAAGACTAAAAGAATTTTCCGATAAATTAAGATCGGAAATAGAAACTCTTTTAGCCGAGAGAGCCGAGAATATAAGTGAATTTTTAGAGAGAGTACAAAATGAAAACAGTTGATCACGTTGCTTTGCTAGTGGATGATCTTGAAGAATCACAAAAATGGTATGAAGATAACCTTGACGCAGTATGTGTTTTTGATGATAAATTCTACAAAAGAATGAAAGTTTCCAACACTACAATTGCTTTAATATGTAAGAGTCGCTATGATCATAATCATGTTGGAATTTTAGTGGATAGTGTAGAAAAATTACCCAAAGAAGGCAAAAGAATAGAGCACCGAGACGGCACAGTTGGAGTTTATACATTTGATAATTCCGGGCATTGCGTTGAGTTCATATATTACTCTCCGGAAATTAGAAAAAAGTTGGGACTATGAAAACATCGAGTTTACCTTTTGGTGGAACATACGAAAAGAAGTTTAAAATTGGTGATTTGGTTTATTGGATAACTTGGGAAGAACATGAAAATTATAACATTGAAACCATAACTCACCGAGGAGTTCTAATAGATATATTACATCAAAAATTTGGAGATAGAGAGGTTTCAATGGCAAAAGTGCTCCCCTATGGTTCACAAGAAACAATTCTTATAAATATAACTCTTATACGCAAAACAAACTAATTAAAATATTATGAAATTTTTAAAAATAAAAAATAACTCCAATATGGAACTCGATCAAACAGAAGAATTGTTTCACAACTTAGGCAAGTTTGCACAAAAACAATTTGGCTTTAAGAAACCCCCAACGTTAAATTTATTGTCAGATCAAGAGAATCAATCAAAACCACTTGGCAAAACTGCTTACTATGACCCACAAAATATGTCAATTTCAATTTATGTCGATGGAAGACATCCAAAAGATATCTTGCGTTCTTTTGCCCATGAACTTGTTCACCACACTCAAAATGAAAATGGACAACTTAATGTTTCTGGTTATTCTGGTCAAGGATACGCTCAAAAAAATAAAAATTTAAGAGCGATGGAAAGGGATGCTTACGAAAGAGGAAACATGTGTTTTCGTGATTGGGAAGATCAATTAAAACAATCAAAACCGACTATTTATAACGAAAGGAGAAATTATAAAATGTCTACTAAAAAATGGAAAAATAAAGAATTAAGTGAAAATCTTTCTGAGAGATTTGGAATTAAAATGAATTTAAGTGCTCTCAATGAATCATATGATTTGAAAGGCGAATCGAAGGAAGAAGACCAAAGAACCCTATACCAACAGGGCTTTGATGATGCCATGGCTGGGCTTGAACCGGCAGATGATGCTCCTCGTGAACCTTTGGAGGGTGGTTATCAAGATGGATACAATGCAGGTGAAGAAAAAAGAATTTCCCAAGATGCGGAAGTGGGCCGTCGATTACAGAACCGTCGCAAGGATCAAGACTAATAATGAAAAACAATAGCGAAGATAAAATTATTGAAATCTCTTCAATTGAAGAATTGTTGGAAATCTCAACAGCAGGTGGGGCGGCACCATCTATAGAAGGAGCACCTATGAATAAAAAAGAAGAAAAAATTATTCGTGAATATATTCGAAGAAAAATAAAAAAAATTCATGCTAGGAAGATGAATGAACAAATGAAACAAGAAAATGAATTACGAAAGATAATTAGAACTCTTCTCAAAGAAGGAGATATTTCTGATATTCATCCTCACCGTTCAACTGCTATTAATGTTCTAGAAGATGTCCTCAAGAAAGCTGTGCCGACTCTACGAACTGATTATAAGCGTCTAACAACAAATACTGAACAAAGAGAATCTTTTAGGGCACATATGCTAAAAGCTATTAAGGATGCTCTTGCGCCTTCGCTTGTTAATTGGAAATATCTTTCTGGTCAAGAGGGAGATGGAGGCTTACTATCAGAACCGCCATCAGAAGATGTTAAGGCTGCTGCAGCAGATGAGCCAATTAAAAAAACTGGTGGTAGTGAACTGGATGATCTAGAAAAAGAACTTCAATCTCTAGAAGAGGCAGATGTCAATGTTGATATAGCAGATGACGATGAACCAGATGAGGCGAAAAAAGTGCCTGTGGAAGACGATGACACTCCAGATGAAAAAGAAGAGTTTGGTGCGGGCTTGGAAGATATGGATGAAACAGGAAGAAATATGGCCTATACATCGCATAGAAAAATATCTCAATATGTTCTAGATGCGTATGATCTTCTTTCAAATGGTCAAGATAAAGAAGTGTTTGTGGACTACTTATTGACTAATTTAAAATTATATTTCGATAAATTTGAAGGTGAACTTCAAAAATCCGTTCAAGAGCCAGAATCAATAGATTATAAAAAAGCGGCGGAATAACAACAACATATATATTATATCATATAATTTGATGCTTGTCAACAAAAATATATATTTTTTTTAATGTTAAGGTGTATAACTGTGTGGAAGAAGAAACTTAAGTCTTATAAGGGTAAATACAGCAAGTATTCACTCCGGAATAAATTATTAAGAGAAAAAAAAATTAATTCTGATTTTGAAGTTATACTGAATGGTTTAACATTAGAACAAATAATAGCTCTTAAATTAGAATTATCTAATCTTTATATTAATAATAAATTATATAATTTTCCTTTATATAAATCTATTAAATATATTATAAGAGAATCTTTAATAATATTTGCTCTCTCATCAACCAGAACCATTAAGGATGCTGCCTCTGTTCTTGGAATGAGGGAAAGAGATATGTACTCAGAAATTAAGAAATTCGAAATAAAACCCTCCGATTGTACGTATGAATAGACTATTTAATATATTATTTGGAGGGATAATGAATGGAGACACTAATCGAAGGATTGGCACAGTATGGACCACTTGGAATGTGGACAGCTTCTTTGCTTTGGATGAATTGGCAACAACGTAGAGATCAAAAAGAAGAAGAAAAAATGGCTTCTGAGAGACTACAGTATCATCAAGAAAATATTGTTGAGGCTATGAGAGAGCAGAAGCATATGCTAGAGAGAACAATGGAAAAGATCGAAGAAGGCTTGGAAGCTATGAAAGAAAAGTATGCTGAAGATAGAATCTTAAGAATGACCGATAAGGATAAATAATGATAACTGCAATTGGTAACGTTATGCGTCAAGCATATGAGAAAGGTTGGATCACAACAAGGGATGGAAACATATCATTGCGCCGCAAAAATAGCGATATTATGTACATAACTCCATCTGGATGGAGAAAGACCATACTTCACCCCGAGCACATAATCAAGATCAAAATTTTAAAGAATGGCTATAAAGTTCCAACAGGAATGAAGCCCTCCGGTGAACTTGATATGCACTA
>CEUT01003311.1_pt1 | contig 12462 bp, 17 predicted proteins | sample 531401 | NCBI WGS metagenome assembly CEUT01 (sample SAMEA2622821, study PRJEB7988) | marine metagenome | biome: marine biome (ENVO:00000447); feature: surface water layer (ENVO:00002042); material: "saline water (ENVO:00002010), including plankton (ENVO:xxxxxxxx)" | depth 5 m | reverse complement strand
ACTATCAGCAAATTTGATTCTACCTTGTGCTGTTGTGCCTACTCTTATATTGCCACTTACATGAAGCTTTTCGCTTGGTGAATCAGTTGATATGCCTACGTTGCCTGAGGTATCTATTCTAAGTCTTTCAGTATTATTAGTAGCTATTCTAAATAAATGATTAGTTGTAGTACCAACAAATAAACCTGTAGCATCATTACCAACAAAAGATGTTGATGATTGTCCAGTATTGTTAAATTCTATTTGTGTTGTTCCTGAACCTGTCAAATCTAATTTAGAACTTGGTGAATTAGTTCCAATTCCTACGTTGCCATTACCTAAAACAGATACACGATTTGTTGAAGAATTAAGTATTTCTAATAAACTATTAGTATTACCAACTGTACCATCTGTAGCAATTTGCAACCCACCTGATGCTGAACTCCTTGTCAGTTTAGGTCTTATAGAACCACCAGCAAAATCTAAGGTGTAATTAGTAGCATCTACTGTTCCAGTAACATCTATACCTGAAGCAGTTGTTTCAAGCTTCTTAACAGCATCATAGTAAAGTTCTACTGATCCATTGTTTGTACAATGTATAAAACTTTCACCACTTGCTGCTTGCAATCTAAGTTGTGTTGCTCGTATTAAAAGAGAGCCTGGTCCTTTTTCATCTATGAAAGAATTTGCACCATCAGAATATATTTCTAAATCATTACCATCACCAAAAAAAGCTTTCTCTCCATCTGGAAATGATATACCAGCTCCTGCTGTTAACATGGCAGATATATAACCACCATTGAAACAACAATGACTTGAGCCCATCAATAAAAAGATATGTCGTTTAACAGCCTTGCTAATACCAGACTCTTGCATATCTTTAACATGACCTATCTCAGAGTTTACATCTTGTATAGCTTGTTCTATTGTTCTTCTGTTTATGGATTCATTAACAGGATCATATTGCTGTGGTACTAAGGGTAATGCTTTGACTGTCTTTTCTGCCATTATCTTTGTCCATCTGGTCTAATATCTAATCTTAAATCTCCTAGTCTCCAACCATAATCACTTGATGTATTTGATATTTTTAAACTTGCTTGTCTGCTTCTAGCTCTTGTATTAACGAATGTAGAGTCTGGAGTTATATCAAAAGAACCTAAGTTTTGTTTTGCTTGAAGTGGAAAGTCTCTGCCATCTATTTTATAAGTTACAGTATTTGTTGAACCGCTTTGATCTCTAAATTCTATATCAGGTATTAACTGTGATATAAAAACATAATCTTCTCCATCAGGGTCAAGATCAAAATCACTTGATTCAATAAATGCACTAAAACTTGTGCCATCTGCTGCGTGTGCTATTTCATGGTTATAAAGATAGTTTAAGTTAGTGTCATCTATTTTTCCTGTTGCTAATGGAAATATTCTTGTTGGTGCTTCATTCCATGCAGTTCTAGTAAAGCCATCAGCGTTTGTACCAATAGTCCAAGTTTGTTCTAGATAGTTATAAATAACATATCTATCAACTTCGTTAGAATTTTCTGAACAATAAAACCATATCACTTCATTGAACTCTGGATTGCTACCACCAAAAACTTTAAAAGTTTGTTCAAAATTAAAATCACCAAAAATGTGATCTAATACTGTGCATGGCAATCTTTGTGCAGCACCTGTGTAAACATAAAAAGCTCCTCGGTCCATAAAGAATACTTTATTATCTGCTACAACAGCTGCATTAGGAGCTATCATTGATACACCAGATGCAACTTCATTAAAGTTAAATATAAATGGTGCACCTACAAATCGCATAGATATTAATCCTGCATCTGTAAAAATAATTATTTCTTGTCTTGTTCTTACTGCACCAACAATAGTGCTGCCTAGTGATAATCTTACTCCACCAGCTGAGTTAGTTGCTGTTGGTGTCCAATCTATATTTGATTCTGATGTAGAAAATCTGACTAGTAATGGATCAAGTGTTGTAGAACCAATAGGGTTACAACCAAAAGCAATAACGTGTCTGTCAATATCTGACATCATAATTTGCAAAACTCGGACTGGTGGATTGCTTGCACCAACTATTGAGGTTGCTTCTACAGCTCTGTTAGATACACCTGCAGATTCATCCCAAACATAATAACTTCCTAATCTTACAGCCGCTAAAGCATCATCACCAAAGTTATCTAAACTCCAAAGTCTAAGTTGATTTGTGTCATCTATGATAGCAACTGAGCCATAAGAACCACTACCCATACTACCTGAACCCCAACCTGAAGATGGCACATATGTATCTAGTCCTGTATTAATTTGATAGGCTGCTGTGACTGAACCGCCACCATTACCTGAGTCACCACCAGTGGCAGCTTTAGGTGTGCCTGGATATCCAGAGCCTGCAACCTTTGCAGTAATCTTGTATGTATTAACATCTACAATTTCATCTATCTGATATTCTTGATTAAGCACTGTACCAAATATAACTCCACCTAAAGTAGCAGCACCTGAGTAGGTAACAAAATCTCCAGCTACTGCTTCATGTCCATTGTCTGTAACTGTTAGTGTTGTTGATCCTGCAACTGCTGCAAAAGTAGTAGTGTTAGTTGTTGTCTTTCTTATTGGTGTAATATCGTGATATGTAGAACCTTCTTGTACATAGAGCTTTTGATGTGTTCCTAATAATGTATAGTTTGTTTGTCCTATATCTCTATAAGTATGTATCTTACGACAAGTACCTATAAAAGCATCAGTAGATTGTTTTTCCCAACCACCAATCCTTTCTGGTCTACCTTTTCTAAATCTAACCTTATCAGCATCAAACCAACCACCTTCATTAGAATAGTTAGTGCCTTCTTTTACAATGCCTGGTCTAAATACATATTTAGCAAGTGTCATTAAATATTACTCCAATCTTCTCCATTCCAAAGAATTGCTTCAGCTTCACGTCTTCTGACTAAACCTTCACTAATTTCTCCATTTACTTTATTCCATCTTTTTATTTGACTTGGTACAAGATGATAATCTCCAGCGTTAAGTAATTTTTTTAACGTACTGCTCGATAGGTTTGATGGACCTAAATTATATGTAAATGATACGAGAGCATCAAACTGACATTGTTCTAAAGGCACAGTAATATGTTTTTCAACATATCCCTCATACTCTTCTAGTTCTTCATCAAGCCATGTGTCTGCCTCTTCTTGTGTACAAGTATCACCCATAGCTACATTTTTGGTTCTTCCAAAAGCTATTGTAGGAATACCTGCCTGACATAAGTATGCTTCTAGTTTACAACCTTCAAACTTTTTAATTATTGCTTTGCCTTCTTCTGATGTCTTCATCTTTTTTCTCCTTTTTATCAAGCTCCCTATAATATTCAACAACTGATAAAATTTGTTTAATGTACCTTTTTTGTTCTGCTGTATTAATTGATAAGTTTTCATAATCTTTTGTACTCAATGCGTAGTATGCACGTTGTGGTGCTTTGCCTTGTTCTACTAAATCTAAATATTCCTGCATTAACTCTGGTGTAAGCACTTCCCAATCTACATCAACTAACTGTAACTCCACTGGCAAAGGCGGATGAAACATAGGTGCTGGTTCTTTTATAGTAACAATTTCTACAGGCTTTGTACTCTGAGGCAGTAATGAACAGCCACTCATAAATATTATGCTACTCAATATTAATTTCTTCATCATCAAATTGCTCTGGGTTTGTAAGTGCTATTAGTTCTTCCTTGACACGTCTAGTACCATCATTTACTCTTTTTTGTATTAATCCAGGTTTTGCTAATGCAAGTTTATCTAAGTCATGTTTTGCGAAAGTGTTACGAAGTTGGTTTACTTCTCGTTCTGCTTCCTGTTTTTGTTTTTCTATTATTTGTATTTGTTGTTGTACCTTCTCTGTTTTCTCCAGATAATTTTTAATTGATTTATTTTGTTCTTGTATTTGTGTTTCTAAAACTATCTGATTACCTTTTAATATAGATATTTCATCTAACAATCTATCTATGTACCAAGCACTTGCTGCTATGCTTGATACAAGTAAACCACCTAATATTATTGCTAACTTTGTTCCCATGTATATACCTTTATTGCTTTGCTTTTACCTTTTACCTTTATGCTTCCTAAAGATTTTAAATTATATGATGATGCTTTCATAGTGCTATCTGCTATTACTAAGTTTACACCTAACTCTTTACAACTTGATTCCATTCTAGCTCCTAGGTTTACTGCATCACCTATAGCTGTATAATCAAATCGTGTTGCACTTCCACAGTTTCCTATTACAGCTAGTCCAGACGATAATCCAATACCAATTTCAATTCCTAAGTCTGCTGCTTCTATGTCGTGTTTTATTTGAATCGCTGTTTTTATAGCAGCATCTTCGTGATTATCTAAATCTAATGGTGCATTAAAAATAGCCATCATAGCATCACCTATATACTTATCTACCATACCGCCATTAGCTTGTACTGCACTTGCCTGTATAGTAAGAGCTTTATTCATTAACTCTGTAACTTCTTCTGGCTCTAGTCTTTCACTAAGAGATGTAAATCCTCTCACATCAGTAAATAAAAAAGTAGCATATTTTTTTTCTCCTGATAATTTCAAAAGGTCTGGATTGTCTTGTAATTTTTTAACTTGCCTTGGATCAAGATAATGTTCAAACTGTTTTTTAATTTGTTCACGTAACTTATATTGTTCTCTGAATCTAAAATAAAATTCTTGTGTAGATATAAGTATTGATGATATTAAAGTATAAGTTACATCTATTAATATATTTTTTTGTATTAAATACCATCCACCATATGCAGTAAAAGATATTACAGCTGTTGCAACTAAAAGGCTCTCAAGTAAACCAAGATATTTAATCGTGCAATATATGACTAAAGAGATTAATATGAATATGAATATCTCGTATATTAAATGAGAGCCAGGAATCTGTGGACTATTTTCAATAAGCATTGATTCAGCAAGTGCTGCTTGTATCATATGTGGATTTTTTAAACCAGCACTAGTACTTAACTGCGGCATAACACCTTTAGCTGTAACTCCAACAAACACAAACTTACCCTCAACATTCATTTCAGATAAAGTTGTTTGCGGTGTGTCTACCCAGCTTATCCATTTACGACCTAGACTATCTACACTTACTGGAGGCAAGCCCTGCACAGCTATTTCTACAACTGCTGATTCTTCTGTTTTGATGATGTACGAGTTCGCTTGTACAAGGCTCTTTAAAACTTGTGTACCAAAAGATGCTACCCATCCATCAGGGGTTTGCATAAGTAAAGGTAGTTGTCTTACCAATCCATCTACATCAATAGGTGCAGAAACTACACCCTGTAATGCATTAGCTTTTAGTATATCTATATTTTCTAAAATACCTTCCAGCTGTATGCCATTAGCTGGTGGTCCTAAAAATACTGTTCCTTCTGTTGGTGGATATTTTTTATTATCTATTTCAGGCATAGCAATTACGCTAGGCGAATACGATAAAGCTTCTGCAAATATTTTATCTCCACCGAATCTATCAGGTTCAGGAAATAAAATTACCCAGCCAACTCCAAGTGCTCCTTTGTTTAAAAGATCAACGTGTATCTGTGCTAAATCTTGCCTTGGAAATGGATAGCCTCCACGTTCTTGTACATCTTTATCAGTTATATTTAAAATTACAAAATTACCTGATGCATCTGGTGTTTTAACAAAAGCATCGAATGTCTTTAACTTTAGAATTTGAAGCGGTGTTATTTGAAATACTAATGGCAAAATAAATATTGCAATGAACAATAGATATCTTTTCAACCTTGTGTAATCCTTATTACAGAAGATGAACCATTATTTATAGTTATACTTTTTGATACCCCATCTTGTACAATTATTACGCTGTATGCTTGATCTGAATCTAATATTAAATTTACATATTGATTCACATCTCTAATAATATTTATTTGATCGCCTTGTAAAATAGTAGTAATTTGTGTTTCAAGGTCTTGTCCTATTTTTGTACCACTTACAGGTATGCTACCAACAAACTGTGCTAATTCATCTTCTTCTTCTTCTATACCCAAATCATCAATTACATCTAGTAAATCTTCTAAAAAGTTTACATTTAAATAGTCAATGTCTAATTCAGTAAATTCAAAGTCTGGGTCTTCTTCTAATAAATCTTCAGCTAAATAATCTATATCTAAATCTGTAAACTCAAGATAATCATTTTGATTATTTGTATCTTCTTCTTGTACTATCGCTTCTTCTTTAGGTGGTGAAACAATTAACATATTGTCTATCATGTCTAATGTAATATCTAATGTAAGTGGAGCTGTAGGATTAGATTCATATAAGCTTGTTGTTGTTGCTTGATATGGTTTATCTAATACCACAGAACCTGTAGCAGTAGATACTAATATTTCTCCACTAGATATACCATCATCTCCTGGCAATAATATTATTAGTGATCTTCCTAATTCATCAACAGTAACTGTGAAGTCTGTTCCTCTTATAGCTATGTCAGCTGTTGGTGTTTTAAGAGAAATATTTTTTTTGTCTATTTTATTTAAAGCACTACTGACAAAACGTATTGTGCCACTAGCAAACTGCAAAGCCATCTTTGAGTTACTAGGATTAGGATCATAGATATATTCATCAATTATAAGTTTAGAATGTTCAGTAAGTCTTACAATACTGTCATCTAAAAATGTTATCGCTATTCTGCCTTTAGCAGTGCGAACATTATCATATAAATTTAAATCAAAATCTAAAACAGCATCGTAAGTTTGATCTCTTACTATCTGCCCATAACCATTTAATTCTGTTATATCTCCTATATTATTAGCATGAAGTGGCAACACCACCATCATTTTGAATAATACAGATATTATTGTTCGATCCATTACTTGTAATTTTTAACCAATCTTGTGCAAGTGTACTTGCTTGTGTGATATTAAAAGTGTTGCTTGAACCATCTAAATCAAGATAAAAATATCCTGAGTCTGCTGCTGTCAAACCACTATATCCACTACCAGCAAATGTAATAGAGTTAGTACTACCATTTACATCTACATAACTAGTTGCATTAGCATAATTAATGTCAAAATCAAAAACATTTGAATCACCTAAAATAATCCAGTCTAAGTCTAAATAATCTGCTTCTGCACTATTAGCTATATCTAATGTAAATTCATTACTTGAACCTGTAACATCTACATTAAGATTAGCATAATCACTTACATTCAATCCTGTTGTATCAAAATCTATATCAAATACATTTGAATCACCAATAAAATCAAAAGTTCCTGTAAAGTTAGAACCTAAAATTCCACCAGTAATAAATTTATTAGATGTACCAATTTGATTCAAATCAAATGTCATGGTGCTTCCATTTAAAATAGCTGATGTCATTGTGCCAAAAACTGCTTCTGTACCACCAATTAGATTATTAGAACCTAACTGTTCAATATCAATGCTGGCATTACTACCAGTTTGTTGCACATAGATTTCATTATCAGCATTAATATAAATAGAAACTAAAAATATAATTGTTATTAGTTTATTCTTCATAATTCCAATATCCTTTTTCAAAACCTAAGTTTATTAAATTAACAATAGATGTTTCTATTGCTGCCTGTAAAGCTATTGATTTACTTTCATTCATTGCATTACCTGTTTCAAACTCTACCAATCTAGTATAGTCATCTATATATCTAAACAAATCACTGTTTAATGCAACTGATAATATCGTTTTAGAAGATAAGTTTTCTACTAAGATTTCTCCTGTGCTTACAGAAACAAGTCTTAAAGAAACTACTACTGTATCTTCTCTATATTGTTTTGAGTTACCAATGCCTAAATATCTAGCACCAATACCTCCAGATAATAAATTCGTGTTGTAATCAACAACATTACCTTCGACAATTAAACCAGCAAATAACAAAGGTACTTGCTCTGTTTCATCATCAAACCTTTCTCTAGTAGAACGTATTATCTGACGTTCTCTAGTAATATGATCTAAACCTATTCTTTCTACTACTCTAAAAAAACCTGATTGTTTTAATGCACGAATAAGATAATCTGCTGGTGCTTGTGTGAGTGCTGTAGAAAAGTTTGCAAATCCATCCACACTTTTTCTTTGTCCTGTCATATCTGTAAATTTATAAACAGCTACAACTGGTTTTTTATAATAGTCTAGTGGTTGTATTTCTTTTATTGCTTTTGTAACAGGTTCGTCTATCCTTGCTTCTTCTGAATAACATTGTGCTTCAGAAAGAATTGTAACTACATCTTTATAGTCTTCTTGTGGATTAGTTAAACAAGGTGATAGATACTGCCAATTAGATGCACAACTATTGACCAAAGCCAAAGTCACCAATAGGAATAGTAATTTCTGTAGTGGTTTCATCTAATGTGTTATATATAGTTAGTGTTATATTTATGCCATCACTGGTCCATGTAATTACATTGTCAAACAAAGTAAATGATCCTGAGTCTGCAGGATTTTCTCCGAATAGTTGTTCAACAAGTTGTCTTGATAATTGTGCAAAAATTCTTGATTCAAAGTTTCTAATAAATCTTGCTAGTGTTGTATTTTCTGCATCTCTTTTTGCTGCATCTTTTAGAGCTTGTATCTCAGCATCTAATGCTTCTCTTCTTGTATATTCTTGATTTTCTATTGTTAAGTAATGTGCAGAAGTTCCTATTCCACTAAAAGAAGGACTTTTAAATTTAAATGAAAGCTCATCAGAACTTACCATAAATGAAAAAACTATTAAAAAAATTATATTTATAAACTTAAAAGTCCTAATCTTTTCTCTGATCATCTCTATCTGCCTTTGCTATTCTATCTGTATTCATAAGCTGTGGTACTCCAAGTATAGTCTTTAAAAGAGTATCTTGTCTAATAATCTCATTATCTACAGAACGTACTCTGTCTATAAGAGCTACCAAAATACCATGTTGTGAATCTAATTTTTGACCTAAACGTTCTTCTATTTGAGCTATTTGTGCTGATACTTTTTCATCAAGCACATCTACTTTTGTTTCCATGCCATCAATAATTTTATTTATCAGTTTCCAAATAAATAAACCAAGACCTATAGCTGCTGCTATTGGAAAACCAACTTCATTTATTAAAGTAACTACTGAATCCATTAGATACTCTCTGGATCAAATAAACCTGCTTTGATAAGTTTGCCTCTATTAATCATATGCTCATGCTCTACTTCTTCTTTATTCTGTCCGTAGTAAGCAACACAGTAATGTTTATCAATCATTAATTGATTAATGTTGATATCATCAACTATAAGTTCACCCAAAACTCTACCATATTTACCTTTAGAATCTTTAAGTTTTGTTCTTATCTGTATAAGTTCTGCTTCTTCTACAGAAGATTGTACAAAACCAGCAGCTATTTTACCTCTAGCTTTTTCATCTAAATCTCTAGTTCTACATTCTGGTGTGTCTATTCCATACAAACGTACACGACATTTATGCAGAATATCAAAACCTAAATCTAAAGTAACATCAATAGTATCACCATCAACTACTCTATCTACTGTGCATTTATACTCGTACATTATCTTTTCTTGCCTTTGTGCAAACCATGTTTTGCGTGCTGCTTTCCTGCTCTTGTTGCAGCTCTTTTCTTTTTATTTGCTCTTGCTAATTTAGCTCTGCCTTTTGCTGTGGACTTTAATCTTTGTATTGTTTTTTTTGGAGCATATACTTCTCCTGTTTCTGATGATTTTTTGCCACTAGCTGTTGTCCATTTTTGTTTAGTCCATCTATCTAAACTTTTTTGTGTAGCAGTTTTAGCCATTACTTATAGCCTCCACCTGCCTTCTTATATGCTTTTGCAAGCATTTGAGCTTTACGTGCTGACCATTGCCCAGGTCTACCGCCTTTGCCGCCTGCTTTGATTCTGTTAAATATTCTTTTCCTTAGTCCAGGTTTTGTGTAATTACCTGATTCATTGACTCTAGATTGTTTTTTACCTCTACTCATCCTAAGAAAGTTGCTATTCCTACTGTCGCTAAAATAAAAGGATAGATAGCCCAAACAAGATTATCTAACTTATCAAATCTTTTTGAGCCATCTTCTAACCTTTGTTCTATAGCTTTATATCTAACAGCACACTCTTTTTCATGTGCTGTTATCTTAGCCATAGACTCTTTTGCTGTAGCCATTATTGTTTAGCTTTTCCTATGTTAATAGCTAATACATCTACTAATTTGTACAGCTTACCTATCCATACATCATCTTTAGGTGTAGGGGTAATAGCTGCCACTATTGAAGCTACAGTAACTATACTTGTAACTATTGATACTATATTTAATATAAATTCCATAAATCCTCCTTTATGATTCTGGGTTAGTTATAATTTTTTTCTCTTCAGGCACTTCAACCTTTGGTTTCATTTCGCCTTCCAAAAACTGTTTTCGACTTTCAAAAAATCTTTTACTTGCAAGCACTTGATCTAAATCAAACAAAAGAACTTTTTCTTTATTTGTTAAATCCTCTAATTGCTTTTCAGCATATTCCATTTGATTTTTTAAATCATCTGCATTTGGTTGTTGAACTTTATCATTCATATTAATATCCTCCAAAAATTATGATAGCACAATTATAGTGAATTGATATCAAAATCATCTTTAATGATTACTTCTGATGGTGTCTCTGCCCTATCTTTAGCTCTATAGAAAGTTTTTTCAAAAACTTTTTCTGGATATAGTGCTTCTATTTCTGATTTTGTCCAATTTTCTAATGGTTTGAGTGGTCCTTCTATAGCACAATTATATATAAATGCATATGATTTTTGGAACTCTCCTAGACGATTTGAACCAGAATACTTTCCTTCAAACTCCCAAGCAAGAACATTATTAGTTGCATTATCAACATGTGGCAATGCTTTTACTAAAATAAACATTATAATAACTCCTTAAGTCTTGCGACTTCTGATGAAAGTTCTTGTACAGCTTTTACTAATACAGGAACTAATTTACCATATGAAGCTTCTAGTCTTTCAGGATCAGACTTAAGAACTATATCTAAATAATCTTCCATTCCAAAATCATTTTGTACTTCATTTAACTCTTGTGCAATAAAACCTATATCTTTTTTGCCAACCATAGAACCATCTCTTCTATTCCAATCAAATTGAACTGGTCGTAAATTATTTATAAAGTCTATACCAGCAGATAAATTTTCTATATTATCTTTGTCTCTTAGGTCAGATAAAGCAGATATAGTCTGAACATTACATCTTAATCCTGTAATATTAGAATCACCTAGTGTAATTTGATTACTAATAGATGTGGTTGATGCTTCAGCATTGAAACCAATAATTGTATTGTTAGAGCCTGTTAAATGTGCATCGCCAGCACCATGACCTAAAAATGTATTATTAGTTCCAGTAGTTAATACTAATCCTGCTTGATGACCTAAAGCAGTATTGTTTGCACCATTGCTTACTTTTAAAGTTTTGCAACCTATTGCTGTGCTTTCATCAGCTCCTGCAAAAGCATCTCCTAATGCAAGATATCCTAAAGCAGTAGTATCATTTACACTAAAACCTGTACCGCCACCAACAAAGTCTAATGAATCATCTCCTTTACCAGCTTGCTGACCAATAAAAGTATTTCTAAAGTTTACTTGAGTATTTCTACCAGCATTCAAACCAACGTAACAATTATAAGTATCTGTTCTTGATCCTGTTGATGTAACACCTAACATATAGCCAGCAGCATCGCCAATGCACATATTCAAGCTATAGTCATTACCAGCTAACATCGTACTAACACCTAGACACATATTGGCTACACCTACATCACCACCATATGCACCAGCACCTATTGCCATGTTTTGTCCTGTCGGACCAGTGTGTGAAAGACCGCAGAAAGCACCAACCATAGTATTAAAACTTGATGTTGTGCTAGCACCAGTAAGAGGACCTATAAAAGTATTTCTTTGTGCAGTTGTACATAATTCACCAGTTGCAACACCCATCATAGTGTTGTATTTTCCTGTAGTCAGCAACCTACCACTTCTATGACCCATCATAATATTAAGACCACCAGAAGAAAGAGACATACCTGTAAAGTTTCCTATAGCAACATTATAGCTATCTACTGTTCGCAAATCGTAACTTGCATTACCACCAGTACCATCACCAGTATCTGAAGCATTAGCTAAAACAGGATTGCCTGCTCCATCTGTTGCAGTAAAAGTAAATGTATTTCCTTGTTCACCGCCTGGTAAAGCTGTAATAGTATGAGTCTTATTACTAAATGTTGTGCTTGATCCACAAAGAACTAAAGCATCTATATTGCCACCAAGATCAGGTTGACCTATACCACCTAAACGATTACCAAAAATTCTAAATCCTTGACCAACTTTAATGCCACGCATTTCACAGGTAAGTCCTGCTACTGTCATAGTAACTGTTATAGTTGAACTACCATTTACAGCTCCTAATGTAAAATTATTTGATTCACCAAAA
>CEUT01067900.1_pt1 | contig 12491 bp, 20 predicted proteins | sample 531401 | NCBI WGS metagenome assembly CEUT01 (sample SAMEA2622821, study PRJEB7988) | marine metagenome | biome: marine biome (ENVO:00000447); feature: surface water layer (ENVO:00002042); material: "saline water (ENVO:00002010), including plankton (ENVO:xxxxxxxx)" | depth 5 m | reverse complement strand
TTCATTAGTTTGTCAGCACCACGTATGCCAAAGCTGGCTGTAACAGCAACAAACAGTAAATACTGGTAGTACTCAGGAAGCTTGTCTAGCTCAGTAAACGCAATACCAACACGTTCCATAATAGTTAAGTCATCCATAGCTACTCCGTAGCAAACTGCTAGTAAAGGCAGGGAAAGAACAACGGTAAACCATTCGTCTTTCCATGACTTCCCACTAGCCTCAGCCATGTGCTGTTCCCACGTAGCCGTGTTCTCAATAACTTTCATTTGAGCTACGTGCTTGGCCTGTGACTTTTCGTGTCTGTTAGCAAGCCAGTTCTGAGCTAAGTTTGCAATGGGTCCAACAAGGGCTGTCCACATAACTTACAAGCCCCTCATACGCTTTACAGTTTCAGTTTCCCAGATGCGTATACCTGTCCACACGATTGTAAACAAGGCCGCTACTGCGGGTAACAAGCCAGCCAAAGCGCCAACTCCAGTTGCTACAGAAATTGTATCTACCACTTCTTTCATTCCGTCATCTTCCATAGTTATGCGCCTTTGATAAGTAAAGCTGTTCCGTATATAATACCGGATGCGACTAATGCTCCTACAACCATAGCAATTCCGTCAGCCAGCTTTTGTCTTTTCTTACGTTGTTGGTATACTGCTTTTTCTCTTCGTAAACGTATGTCCTTACGTAACTGCATCATTTCTACGTAAGTCTCTTTACCGTATGCCCAGACAATTAACTCACGTATGTGCTTCTCTTGCTCCTGCAGTTTTTTACGGGCTATAGTAGCGTTAAGAGCTTCTTCTTCTACTGACCCACCACCAAACAACTTTTTAAATATAGGTGGGTTTTCTGCTTCTCTTTCTGCTTGCCTTATGTCTGATGCGTAACTAAACCACTTGCCCAACTGTTGAGCAACCTGTTCAATCTCAGCACCTTTGTTGACTAAAAGCTGTACGCCTCTGAACGATGAAGACGCTAGAGCTATAAGAGAAAGGGGGTCCATTCATTGTTTACTCAGGCTCAGGATCAGTCCAATCAGAACGCTGACGAACTACTGCGCTATCTCCAGTAATAATCGTAATCTTCTGACCTTCATTGTCAGGATCGTCTACTTCTTGCTCGCCACCCGCAGTAACAATGTACTCATAAGCGGTTAAAGACTTTTCTGGACGCCAATCAAAAGCAAACCACTCATCCGTAGGAGGCTCTGGACCTTCTGCCCAGCCACTAACCGTTGTGCCATTTACATTAATCCATGTCTTATTCATTAGTTATATACCCATGCTTGAAAGTTGGCGTAAATGTTTTGGCTCATATTCGATCCCTCTCCAGTTGTTGCAACAAACTTTTCACCGGGATTTAACACCCATCTATCCTGATGGATAATAAAAAATTGGTTGTAATTGCTTTGCTGATAATTAGCTACAACATCAAAAGGGTTAGTAATAGATACACCGGGATCATCATATTGCCCGTTAGCCGCAAAATTATTGAAACGGAGTTCAAGAGAGCTTGATGCGTGATAGCCCCTAACAATGTTATCAGTTGTATTATTTGTATCATTAACAATAGCAAGACCTATCCAATAATTATTACCACTCCCACCCTCAATCGTAAAAGAGTCGGTTGAATAACTTGAGCTTGAATTTCTCATTGCGTAAGGAATAACAATACGGACAAACTTACAAGTACTAGGCGCTTGATATAAAACCTGTGGAGCAGATGTAGTCCATCCGCTTGTATTAGCTGGATTAGCCGAATAGCTTACAGTGGTAATGCTATCTGGACTTGTTTTAGGGCTAATATTCCCGCCGCTTGATGTTGTTGTTACTGTTGGTGATAAGCTCATAATTGCCTCTTATGTAATCTCAACGCCCTGCGTTCTTAATTTTGTAGAAATTCCTGTATACGCCGAATATGGCAAGTTAGTGTTTGTTTGATTAATCTCACCATAAGGAATCAAATTGTTCCAATAAGTCGTATCTGTTGATTGCGTTCCTGAAACTTCTATGCCCATGTAAACTAAATGCCCACCTTCTGCCTTCCACAGCCTCCATGACGTACTAGAATAAGGAAGTGCTAATATGTTGTCGTCTAATCTTGACCATTGGGCAGTATAACCATCGTGGTTATTGCCGCCTGTTCTACCATTTATATAGCTCCTAAAATCACCAGTAGATATATCTGTTTTGCTAATAGTAAAATTAGCGGTTTCATTGGTTGCTATTTCAGATGCTTCAAAATATCCAAAATATGTACTTCCACTAGAAAACTGCCCAGCGCCTACAAGAAGGTAATACCTATCTTCACTGCTGTTATACATAAGAACAGTACGCCTATCAGAAGTATTATAAGCGTTGTTGTAAATCCTTCCGCGACCAGTGCTTAATGCTAAATTTCTAATATATGTAGCGTTGCTTTGAGAAACACAATAAACATTATTAACAGCATCACCAGAAGCGTAACTACTTTGACCGCTTTGAAAGCCACTATGCTCTGTATAATAAGTGCTTGAGTTATCTACAATGCCGCCTGATCTTGTTAAGTCCCATTCTCTAATCGTTGAGCCTGACCAGCCATAAAATTTCATTCTTTTATAATCAATAGTAGGAGCATGATAAGAGGTGTTAAAAATAAGTGTTTCTGTTCCTTGAGCAGTTTCATCATTACCATAGTTCAGTCTTTTAAAAACTGCAGTTGAATTACTATCCACATAGAAAAAGTAATATGACGTTTCTGCAGCTACTTTAACGTACCCACATCTATATTGACCGCCAAATGGCCCCTGATTATGAAAAGGAGGAACCAAGTCAACAGCACTTCCTATGCTTGGCGTTGAGCTTAAATTTGCTCCTGAAAAATCATAGGTAAATCTAGTATCTGAATTACCTTCTTGCTCTATCCCGGTAATCGGATATTGATTAACTTCAGTGTTACTAACATAGTCTATTTGATAAAAGTTTAAAGACTTTTTTGTAGGCTGTACTAAAGTAGGATTAAACTCAATATCTAAAGAGTTGCTAGGAGGAACAACAACTGTTCCAGTAGCACTTTCAAAAGTTGTGCTTGCAGGAAGCCCATCTACAGAAAAACGCGCTTGATCGCTTGTTACTGTGCTTGTTCCTACATGAATATCTCTAACTACCTTAGTAGTCGATCCGTTGTTTGTAAAAACAGGTAACGTCCCATCACTTGCTAAATTAGCCTGCGTAAGAGTACCGCTACTAAGTTCTTTTACTTCTTCAGCCATTATACTGCTCCTCTAGCATACAAACCTGCAAATGAAACCCCTGCCGCTGGCGCAGTAAAGCTCAGTTTGCCATTGCCGTCTGTTGTTAATATCTGATTAGCCGCACCATCTGCATTAGGTAGTTCTAGTGTGTATGTAGCACTTGCAGAGTGCGGTGGGCCTTTGAGTGTTACACCGTGACTATTTGATTCACAGTTAAACCTTATTGCCCCTGCATTTGTATTGCCTCGTAATTCAGTAAAGCCTGTGCCAGAAGGAGCTAGATAAACGTTACCGGGAACTGTAATGTTACCAGTAAGCTGTGTTGCGGCAATAGCTAAAGCCGCTTCGTGCGCTCTTACAGATGCTTCTGTTACCGTAAGACCGGGAATAGTAGCCGCTACGTAATCTATAACAGCTTTGTTTGTTGGTACTTGTGTGTCAGTACTAGAAAAACTTTCGCTAGATGTTGTAACCATTCCAGCATTAAGATTAGAAAAAGTTACTGTAGTTAGATAACCTTGTCCTGAGTGATCTCCCCAACCGTAAGCTGTGTTCCAATTAGACACTGCTAAGTTAGCGCCTGTTACATTGCCTGAAAACGTACCAGTAGTTCCTGCAACTGTAGAAGCTGAATTTGCACCAATAGGCGTACCGTCAATAGCACCACCGTTAATGTCTACGTTTCCAGAAGTAAACGATGTGTTTGCCGTAAGTACAGTAAATGTTCCTGCCGCTGGGCTAGTTCCTCCAACAACAATGTTATCTAATGTACCACCATCTAAGTTAGCGGCATTAATTGTTCCAAGGTTTGTTACTGTTGCTCCTGCAAAGTTTACTGTTCCGTTTGCAGTAAGATTAGTAAATGTTCCTGCGGCGGCAGAGTTAGCGCCAATCGTTGCGCCATCTAAAGCACCACCATTTAAGTCAACTGTTGAAGCAACAAGATTAGTAAACGTGCCAGCCGCTGGAGTAGCACCACCAATAACAGTAGCATCAATTGCACCGCCGTTAATATCAACGCCAGCAAAAGTAGATGTACCTGTAAATGTAGGTCCAGCTAAATCTGCTTTAGTTGTTATTGCAGTTACAATGTTATCAAATTCTGTTTCAAACTCTGAGCCACGAATAACCTTATTAGTATCGCCTGATGGCAACGTATCTTTCGCGGCAAAGTCTGTTGTCTTTGTATAATTAGCCATAGGTTATTCCTAGCAAAAAAAGGAAAGGGGGCCATTGCGACCCCCGTAGGTTTTACTCGTCAGCAACAGCGAGGATAAATCCTGCTTCTGGACGGTAAGTTTGAACACCGTAAAGGGTGTCAGCAGTGTACAGAGTAGACAAGTACTCTTGCTTGTACTGCGTTTGAGAACGAACAGCCAACTGCTCTGCCATAACAATAGCATCAGTGTGGAAGAACAAACAACCACGAGTGTCAAGAGTAGAAGAGCTGTTTTGAGCGGCTACTTCCATAACTGGAGTATTGTTAGATACGTAAATATCTACACCGTAAAGGTTTCCAATTAAACCAGACTCAACACCACGGCCTCCAACAAAGTCAGAAGACACATAGCGGTCAATGCCCATCAAAGACTTACGTACAGCAGGAGGAACAACCAAAGAACGGTTATCCATAGGTACGTTAGCATCGTCCATCTTTTTAATAGCTTCACGGAAGCCAAGGTCAGTAAAGTTATCACCAGTAGCTACAGTATCAGTAGCATAAGCCGCCAATCCTGAACTAGCATTAAAGTAATAACTATTAGTGTTAACCCAATTAGCGCCGGTATTAGCAGGTGAAGCAGTACGAGTACCGTTACCAAAACCAGTACCAACATTCATTAGGTCAGTATCAACTTGTACAGCCAAAGCGTAACCAGCATCTTCAGTGTAGAATTGACGCAAAGAAGACAAAGCTTGTACTTCTACAATGTCTTCAATTAAACGCGAATATTCAAAATGACGATCAATTGCAACTTGCAGTTCGCCTTCAGTATTCGCAATGATAGTTACCGCAGTATCAGCCGCTTTAGCGTTGGCATCACCACGAGTAGGCTTAGGAATATGAATAGTGTCACCCTTTTTGCCTGTCATAGTAATACGCTTGACAAGGGGAGCCATTTTCAAATTCTTTTGATAAGAGGCAATAATTTCATCTGACCAAATTTCTGGTACAAATGTTGCCGCTTCTGTTAGGGCGGTATTACCCGCCGAGCCGGGATAAGTTGCTGTAGCCATGAGTTATCTCCTTAAAAGGCTATCGAACTCGACCCTCTGCATATGCTTGTAGAATTTCATCTGACAAAGCATTATATCTATCTGGATCGGTTCTCATAAGTTTAATAATGTCAGCACGACGATAAACTTTTTTGCGTGATCCTTCTCCTGATCCACGAGCATTACCTGTACTAGCAGACTTTACAGCAGACTTACGAGCGGCTTTTTCAGCGTTAGCTGTCTTTTTAACAACTTGATTACGTTCTTTCCATAAAGAAAAAAGTTCATCAGCCGCATCATAATCATATGCTTGGTCTGCTTGAACAAATAATTTTGTTCTAACCTTTGATCCTTTAATCCACTCAGCAAACTTAGGGTCTTGTAAAATTTCATTCATCTCTGGATGAGATGTTTGAAGCTGTGCAAGAGTAGCCTGTTGTTTATATTGTTGAGAATAAGCCTCTGCTTCTTTAATCTTAGGATGGTTATTTATTGCTTTGTTTACAGCAGTTTCAGGATCTACAAAAAAATCAACTTCTTCGTCTATTTCTTGCTGTTGTTCAGGTGCTTGTTGATTTGAGAGTTCTGTCTGAATGTAATTATCAACAACTTTACGTAACTCGCCTACTTCCGTACTCTGCTTGCCTGAAAACTTTTCAAGCTCTTGATGCATCTGTACAAGTTCTTCTACAGATTTACCTTGGTACTTTTCTGGAACATCAGGTTCTTGAGGTTGTTCCTCTACTTGAGGAGTCTCTATTGTATCCTGTGTATCAAGTTGATCAGTTGTTTCTAGTTCCTTTTCTTGACGCTCTTCAATAATTGTCGCTCTTGACATCACTAATTTTACCCCGCCTTTTTAGGTTATGGAGATTATTCATGGGATTGACTCTGACGAGCTTCCCGCCCTTTACGCCCAGCTTCTTCATGTTCTCGTACCCACTTCATATGCCTACCGGGAAAATGATCGCTAGACCCGTCAAGTACGCATTGAGTTGCTGAAACGATTTTTGTAGCATTTGCACCACAACCGCACCTACTGGTTGTTGTACCATCTTCTACAAATTCTTCAAATATATGTCCGTTTGTACAACGGAACTCAAACACTTTAATCATTATCTTTTACAAGCTCTTCGTAATTAGCATTAGTTGTAGATTCTAAATTTAAAATATATGCTAAAACATTTATTTGTCCTTTACGCATATATAGATCATTAGCATCTTTTGTAGCTTCTACGCTGTTAATCACTAAAGCATTTTGTTCAAGTTCTTCGATTAACTGTTTCCAACCATCAGTTTGAAAAAGGTCAAAGTACTTATTATAATAAATTTCTGTTTCTTTTTCCATTGAGGCCATAAGGTTATCTCTAATACTCCTATTATATCATATTTTAATAAAGTTGTCAAGACCTTTTTTTGCTAGTTTTACGTCTTCGTCCTGATGCGGTTACAGCATACTTTATTGCTTTTGGTCCTGTCTTTTTTCTTTTTGCGGTTTCTTTTTCTGCTTTAGTCATTTTAGCGGCTACAGCTTTTGGCCTACAAGCTGGGTACGGACGTTTAGACCCTTTGGCTTTTTTACGGCCACACTTTTTACCGGTCTTAATATCTACCCAATCTTCTTTAAACCATTTAGTTAAGCCACCTTTAGACTTAGGCATAAGTTCCCCCGCGTTTTTTGTACTCCCGTACTAACCAAGCATTTGCATAAGCGCTGGGGTACACATCAAACTTCTTTTTAGCTTCAGCTTTTACCCTTGCATACAATGCCTTATTTTTAGGAGTAGGACTTCCTTTCTTTTTAGGTTTAGCTTTCTTTTTAATAGCCACGGCGTGTCCTCACTACTTTTTTCTTTTTAGCTTTTTTCTTATCTTTTGCTTTTGGCTTTACTTTTTTTCCGTACATTCCCGGCATCAGCTTTCTCCTTAGCTTTTTTAGACAAATCTTTATAATGAAATAATTTTACAGACGTTTTACCATGAGTTTTACCTGAATGAAGATCTCCATTTGGCATTTTATGAGTACCGCCTGTATAAAGAGTTCCATCTTTTTTGTAATGTTTTACACCTTTCATGCATAATACTCGCTTGTATAAACTTTAGTATTTGTTGTAACATGACCATCATAGTCATAAATTACAACGTCTGTTGTTGTAGCTCTTACTTTTTCTGAACCTTCTACTAATTGACCGTCCCATACTTTGTAAGTTATATGTCGTTCTACATATTGAGTAGGGATAAAACTAATAGGTTGCACTTCTGCTACCATTTTTTACATGACCAATATCTAGCTGATAATTTACTTGGAGGACTTGTATCACATTTATGCCTTGCTCTAAAAGATTTACGCCTAGCTGGTTGATCTTTTTTAATAGTCATTTTAGCATCGCCAAACCTAATAAGTTTTGTTTTGTCACCTTCTTTAGCAACTACTACAAATTTTTTGGTTGGATGATTAGGAGTCCTTTTTGGTTTGTTGTACCCGCTGACTCCTGCCCGTGTTAGTTTTGGATCTTTTTTCTTTGGCATTAACCTTGTCCTCTAACTCGTTCATTTGGCATTGTAAAGTTTGGAGTTGTTCCTTGAGATCCTTGAACGCTTGGTTGACTTGCTCTAGGAGCTTGTTGAGTTCTGTTTGTGTCATTAGCATTATTAGTTTTGCCTTCTATTTCCCTTTGTTTTAAAAGCCGATCCATTAATTTTAGACGCCTATCAAATTCTTTATCGTCTTCATTCCCTTCTTTAAGGTTTTTAGTAACAGCTTCAATTTTTTCAAGTTCAAGCTCTTCAGGAGCAAGTTGAGCTTCAATTGCATACTTAGCCGCTCTTGCTTGAGACTCAGCCGCTTGACCTGTCAACGCCGCTGTTTGGCTTTGTTGCAGTTCAATCTGTGCTTGTTGAGCCATCTGAGCCATTTCTTGTTGTTGAGGATTAGGCTGTGAAGCTCTCTGCATAGTTGCAATAAGTTCTTCACGATTAGACAAGTTCATATTGTCAATAATACTTTGAATTAACACTGGATACAAAGGACTGTCTTGTTGCATTGTTTGCAATAAAGACACTAGCTGGGTAACTTCATACTCTCTAGCAATAATACCTAATGTACTTGTAGCTGTAAATTTATAATCAGCAACAGGATAATTATCAGGATCAAACTGCATATATCTGTGTGCCGCTTTGGTTACAAAAGGCAACAGGAAGGATTGTTGGAAATTAATAAGAGTACGCTTATGGCGCTTGATAATAGCGCCGAGAGACATACTGATACCAGCGGCTGTTGCTTCACCATTAACCTGACCTGCAATACCAGCAGAGTCCACTGCGCCTGTAGCTTGTTGAACCATTTGCTGAAGTGCTGATGCTTGGGCAAAGGTGATTTGTCCAACTTGTCCAAAATTAAACGGTTGTAATACTTCACGCGGATCTCCGTTAGTTAACAACATTTTGCCGGGACGTACTTCTGGTTTAGCTCCTCTAGGAAGTCTTGTAGCATCTACCGCAAGCATTGGATGAATAGTTAAACTTAATGCATCAATACGTGCTCGTAATTCTGTATCAAGAGCCTTTTGACTGTTATAACCTTTTTCACAAACACCACGGCCCCAAAAACGGCCCGGTACTACATCCCAAGGAAAAGCAACTACAGGACGATCACCCATCATATAAGGGTTAGCTTCTGCTTTTAAAAGAGTACCACCATTAGCAATAACAACAATCGCTTCAATATACATTGAATCATTATCGTCATCTATGTCTACATCTTCTTCTTCTAACAACTCACGAGGAACAAGACCATAATATTTTGTAAGCCTTACTTTATCATCATTATAAATTGTTAGATCTTGATCTGGTTCAAGGTCTGTATCAGAAGCGGCTGACTCAATAAAGCCTTCACGATATACACCTTCTTCTTGCAATAACTCAACACTATGTTTACTAACAAATTCATCAATTGCTACGCCATAAGCATCTTCAACCGATGTAGCTACGGGATCTATTAAAAAGTTTTGAGGAAGAACAGGTTTTAATTTTACAACAGCTCTTTCTGTAATGTTTACACCAACGGCTTGTAAATCTCCTTCCATAACAGGAGAAGTAGCAGGAGCCATTTCTTTAACTTCTTCAAGTACAATTTCACCAATACCTGTACCAAATACGGCTGAGTTAATTAAACACTCAGCTACTGCTTTTCGTATTTTACACTTTTCAAAATCTTCTGTTAGTTTATTTCGTAGATAAACTATATCTTGTTTGTCTTGATCATTAACATTATCACTAATATCAAAAAACTTTCCACGACCAAATGTAGCTTCTTCTAGTTCTGCAACATTAGATTCTACAGCTTGTTGTAGCGCAGGAGAAATAATTCTAGATCGTTCTGATGCACGTTGAGAATCTGTAGGGTCCCATTGACCACGCCATAACCTATAGTACTCTTCAAACTTTTCTTCATAGTTTGATTCGTAATGATCACGCCAGTTTTCACATTTTGTCATTACCCATTCTTCAAGAGATTCTTGAATCATTAAGGGATCTGGACTATAAATTTCTTCTGCCATAATTTATTCCTAGATAGCTGAAATGCTATACCCTAGCGTAAAAAACACTACAGCACTAATTGCATATATTCCGTAAGTATTAAACGGTCTAAAAACTTTAGGCTCTGATAAAGGTTTTGTAAACTCTTTCCAAAACATACTCATATTAATATCCTGCTACTACATCTAATATTTCATGATCGTCTATTTCATACTCATAGTCGTAAGCTACTTTAGCTAATTGATCTATGTATGCTAATGCGTCAACTAAATCATCATGTGTTAACGCATCTGGAAACTGAAACAACTGATCTAAAAATCTATTGTTCCACTCTCCTTTGTTTAGATTAACGTAACCATTTTCAAAACGCCCTTGAAGAGCCCACATAACACGATCAGTTTTCTTTTTATTACCATGAGTAAGTTCTTCTACTCTAAAAAACGTGCCATATCTTTTCATTAAATCCATTAACGGAGACATTACAGCTTGTTTGGCAATACCTCTTTCAATACCAACGCTGACGGGTCTGTAGTCTCTAACGGCTTGAAAAATCTTGGCGGCAGTCTCGTTAAGCTCCCACCGCCCATGTATAATGTTATCAACGTACCAACCATCAGGATTAACTTTAACAACAGCGATTGCGGTTTCATCTAGTTTAGAGTTCTTTGTCCGTTTTTTGTTTACGTCTTCAAAGCCTGCAAGGTCAACAGCAATGTAATAATCACCTACTTCTGGCTCTTCACCGAAATGAATCCAACCTTCTTTAAACATTTCTGACCCACGCGCTTCAAAAGATGCCATAAACTCTTGACGAAACGCATAACTTGACATAGACTTTTTTGCAATGTCGATTTCACTAGGGTCCAATATGGGGTTGTCATAACTCGTAAAGTGCCATCCTTTGTAGGTTTCGTCATCGCCTAGCTCCGCGTACTTGTACAGTTCGTAGAAATGGTTTCTGCCCATAGGCGTACCTATAAACAATGCTTGACCTTTTTGGTCAGCCAGTGCTGGACGGAGAATTTGCTCCCATACGTCAGGTTTCATATCTGCGTATTCGTCCATCACAAGAAACTTCAAGGACACACCACGCATTGTCTCTGGCCTATCGGCTCCCTTGAGACTAATCGTGGCCCCGTTGACCAGCCTGATCTGAAGGTTGTTAATATGACTTCCAGATATTACAGGGTGTCCTAGCTCTAAGAGGGTTTGCCACATGATGTCACGGGCTTGTCCCTGCGTAGGCGCTACGTAAAAAACATGGCCTTTGTCGGCCTGCAATCCATTTATAATTAATAACCATGCCGCTAGTCTAGATTTACCAGTACGTCTTCCTGCGGCTACTACCTTAAATCTTGTTGGATCAGAATAAACTTCTTGTTGCCAAGGTAGTAATTTTACATTTAAATCAGTCAATATAGCCACATAACAGGTTGAGATCCTCTAGTATCTACGTGTACAAAGTCTTTATGTACACCTATACCAGAAAATCCTAGTTCTAAGGCTTGTTGTACAATTATAAATCTGTCTGCCCCATTGGTTGCTTTAATATCAGCCGCTATACCTTGAGCGTGTTTACCCGGTACATTCTTTTTTGCTTCAATAGGATGAGTTATACTACGGTAACCACTAGTAATAACAAAAGGAAAACCACAACGATGTCTAAGTTCATCTACCAACTCCATAAACTCAGGTTCCATGTTATTCTCGCCAGTATGTTGACAATTAAACTCGTCTACTGTAAAGTATCTCAATTTAATTTAGCTCTTAAATACTCAAAGAATAAAGAAGATTGATCTTCAGCCTCATCAATCAGACAGTTCGCCTTCGATTGCGTCATCGTCTGGATTGCTTTCAGTAACTGTCGCGCTTCCAACCCCAGTGATATTAATCTGGATCGCACTTCGTCCTCCATCTTTAGTAATCTCCTTTTCAAAAGCTGTTACAGGTAATATCCTGTCCATTACAAGCTTCCAAGCCGCCGCTTGATTCTTATGATCTGGGTCTAACGCCGCATCAAAGATAGCATCCATTACTGCACGAGAGCGAGGAGAGTTTAACATCCTTGCTTTATACTCGTTTATTATAGCGGCATCGCCTTTAGGCCGTCCAACTGCACCTCTGTTGCCTTTTTTCTTACTAACAACAGAAGATTTAGTAGGGCGACCTAGTTTTTTGTCGTTGTCCATACTGTATAGTTGTACCTAGTTGTAGTTATTTGGTTTATTTGATACTTGATATTAGTAATACATAGAAAATACTTCTGTATCAAACTATATAATAGGTATATTATAACATATTTTTATAGATTTGTCAAGAATAGTTTGTAAAAAGAGTAAAAATTACCTTGTCACAGAACAGATTCTTTATTATTTCGGTGCGGATTCTGGGATGTTTTTATAATTACTTAACAAATTGATTACTAATAACAAATAGTAATAAAGATTAGTTCTAATTTTACCCTTTTTTGTGTCTGAGCAGGTACTACTACGTGTCTATCGGTCGTGGCGGG
>CEUT01035284.1_pt1 | contig 12497 bp, 7 predicted proteins | sample 531401 | NCBI WGS metagenome assembly CEUT01 (sample SAMEA2622821, study PRJEB7988) | marine metagenome | biome: marine biome (ENVO:00000447); feature: surface water layer (ENVO:00002042); material: "saline water (ENVO:00002010), including plankton (ENVO:xxxxxxxx)" | depth 5 m | reverse complement strand
TGAATGATGTATTGAATGAAACAGCTCAAGATGGTGAATGGAAAACAATGGGTGGTGGGGAATATACTTCAGATAGAATGAATGAAGTTATTGGAAAAAACTATGGTGACATGATGAATGGAACACAACAAGTGCCATCAAGTGACCCTATGAGTCAATTCTTAAATAAAGATTACAGTCAAGTGTTAGAAAAGTCAATAGAAAAATCTAATCGAAAACTTGGAAGATAACAATGGGATTAAAACAAGATTTAATAGATGCTAAAAAAGAGGGATTAAAACTCGCAGGTGCAAGCGATGATGCTATTAAAAAAGCTGAGGAAACACTTGAGCCGCAAGCTCAATTAGAAGTTGATGCTATTGTTAATTTTTTAACTAAAGCTAAATTTAGGGTTACACAATTTAATGCTCCAGTAATATTAGAAGATTTTAAAATACCAGAGCAAGGTGTAAATATTGAATTACAAACTTTACTTGGCGATAAAGCTCCGATTTTAGATACTATAAAAAAAATTCCAGGAGCTGCAGCATTGGTTGCTCCTCTTGAAGATGCTCTTAGAAAAGCTATAAAACCACTATTGGAGGGTGGTTCTAAATTACCACCACTTGAATTAAATAAAGACTCCACAGGACTTAATGCTTCTGGATACACATTTGTTGGAACAGATCCACAAACACAATCTGAATTTAATGTTGATAGCACAGATGGTCAACAAAATTATACAACTGTAGAATTGTTAAAAGACGATATTGAGGACTTATTATAATGGCTGTACAAGATACATCACGAAAACCATATATAGTTGATAATGACTCGAACATAAAAGTTGGTTTATCTTTACCATTGAGAAGAGAGGATGCGAGTGATGGTTGGTTTGCAACAACTTCAACAACCATTGAAGCTGTAAAAAATAATATTATTAATTTATGTAGAACCAATACAGGTGAAAGATTAATGCAACCAAATCTTGGTTTAGATTTAAGAGGATTATTATTTGAACAAATTGATGAAACAACCATATTCAATATACAAAATAAAATATTAGATGCTTTAAAAATATGGTTGCCTTTCGTGGAAGTTCACAACATTGAAGTAGTTACAAATAATGAAGATACAAGCGTATCTCCAACTCAAGTTTTAGTAAAGATAATTTTTAATATTGCACAAGATCCAAATACTATCGATTCAGTAAATTTAAATTTTTCAAGTGAAATATCAGATTCAGGTGATAGTGCAGCTGGTGGTGGTGGTGGTGGATACTAATGGAGATAAAAAATGGCTACATATAATACAAACAAATTTTCAAAATCTAATGTAAATTATTTAAATAAAGATTTTAGTAGTTTAAAAAGTTCTCTTATGAATTATACAAAATCTTATTTTCCAAATTCATATAGAGATTTTAATGAAACTTCTCCTGGTATGATGTTATTAGAAATGAATGCATATGTTGGTGATGTGTTATCGTTTTATGTAGACCAACAATATCGTGAAATGTTATTACCATTAGCTGAAGAAAGAAGAAATGTAATAAATTTAGCAAATATGTTTGGGTATAAAGTTAAGCCAATCGTTCCAGCTTTTGTTGACTTAACTTTTTCACAAGATTTAAATGCTAATCCAAATGATAGAAGCACTGTTGATTATTCAACGGGTGGAGTTTTTAAACCCGGCATACAAGTTTTTGGTACAGATTCTTCATTAATTTTTGAAACATTAGACTTTGTTGATTTTCAAATATCAGGCTCACACTCCGTAGACACGAGTGAAATCGCATCATTTACTGAAGTTGGACTAGCAGATACTTATACTTTAAAGAGAACAGTTAGAGCTGTTAGTGCTAAAACTAAAACAATTTCTTTTAATATAGGAGCTCCTCAAAAATTTAAAAAAATAACTATTACAGACACTAATGTTATTGATATTATTTCTTGTGTAGATTCAAATGGAAATAATTGGTATGAGGTTGATTATTTAGCACAAGATAAAGTTCCTGTTTTAACACACTATACAAATGATTCATCTAGAACTGATGCTTATAATTCTTCGGATAATGAATCAGAGGCTACTGCTGTTCCATATTCACTTCAATATGTCGAAGCTGGAAAAAGATTTACTCGTGAAACAAATGAAGATAATACAACATCATTGGTTTTTGGTAATGGTATATTACAGAATGGAAGCGATTTAAATAATGAATTTATTGATTTGGAGCAAGTTGGGATTGTAATACCAGGACAACAAAATGACATAGACTCTTCTATAGATCCATTATTAGGTGACGAATATTCAACACTTGGTGAAACACCAAACAACACAACTTTAACAATTACTTATCGTGTTGGTGGTGGTATAAATGCAAATGTTCCAAGTGGTGATATATCAACTATTTTATCAGGTGAGGTTGCTCCTGGTTCTTCAGCGGCTGTTGATGTATCTGATTTATCTGTAGTTAATAATAGTCCTGCTATTGGTGGTAGAGATGAAGAAACCATAGATGAGATAAGAGAAAAAACAAAAGCTTACTTTACAACACAAAATAGATGTGTAACTAAAGAAGACTTTGAAGCTAGAATAATGAATCTACCATCAAAGATAGGAAATATAGCAAAAGTTTATGTTACGAGAAATGTTGGGACAATAGATGAATTATTCTATCAACCATCTCAACAATTTGGAATAGCGATTGATAATTTAAATACAAATATAAATCAGTTTGCAGCGAGTTATTTAGAATTTTTAAATTTTGCTAAAACTGCATTTGAAACAAACACCGCAGATGATGTTTATAATAGAATATTAGAATTACAAGAGGCTGAAGGTGCATTCGATACAGGAATTTCATATGTAAGTGATTTAGGAGCTAGTGTGGCTGCACAATATGGTGACTTATCAACTTCTCTTGTTGATGCTACATATAATTCATCTGTAAGAATTTATTTATTAGGATATAATTCAGCAAAAAATTTGGTTGGAAATCCAAATGCTAACAATGCGAACATACAATCTAATGATAAAATACCAAAAATTATGATAGATAATATATCAACTTATCTAGACCAGTTTAGAATATTAACTGATTCTTTAATTTTTACTGATGGATATATTGTAAATTTTGGTGTGTTTTTTGATGTTATTGTTGACAAATATGCAAATAAAGAACAAGTAAATATACTTTGTAATGATGTTATAAAAGAGTATTTTAGAATAGATAAAATGCAATTCAATCAACCAATATTTTTAAGTGATTTAGAATATGAGTTGATGGGTGTAGAGGGTGTTCGTTCTATTGGACATGTAACCATAACACAAAATCAAGATTACAATGCGACTAATGGTAGTGGGGATGCATTAGTAAACAGAACTTATCGTTATTCAATAAATCCATCAACAGGTGAAGTTCAAATTGACTCTCAAGGTACACAAAATTATGGATATTTTTATGATTTTGAAGCGGCTTTAAATGAAGATAAGTCAATTATTAAACCACCAAAAATTTCAACACCAACAGTATTTGAATTAAAAAATCCTAATGTAAATATAGTTGGTAGAGTGAGGTAATTAAACAATGGAAAATTATCAAAATTTAATATTTATTTATGAGAAACACTATCGTAATTTTCGTGGAGACTTTAAATGGGCAACTTAAAGAATAAAGTAATATCAAGTAATTTTCAAAAATTACTTCAAATTTCATCTAGTAATGAGGTAGCAGACGGTACTGGTTCAGCCACCCCATTATCAATAGACAAAGTTAATTCAAGAATAGGTATAGGAGTAAAAAACCCTAAGCTTCCAGTAGATATTGTTGGTACACTTAATATAAGTGGTTCTGAATTATTTCCAACATCTGGAAGTGTAGAGGAAGAATTTAATCCTGAAATAGTATCAATTATATCAACTGGTTCAATTATACCACATACTCCAGAGGGTGCTACTACGGGTTCTTATGATTTAGGTAGTGCAACCAATCCTTGGAGAGATTTATATTTATTTTCTGGCTCTTTAAAAATTGTTAACAATGGTAGAGTTGTTTCACTCACAGGACAAGATTTAGAAGAATTAAAAAGTGGACAAATACCATCTTCACGATTAAGTGGTTCAGCCAAACCAGGAGTTGTTGATGCCGGGTTAATAAGAGCTTTAGCAGCCGGTACAACATTAGATGATGATACAAGAATTTTAATGAATACAGCTAACCAAATTAAAATGCAAGCAGGTGGAGAGGAGTTTCTTAAATTTCAACAACAGAATTTATTTGATGCATCTCATGTTCCTACACTCTTTCTTGGTGTTAATACTAGCTCAGCTGAATACCAAACATCAATTTTATCACATGCTTCTGCTAGTAGAGATTTTTATGTAAGTGGTTCTCAAAATGTAATTGGAAATCTTATAGTTAGAGGTGATGCTGAAGTAAGAGGTAATTTAACTTTTGGAAATGAAGATACAGATAGTGTCTCATTTGGAGCGGATATAAGCTCTTCTATTAATCCAGATGTAAGTGGTCTCTATGATTTAGGAAATACATCAAAAAGGTGGAGAAATTTATCTACTCAATTTATAGGAATAGATAGTTCCATTGAACAAATTGATGTTGGTACAATAAGATTAACAAATAATACTATTAAACCAACGATTGATGGAGGTAATATAACACTTTCTCCAGTTGGTTCTTCTACAGTAGTAATAGGTAATGAAAATTTTGAAAGTAATTTTCTTGATAGATTAACAGTTCACGGAAATATAAGTTCGAGTAATAAACTTATAGGTACTGAGTTAATCTTGAATAGTCCTCTTGACAGCTTTGGCTTCCCTTTACCAGAAGCAAGAATATTAGGACCAGGAAGTGATTTAAAACCTACTGATATTTTCGTAATTAGACAAGGTAGCGTATCTTTAAACAGTGGAAATTTAACTATAAGTGGAACATTATCTGTTCCTGGAATTAGTGATGTTTCGGCTTCATTAGCGGCTGCAGTATCGGGCTCTGATAATTTAGGAAACCATACTGCTACACAAAATTTAAATCTAAAAGGAAATAGCATTATAAGTGCTTCAAATATATCTTCAAGTGGAAATCTTGAAGTAAACACTATAATAATGTCAGCGAGTGCTGGACAATCATCTTCAATTTCTTTTAATTCAGGATTTCAAAGTTACAAAATAAATGCGACTGATGATAATTTTGAATTAAATGATTTAACTAATAATAATACAATACTTTTTTCTGACCATACTCTTTTTTCAACTGGAGAAATTGGAATCGGCACTAAACTACTCTCAAATAAAACAGGTTTTAAATTAACTGTTGGGGGAGGTATAACTGCTAGTAAAGGAACATTTGGAGGAATACTTCAATCTAAAAATCAACTTATTACTGGAAGTATTGATGCTACTGAAAATATAACTGCTTTGGGTGATTTACAAATTAATGATATTACTGCTAGTGGAAACATAACCGCTAGTGGAACAATTACTGCTAGTTCTATGTTATCAAAAACATTTACAGTATCAACTGGTGGTACATTTAATGATAGTGGTGGAGCTTCAACATTTTTAGTAAAAGGAAACAATGATGATACTTTATTTAACGCTAATGTTGGTGGACAGGATAAAATAGGTATAGGTGGATTTGCCGCGGCAGTTGGTAGTAAAGTACAACTTACAGGTGATTTAAGTACAACATCACACATAACTTCAAGTGGTGAAATAAGTGCTTCATCAACTGGTTCATTCTCTGAATTAAATATTGGTGGTGGTAAATTCACATCAGCTTCATTCGCTGCAGCGGCTGCAGGTGCTGATAATTTAGGAAATCATACTGCTACACAAAATTTAAGTCTTGGGGATTTCAATATTATTGATGTTCTTGGTATAAGTGCTAGTGGAAACATAAGTGGAAGTAGCGTAAGTGCAAGTAATGGTTTTCATGGAAACTTAACAGGAAATGCAACGACAGCTACTTTAGCTAGTGGGTTAGATGGAACTCCTTCTATAAATGTAACAAACATAACCGCAAGTGGAAACATAAGCGCAAGTGGAAACATAAGTGCAAGTGGTGATGTGAAAGGTTCAACATTAACTGGAACTTTAACAACTGCAGCTCAAAGTAATGTAACTTCATTAGGAACATTATCTACTTTAACTGTTGGTGGACAAATAAGTGCGAGTGGTGATATTAAAAACAACTTCGGTACTATAATAAGTTCAAGTGGTGATGTATATTTAGAGGGTAGTTTTTTTCAAAGTAATATAAAACGATTAAGTCTCGGTAGTATAAATGAATTTCTCGGTGATATAAGTTCAAGTGGTGATTTATATGTTGGTGGATTTGATATATTTGGTGGAACAGTAAAACGACTATCTCTTGGTTCAACAAATTTATTTTTTGGTGATGTAAGTGCGAGTGGTAATTTCTCTACTAATGGTAATATAACATCCAGCAACATACTTGCTAAAGGTAATATTAATATTGGTGATGATATAGAAAATCCAAATGTTGTAATAGATAAAACAGGACACATAACCGCAAGTGGAGATATAAGTGCGAGTGGACAAATAACAGCTTCATCATTTAAAGGTGATGGTAGTGGATTGACAAATGTTACAGCTACTTTACCAAATGGGACAATATCAAGTTCAACTCAAGTGTTCACAGCTATCACTTCAAGTGGAGACATAAGTGCAAGTGGTGACATCTTTGCAGATGAACTTCGATTAACTGGAGATATTATTTATAGTGATGGAACGGCGAGATTAACACTTGGTTCTATTAATACATTTACAGGTGCAATAAGTGGAAGTGGTGACTTACACGTTCAAGGGGATATAACCGCAAGTGGAAACATAAGTTCAACTATAGTAATATCACCTTCAGCAAGTTTAACCAATATAACTACAACTAACATAACCGCAAGTGGAGATATAAGTGCAAGTGGAACTGGTTCATTTACTGGAGGTGGGTTATTTGATGGTAATGTAACAGTAAATGGAACTACACAATTTGGTCAGAATGTACATCTGACGGGGTCAGGTGCATTGGCCTTTAATTCTTCTGTAGAAAATCCATCTTTGGGTAATGATTTTATTTCGCATGAGCTTCATCAGGGAATATTAATACAGGCTGATGATAAAGTTACAGTAAGGCCATCTTTAAATGTTTTAGGAAGCATAACCTCAAGTGCAAACATAAGTGCAAGTGGTAATCTTATACTTGGTGGAAACATAAGTGCAAGTGGAACACAACATATATTTGGTGGAAATGTTGGTATCGGAACAACAGCCCCAACAAAAGAATTACAAGTAGCAGGTGACATAAGTTCAAGTGGTAATATTAAAAATAATGCTGGTATTATATTAAGTTCAAGTGGTAATATTGTAACAAATGGAAACATAAGTTCAAGTGGAACTATAACAGCCGGTGGTTTAGATATAAATGGAACTACTGATATGATTGGATTAAACCTAACAAGTCATTTAACTTCAAGTGCAAACATAAGTTCAAGTAATAGTTCAACTGGTTCATTTGGTTCTATGGTATTAAATAATTTACCAACAAACAAACCAACTAGGTCAGGTTCATTATGGTTGTCAGGAAGCGCTGGAGCTGGTTCTAAATTTTTAGTAGTGTTTACAGGTGAATAGGAGAGAATAAATGCCAAAACAAATTAATAAAAAAGTAGTAACTAGAACAAGAAGGGAATCTGATTCCATAAAGTATACATTAAATGAAGCTACCGAATTACTTAGCTTTCCATTTGTTTTTAATGAACTATTAACTCCAGATTCTTTAAATACACAACTTGGTGGTACAACCACTGGTGGATCTTCAAGTTTAATTGGACAAATAATTGGTGAAGGTGAATCGGCTATATTTGATAATGTAACTGGTGAATTTATTGGAAGTTTAACTGAAATAAGTCCAGACAAAGCTTATTGGTTAAAACCATCTGATTCACATGGTACAGTATTTCAAAATGTTGATGCTACAATAACGGGAGAAATTAGAAACCATCAAGATTTTTATTATTTACATATAGGAGCTAATTTAGTTTCTTATGCACTTCCTGAAAATTCTACATTTGCTAATGCTGTTGAAACAGGCTCGACTGGACATAATAGTTTAATCGCTCAAGACATCACATCAATTATAGGAAATGGTGAAATAGCCGTTTACAATACTGACCTTGGACAATGGACTGGAAATTTAGTTACCAATGGTTTTACATCAGGATCTGGTTATTGGTTTAAAACAAATGTTGGTGGAGCTAAAGCTCTGTGGAAAGTCCAAGATTTTCTTGACCTTCCTGGTGATAATGAAGGAACATGGGTGCCATGCACTGATGTAGGATTTGATGAATCAGGTACTTATGGAAAGGGCTGTAATTTTGTAGGTAGTGCTACTCCATTCCAATCACCTTGGGGTGGTAATGGTAATACCAACATAGGTATAGGTGGTCCTGGCCATTCTTTTGGACACAGACCAACTACACATTATAATTCATTATTATGGGATAATAATTTAGGATTTGGTACAGGTAGTTTATTTGATTCAGCCTCTAATGATTTGTCAGGATCTGCGGATGGAACTAATGATTATATAGTTGGATTTTTTGCAACAGCTTCAGCTGCTTTTCCAAATCCAGCTTGTATCGGAGCTCAAGCTTGGCATACACACACAATGGGGTTAGCTGGCTCATTTGGTGCTAATGATACAATGATTATATTTCAACTCTATGGAGATGATGGTGAACTCACACCACCATTTATACAATACACAGACCATGAACAATTTGGAATACCAAAAGTTGGAAGTCCGTTAGATGTAAAAGTTTACGACCCACGAAGAGGAAAAATAGTTTCAGCTTCAATTCATGAAGTTGAATACACTGCAGGTAGGCCAGCAATAGGAGCAGAAACAATTTTATCAATGTCAACTAATTATGACTTTAGCTTATTTTCTTCTGGATCTAGTGGTATTGGACATAGGGGCGCAAAAGCAATTAAACTAAAAAGTTAGAGGAATGTAGAATGCGTTACTTCATAACACCTACACAAGATACTTGGATTTCAAATGGTTCATCCAAAATTACAGGAGAATCTTTTAAAGACCAAAACTTTGGTAGAGACCAAATACTTGAATTAAAAAAAGAATTTTTTAACAATTCATTTGACCATCAAACGAGAGTTTTAGTGAATTTTGAGGGAACTGATTTTACAGATTTGAGAGAAAAAGTTCAAAGTGGGGCGATTACAAATCCAAAATATTTTTTAAGACTTTATGAAGCTGAGGGAAATGCTGAGTTGTCAACAACTTATGATTTAGTTGCTAATCCATTATATCAAGCTTGGTCAGAGGGAACAGGAAAATTCGGTGATAGGCCAAAAAATACTAATGGATGTAGTTGGGAAAATACATTTAATCCAATTGGTGGTAATGAGATTACATGGAGTTTTAATCCAGACGCATCTCCTCAATTTATAGAATTTGATTCGACATTTGAAGAAGCTGAAAGCTTTTTTAACTCAGTTAGTTCAAGTGACTTTTTAAGTGGTAGTAGTAAAAATGGTGGTGTTTGGATAATAGATAAAGGATTCGAAGCTTCACAATCATTTAATTTACAAACACCTGATATTGAAATGAATGTTACGGATATTGTCAATAAATGGGTGGACAAAGATATTGAAAACTATGGTTTCATATTGAGATTTAGTGGGAGTCAAGAAACCGATAGTGAAACATTTGGTCAACTTAAATTTTTCTCAAGAAATACTCATACGATTTATCAACCAAGATTAGAGGTTGTTTGGGATGATTCAAGTTTTTCAGACAAAGATACAAAAGGTAACATTGGAAATAATTCTCCATTGGTAGTTACAGGATTACAAGATAACTTTTTATATATGAAAGGATTGAAAGAAGAATATAAAGAGGGGGAACGAGTTAAGTTTAGAATTGGTGCTAGAAAAAGATATATTCAAAAATCTTTTACCACATCAGTACAAACTGTATCAGGCTCCTTTATCCCACAAGATAAAGGTTTTTATGCGATTAAAGATGTAGCCACAGATGAATTTATTATTCCATTTGATGATAATTTTACTAAAATAAGTTGTGACGATAATGGTAGTTATTTTATTCAATGGTTAGATGGATTTTATCCTGATAGAGTTTATAAAATTTTATTAAAATTAAAATACAATGATGGACAAGAGCAAATATTTGATGATGATTTTGAGTTCATTGTAAAGAGAGGTTAAATGGCCACAGAAGTTCTACTAGAAGCAATTTTAGATAAAATTGCAGATGCGTTAATTAACAGTTCATATGTTGATAAAGAAGATGTTAAACAAAATCAAAAAACAATCCGTGATGGACTTATATCAGTAGGTAGAGACAATTCACGAACACTAGTACTTTATCAAAAAGATATTAAAGCTAATGAAGAGGATTTAAGACAAGCGTCATTTTCTTATCAAGTTGTTGGAGATGGCAATGAGTTTGAAAATTCTTATACAGGAAATTTAAGTTCATTTTTTGACAGTTATCTTCCAGAAGATTACCAAGATATAAACTTAATCGATGTTATAATTGTTCCTGATGAGTTTGATAATATAAAATCAATTGAACTTAAAATTGAAACAGGACTGTCATCATATGTTCTTGTTGATGTGACTAATTTAATTTATGACCCAGTTAATAATAATCCCTTAAATATAAGTCAATTTTTATCATTAGAACAAGTTAAAACTGATATAAATGTAGAACAAGCTAATGAATTTTTAGATACAAATATATTTGAATTAATTCCTGAAGAGCAAGATAGACAACAACAAATAAATAATATTTTTTCTAACATAGAAAATTTATTACCACCTGAACCTAATTTTGATTTAAATAATGATGGAGCAGTTGATAGAGATTCTGGAGATAATTCTGAATGGATTGGTTCTTATGAATATTATTTAAATAATAGTATTTCAGCAACACAAGATACAGATGAAGCAACAATAGAAGAAAGTGAATCTTATATTACAAGATTGTCGGCGAATGCATCCGCTCAAAATGCAGGTAAAACAATTGAAGATTTAAGAGATAGGTTAAATAATTATCTTAAAGATATTGATGAACCGCCACCAGTTCCTCAAGATGAAAGATTGGAATATGAAAATAAATCACAAGGTTATTTAAAATTTAGAAATCTTAATCAAGGTATAATTATAAGAAATACTGATGGTAAATTTGTTGATAATTTAAATCCAGATACTCAAGATTATTTATTAAATGGTTTTACCATTACAATGTGGGTAAGATTTTTAGATAAAACATCAGAAGGAACTCTTTTTAATTTTGGAAATCCAACAAGAGAAAAAAACCCATTTGGTTTTAGGTTAGAAACCAATATTGCAGAAAACAATCAAAGATATATTAGATTATTAGTTAATGATAATTTAGGTAGTGGTGTAAATAATCCACCTCCTAGATTTTATGATTCACATATTGCAACTGAAAGTAATTCTAAAATAGACACCAACACTATAGAGGATTTAAATCTTATTGATTCAAATAATCAGTATACAAATGCTATAATACCTTTTGATTTTAATGAGTGGTATTTTATATTAGCAACTTATAATCCAAATGTTGATGAGTATAATTCTGATTATGGAAATATTAATAGTAATTATTGGCTTAATCATATTTTACAAAATGGAAATTTTACATCTCAATCTAATTTAGGAAACCGTTCAAAAGTTCAGTTAATATCAAAATCTCAATTGTTATTAGCTAGAGGATTCAAAACAAATAACTCAGAAGGGGTATAAGTTAAATGGCTTATGGTCCATATATTGACAATGAATCAGATGGATTTGGTGTTCCTGGAGTAGAAATAAAACCAACTTTATCAAGTCCATTCGATCCATATAGTGGTATTAATTTACTAAATGGTGCTTCTTGTACTCATATAGAAGTTGTAACTAATAATCTAATCGATTTTACAATACTTCCACCAGCTAGTTCATCAGCTGATGGAATTAATTATATTGTAAATGAATCACCTTATTATGCTAATGATGATATAGCTAACTATATGAGTCAAATAAATTGTTCTACTGAAATAAATCAAAATTTATCATTTTTTAATTCCATGATAGCTCAATGTAGTGATGGAACATCTGTTGTGATGGCAGAAAATATAGACACTCCTTTTTTAGATTTTCGAGATACTCAAAACCAAGAAATTACATACCAAAATCCTAAAGTATCAGATTTTATTCCAAATTTTGCTGATGGTTTTGATTCTTTTCAAGAAGGTGATTCGTTGGGAATACCAGCTATTCTGAATGAACCACAATCTATTATTGATGGAGAAATACATTCGTTTTACAATAGCCTAATAGAGCTAATGGGTAAAAAGTATTGTCAGGCTATGACTGGTGATAGTGATAGTTTTGTTAGTTATGAATTAGCTCCTGATTCTAATGATTATCTC
>CEUT01026959.1_pt1 | contig 12525 bp, 7 predicted proteins | sample 531401 | NCBI WGS metagenome assembly CEUT01 (sample SAMEA2622821, study PRJEB7988) | marine metagenome | biome: marine biome (ENVO:00000447); feature: surface water layer (ENVO:00002042); material: "saline water (ENVO:00002010), including plankton (ENVO:xxxxxxxx)" | depth 5 m | reverse complement strand
GGTATTGGTTTTCCTGCTTGGAATGGGTTAGCTGTATTTATGTCATTGCCAGCACCGATATATTCAAATGAATGTGAACTCGTGATGATACGACTCAATCTAACTAATTCACATTTTACATTATCAAAGATTGGATAAGGAATAAATTCATTGAATGTAATAGTTGTGATACCAACGACATCTGAAGTTTTAGTCGCTTCACTCACTGTGAATAGAATTGGATCCATATCAACACTAAGTGAGGCACCACCTCCACCTGAAATATTAACAGTTAAAGTTTGACTTGGTAAAAAATTACGACCACTATTGATAACATCTACTGAGGTAATAGTGCCAGCAGCACTCACATTTGGAGAAAACTCAGGTAATATAGACTCAGGTCCTTGTGGTGACTCACTCAATGTAATAATTGGTGGTGCAGCAGCAGAGTAATCTCCATCATTTCCACCATCTATAACATTAATGCTTCTTACTAATTCTAATGGTTCAGTAATTGTTGCAGAGGAAGGACTATCAGGATAATTACTTAAATTTAAATGAAAATATACACCCTGCCCATCAAACGGTGTTCTAAACCTTCTTCCACCAGGACCAGTATTAAAGTCTCTTGTATTATCTAAAATAATAGTATCAGAACCTCCAATAGCTGTACCAACAGTATCTCCATCAAATTCTACATCACCAAATCCATCAGCAAGCAAACCTATTCGACCAAATGATGAGTTAGAGTTTGTAAGGTCACACTGTCCACCTGATGTTGCTGCAATACCAACATCACAACAAATTGTAAAAATAGAAACTAATTGAGCGTATGCATTATTTGATAGAGATACACCAATACCTGCTTCATTATATTGTGTAAAGGAGTCACACACCATTGATTTCAAATCTTGTCCTAGATTATTTGAACCTGAACTATCAGCGTTCGCATGATCACCATTAATTTTCATTCCAATACTTTTTGTCATAAAGTTAGTGCAGTTGCGAATATATGGTGATCTCCATCTACCCGAAGAACCTTCATCTGCTGGACCAACATCAGTGAATCCTTTAGTTGCTTGAAACTCTAATCCAGCATCGATATCTGTTTGTGTGGGTGGAAATGCAACTGCAGCACAACTTGTATGGTCATCACTTATTGATGCTCCTGTAAAACTAAGGTTTTCAATAAGACAACCCCTTCTTACGTGAAAGAAATCTTTATTTTTATTTTTTGGTATTAATAATACTAATCTAAGGTCTTCACCATTAATCGCAACATCAGTTCTAAGTCCAATCGGATTTTCTTCAAAATATGTTCCTGATCTAACCCTTATTGTATCTCCCTCCTGTGCAACAGCTGCTGCAGCACCTATTGTATATTTTGCATCTCCCTCTAATAATCCACTATTTGTATCACACCCATTCTTTGTTACCCATATTGTTCTCTTTGTTTGAACACCAGATGGTCTCCAAGATACACCAACTCCAACTCCTGTGACATCAAATGATGATAATCTATAATCTGTTCTACAAACTCCAACACCATTATTATTGAAGAAGTCAAGTATTCTAGCATCTAATTCAAGATTCCCAACAATTTTTGCATCTTGTCCAACATTTAAATTTTTTGCAATACCAACTCCACCATCTACAACTAAAGCACCTGTATTTACATCATTCGATTGTGTGTCACCATCTACATCTAATCTTCCAGCGATAACACCTGATCCACCAACGTTTATATTTTTATCTATTCCAACACCACCATCTACAACAAGAGCACCAGTAGATGTGTTTGACGAATCAAGCACACTATTTACATCTAACCTTCCACCTACGACAGTATCACCACCGATATTAACATTCTTATCAATTCCTGCTCCACCACCAACAATCAGTGCTCCTGACGTTGTGCTGGTGCTATTTTGAGTATCTTCAATTGTTGTTTGTTCACCAACTATAAGTTTTTTTACTATTCCAACTCCACCATCAATTTGAACTGATGCAGATGTTGTACTGGTAGCATCAGTGGCATCATTAAATGTCGCAAGTCCATCAACATCTAATGCACCACCAATGGTTGTATCACTAGACACATCTAATTTAGCTTCCAGTGTAGTATCATTAGTTACATCTAATGTGCCACCTATTTCAGCATTAGATGTTGCCCTAAAATTACCAGACACATCAAGTTGAAAAGAAGGAGATTGATTATTAATTCCAACTTTTGACATTCTGTAAATATCATTACCACCAAATCCCCAGAAACTAGAGGTGAAAATTGTAGCAAGACCTGTGTTTGATGTCGGATCTTGTGCGGTTGCTAAAATAGAGTCTGTGCCTGTTCCAAAACTATTAAGTTGTTCAAAATTAAGAACAGTAAATGATTGGGCAGCACCAACATTGGGAACAAATACACCATCATTCTGTAAAAATACACCCTCAGTTTCAACAGGAGTAAATGATACCCAACGAATACCATTTGCATCTCGATTCATAAAGAAACCATTTTGACCAGGTGAACCAGATGAATCGTATATATTTCTTGCTACTCTTATACTTCCATCAAAATCAGCTTTTAATTCACCGTGTGCTGAATTATCAATGCCAAAATCACCAGGACTTGCAGTGCCAACACCTAGCGTACCGAGACCTGTCACCACTAATGTTGATACACCAGTTCCAACTTGGAATTTCTGTGCTGGTTGTGTTGTGCCAATACCTACAGCACAAGGATTATCAGTTACTATAAAACAATCACTAACCTCAAACAATCCATTTGGTTGTGTGGTACCAATACCAACCCGACCTCCTACTTGACCGTCAGCATCACTTGTTGAAGATATTGCAACAAAGACAGTTCCTGCAGCACCAACATTAAATCTTTGATAAACTGTGAGATACTCCATATCCACAGCATCAATGAAATTTGAAATACCTCCAAAGATAGCACTGTTGTTTACTTTAATATTTTCAAAAGTTGCTAAATCACCAAAATCTATATCTGACCCAGAGATGTCTGCATATAATGTTCCATAAACATAAACATCATTTGCAAACTCACTTACCTGACTAAACTGATTTACATTCGATGAATCGTAACTTGGACTTGGAACTTCACCATTTTTAAATCCTGGCATTACGCAAATCCTCCAAAGTTGCTTAATGCATCTTTAAAATTATTATTATTCAGATTTTGCTGAAATTTATCACCTAAACCTTCTAGTTTACCACCTATTGCATCTGTATCAATATCTTTCATTAAATCATTTGCCTTTGATCCGAATTCTTTTGCTTTATCCTGCAAACCATCAGTCGCTGATAATAAATCAGATTTCAAATTATTCAAGGCATTTTCACCCACTGGTAAATTAGCATATGCCAAACCTGCAAAAGAAACATCCCTAACTCTTAAATTACCTAAGTAGGCATCTGTGCTTAATTTATTACAGTCAAAATGTATACTATCTGCTTTGAATCTAATATGTTTTCCACAATTGAAAAACATATCTGGTGAATCATATTCAATTTTTTTAGCACCCTTGATCCTGACTACTCCATTTTTATCAGCAGTAATATTAACATCACCATTTGTACCAATTATATTCACACAAGCACCACCCTTCTTTGTATTACCACCTGTCAAGGTAAGAGTATCATCATTAAATAAATTAAGATGCCCCGCTTTTGATAATCCTAAGTATGAAGTTTGATCATTCTGTTCAAATATTTTTCTCCAAATCGAACCTCCACCGAAATCTACTGTTTCGTCGCCAACTATTTCTTTAAAATTTGGACCTTCATTGAACCAATACTTTGACCAGTTGTATGCAGAGGTATTTTGTGTCATTATTTTTTTCCTTATCCTTTATATTTATTAGTAACCATAACCACCTCCACCTCCTCCAGATGGTGGACTACTTGGTGGTGATGATGGTGGACTACTTGGTGGTGATGATGGTGGTGAACTTGGTGGTGAACTTGATGGAGGTGAACTTGATGGAGGTGAAGATGTTGTTGAACTCTGTGTATCGTTTGTGGATGTCATACTTGTTGCAGGATCACCACCATATGATGGAGTTGAAGTAGATGTCGATGTGACTTGTTTAATAATATTTGTGCTTGAAATTTCAGTTAAATTAGCGATTGCTACTCTACTTTGTGCAGGAGTATCATAAATTACAGGATGTGCAGATGTAGTGTGTGCAGCACCGACCATCTTTCTACCAGTTTTTGGATGTATATGAAATGGTCCATAATAAGGATCTCCATTTACAAATCCCACAATGCCATCACGAGGTGTAATACAATCGATAACTTGTTTAATTTCACCTTGATATGATGGTCTTGGTGCGATCTGTGGTCTTATGATAGCTCCATAACCAGTGAGTGTTTCAATATCTAATTTTGGTTGACCCTTTACAGGTAACACATTAGATCTTTGAGGATTTGGAGGAATAATATTTAAAATTCTGCCATTATCATCTAAAATTTTTGTATATTCATTACCAACATTATCTGTGATAATATCATCTTCTTTATATGCTTGACCTGGATTTATTACAACAACGTGATCAATTACATAAACATTATCATCATCATTTTCTTCAATTATAGGGTAATTTTCACCAGGTGTAACAATGTAAATATCAGTAACTTGTTGGTAAGTTGGTGAGGCAGGATCATAATCAATTACTGCTCTTGCATGAGCTCCATATCCTTGATTACAATTATCAGTTATTTCAACCTCTGGTGGTTCTGTAAAACCATCACCTAAATTGTTTAATTTTACTCCTATAAGACTACCAGTTCTCTGTGTCCCAACACCTACAGCGTCACCTATAATTGCTTCAGCTTCAACACCTTCTCCATCACCACCAAATACTTTAACTTGAACTCCTTTACAATCTGTTGGTGGAGCAGCAGAACATTCACCGCCATAACTAGGTGAACTTACATTTGGACTCATAAAATCAAATACACCAAGTTGTCCTAATATGCCACCAGGTGCACCAGCTGCTTCCTGCAACGCTTGTGCAGCATTTGCAATACTCATTATCTTTTCACCAGCAACACCTGGCATATCCATTGGACCTTTCCCTAAACACCAGATTCCTGTTGAATTATCACTTGTTTCGGGTTTGACACAATCAATTGCTTGTTGTATTCCTAAAAGACCATCTGCCTTTCCTCTAAGATCACTTACTAAATCAAATCCCCCTAATATTTTACCTACTCCACCTAATTCAGGTGCTAAATTTTCTCCTATTCCATTAACTATTTTATTAAAAATCGCTCCAGTAAATTGATCTGCTATACAATCAGTAGGGTTATCGACATTATCAACAAAAGTAGATAACATGGATGTAATGTCTGGTAATAATGAGGCACCAACTGATTCTGTAAGACAAGATATTTTTTTTGCAAGTGCATCAACATTTGGTATCATCGCTGTAATTGCTGCAGTACCAGCGACTTTTGAGATGGCAGTATTTTTTGTTGCCAATAGAGTTTTTGAATAAACATCATTGTATAGACCATTCAAACCACCATTTAAAACACCTGACATTGTTCCAAAGGCACTACTTGTCATACCTCTCGTAAATTTCGTTGAAATATTATTTAATTGTTTTGCTCCATTCATTATACCAGCTAATTTGCCCTTTGGATCTGCATTTTTTGCTTGATTGGTTATATTTTTAACCGTTGCTTTCATCTCAGATGTTGCATTAGTGCCAGCGTGTGATATACATTGTCCCATCACATCTGAAGTAGAGCGATAATTTTGTCCTGTTTCGGCAGTTAATTTTTTCTCTAAATTTTTATCAGCGTCAATGGTTTTATTTGTAGTTGCATCACTACTATCATTAGCCTCATTATTTTCTTTTCCTTCAGGATCTCTTTTCTGAGTAATTCTTTTTCCTTCAGGTTTGTTATCATTATCATAACCTGAAAATGGTTGAAATGGTAATGGTGATTTTTTATCCAGAGCATATTTTGAATTACCGATTACACCAAAAATTACAGGTAGTTGTGCGTCATCACCATCTAGAAAGAATCCAATTACTACATCACCTTGACTAATACGTATCGGTTGTTTATATCCTGCTTTACCTGATCCTGCAGTTGGTGGTAGAATAATAGTTGCCCAAGGTAAATCTCTATCTTTGAGTTCTGTTTTATTTTGTGGGTGATAACCCATAATACGAACCCTGACACGATTTCCCCATGTTTCAGGTTTTCTGTTTCCTGTGAGAGACCAAAATGTTCGTGGTGGTATTTGCCCTATCCACCAACGAAATCCATCCCGACCAATAAAACCACTATTAAAAAGACTATTTTCTATCATTTTACCCTCTTACCGAACGTATCCTTAATCAATTTTAATTTTGTAAAGGATCCTTGATTTTCATAAAAATGAACCAACTCTTTAATCATATATAGACCACTTTGTTTCTGATCAACAACCTTTTCATTCTCAGTGGATATTTTAGCAAATACCAAATCAATTATCCCACCTGCAACAAGATTAGTATTTAATGGTATTGTAATTGTACAATTATTTGTAAAAATTGTATTATAACGCATCATTGCTTGTGATTTATACTCCATTGGATCAGCATTTTTCTTTCTTGAATTTTTATCTTTTCTTTCAGTAATCCCAAAATCTAAAACACCTGTCATAAATCTACTTGGTATATCTCCAATACTCCTTCCAGATCCGTCTGGAGGTAAATCTATCTTAAAATCCTCTCCTAAATTTTCCATCTTTTCAGCAGACTCTGATACCTTAAATAAACCTTGCTGGACGTTTGTAAATTCAAAGGTTACTGGATTGAAATACATACGATAAGTACAATATGCACCCCTTTCTAAATTATTAATTAAATTTTGATTTCTTGTTACACTATATTGTAAAATTTTAAAATCTCTCTTCGGATCTTCATTATCAACAACACCAGGTGAATAAATATATTTCTCAGGAAACGGATTCTTTGTTATTAGAGTGTCAATTGATTTAAAATTAAATCCATCTTTTGTTTCGTAGAAAAAATAACCTGCACTTGCACTTTGTCCTGAAGAATTACCAGGCACTGATTTAGACGCTAACCACGTTAATATTGTAAATGGTTTTTTCATATTACCAAAAAAACCGTAAGGATTCATTGTTTTATCTACATCCAATGCTTTCTTACTCACTAAATATTTTTCTATTATTTCTTTAACACTATCAGATATGGGTTCTGATGACGGAAATTTTTTACCTACTCTAGATGTTTCATTTGTAATAGCTTCCCTTGAAACTAAATTCAATGTGAATGATTCACTTTCTGCATCAATTATAACATTCGATATTGATGCAACGAAAAATGGATTCTCTGTTTTATCTGTAAATTCCAAATCAATATTAGTTGAAGAATTGCCAGGTATTTTTATTGATACTTTTTCACCACCTCTCAAAGGTAATCCATTATATAATGAAACTTTATTACCATCCTCGTCATCCATAACATTACCAGTACTAGCGATCAATACTGTTGCTGTTACCATAGGAGAAAAAACATCTTCAAAATAACTAAAATTTACGACACCAGCTCTTAAATCAACTGATTTTTTTCCATCTGTTGATGTGATTGTAAAAATTTCAAAAATACTAGGATCTACTGCTGCCATTAGGTATACTTAAGTGAACTTACGCTTTGAAAATCTAATAATGTGGATACTGATGAATTGCTCGAACCACCAGACGCTACTGTTGTTTTATTCATTGCAGGGGTTGAGGATGCACCCATTGGCACTGCCTTCTCAATTACCATTATCTTTGTTCTTTTTTTATTATTAATTTCTTTTAATACTGGAACTTTTCTTTTTTTAGGTGTGACCTTTTCATCAATTTTTTCTTGTACTTTATTTTTTCCATTTTTACTGGTAAATTTTTCAGCATCAGTTATATTTTTTTCCAATTCTTTTCTAGGAATAATACTATCTTCATTATTTTGTGGTTTTTTACTTCCACCCAATAATGTTTCTACTCCATCTTTAAAAGAATCATTGACAAATTCTAAACTTTCATCTTCAATCTCCTCTTCACTTAAAGAAGATGGAGATTCTGGTGATACCTCTTCATCACTAGGTGTCGAATTAACACCAGCAATCATTTGCTCTGTTTCCTGATTTGGTATGATAGTGCCATCTGTTTCAGGAACAAATATTTCTCGACCTCTTTCACCAACAATTACTGGTTCATTAGCAATAACATCACCACCATCTGCTCTACCCTCAATTTTAACTTCCCCAGTGGTGTCATCTGTGTCGGGTTCAATATCTACATCTTTTTCTGCAACTCTTTCAATAGGAAGTGGTTCATTTTCTGAGATCTCTCCCCCCTGTAATCCCTTTTCCGCAGCTGCTCTGATGTCTTTGTCTCGTATGAAACCAAATATCGCTGATTCAAAATCTTTTGTTAATTTGACAAATCCATTTATTCCTTTTGCAAATAATTCTTTTAAACCATTGCCAATTTCAGCAAAATCAAATCGATTTAACACTGCAAATAAATTACCTATGCCAGTCGCTATCCCTGTCAAAAATCCTGTGATAGTCTTTATAAACCCTCCCATTATCTCGACGACCTTTGTTATTAATTTAAATAACTTTTCAAATCGAGCTATAAATTTAGGAAGATTTGTTAATGCCCAACCTAATAACAACACTCCTAAAAAATCTAAGATTCTACCAAAAAATCCCCTTGTGCTTTGTTGAAATAAATTTCCTTGTTTTTTAGCAACTCCCGTAACTGTTGTTGCCTCCAATTCATCCTCTCTTTGTTTTCTTAAGACATTTTCCCTTCTTTTATTGAAAAAATCATTATCTTTTTTAATTAATGTTCTCTTAAAATTATTATTATTCTGAGTAAGTAATAATATCTTGTTAGCATTTTTTCTTAAATTTCTTATACCATTAGATAAACCAGAAACTGAGTCTCTAATAACATTAATACTGTTTGATGAATCTCTTAAAGAATTTCTTTGGTTTGAAATTGACATTATGCTACCCCTGTTTGAGATACTGCGTATAATGTATGAGGATTACCAACATTAAATGCTATTTTTGGTACAGCATCTGGGGTTTTTCCTGGTGCATTAGAAACAGAAGATCCTCCCATACCACCAGCCATAGGTAAAGTAATAAGTTCAGGTGTTTCATTCTCCCTTAAATTAGATGCTATTTTATCATTATTTTTTGAAAGAGGAGTTATCATTCCAGATAGATCTGCCTCATCTTCTGGCACAACTTCAAAATCATCAATAGTCAATTGATTTTTTGGATCATCTGGATTTGGATCTAAATCACCAACAAGTGCTTTTGGCAATTTAATACCAAAAAGATTTTTTAAAAGTTTTCCAAATTTATTTAATAAAAATTCACCAGCATATATACCTATCATTCCACCAACAAATGGGATTGGTATCAAAAATTGACCTAATGAAAATAAGGCAGTTGCTTTTGCAAGATCCACTGCTGCCTCTCCAACACCCATTCCTGAAGATAAATTTAATACAAATTGTAATAAAAGACCTATTGGTCCAGAACCTTTTAATAATTTTCCTAAACCTTTAGAAGCGAATTTTTTAAGTACGACTTTTAAACCTTTCTTCGCAAATCTTTCACCTGCTTCACTAGTTACTTTAGCAGGAGGAAGAAAACCAAAAGGTTTTGAACCAGTTAATAATCGAACTCCTTTTCTTAACTGGTTCATATTTCTTCCAAATCGCCTTCTAAAACCAGTAAGCTGCCTCTGAAAAAATCCTTCTTTATTAAAAGGTAAAGGATCACCTGAAAATCCTCCAGCTTTATTTACATCCGATTTAGCAAGATTTGTAAGTGGATCATTTAAAGCATCTTTTATCCCACCACTTCTCATAAATTGCAATCTTAAATTTTTTATTTGCCTGTCAAATCTATTTCTTAATGCAAACCCAGTCGCACCAGCACCAGCAGCACTACCAATAGCAGCACCAGTAGCAACAGCAGTAGCTCCCACACCTAATCCTATTCCAGCAGCTTTTATTGCAATTCCTTTTAAGAAAAGTGCAAATCCCTTTAATACTGTAGGTAGAGCACCACTAAGAGTAACTTTTGAAACAAATGCTACAAATGAACCTAGTGCCCCAAAAACACTTTTTAATCCAACATTAAATGTAGTTATTATTGCACCAATTCCAACTAAACCTGCTACAAATTTAAATTTTAATTTATTTAATTGTTCTGTATTTCCAGTGACTAAAGCATTAATTAAATCTATTCCTACATTTGTTAACCAACCACCTGCTAAAAGAAGAAAGAATTTTTGAAAATTGAATAATACATTTTGAGCTTTTGCACCAACTCTTCTTAAAGGGCTAACTAAGGCAGTTTGTATCTTTTTCTCAAGTGCACTCTCCTTTCCCTCTCTTAATCCTTGCTCTGCGAGTATTCTCTCTCTATTTCTTTGTGCTGCCTCTCTTTGTCTGTCAATGGTGTCACTCAATGCTAAATTTTCGCTAATTCCAGTTAAAGAACCATTGACACCTGTTAATGTGTTTGATATTACTTCTAATTGCCTTGATACTGTTTTTAATTGTAACGATTGATTCGTCAACAAATTTGAGGTTACAGGATCTCCCTGCGGAGTTTGATCTTGTCTTCTAGGCACAAGCATACTCGAAGATATATTTCTCCTTACAGCTCTTATTCCTCCTGCTATTGGTGATCCAAACTCATCCATTACGTTCTTGTTGTGCCTTTAAGTTTTCCTCTTCTACATGTTGTTGTAGTAGTGAAACATATATTTCTCTCTCCCACGGTATCATGTTTTCAAGCTCCGTTAAACTATATTTATGGTGTTGCATCAAAGCAAAATTGAGTTTATAGTATGACACTAGATCTTCGTGTGCCATACTTACCCGAAAAAATTCTGTAGTCCCTCCAAAACTATTTCGCTCTCTACTTTTGTATTTGGATTTTTGACTTTCACTTTATGTGATAGTTTAGGCATTGTATCAAAAAACTTTTCAATATGTTTAAATTGTGAAGAATTTAATTGTTCAATGAAATCAACTAATTCTTTTTTTGTACAATCTTCACTTGTCCAAGATTCTTCCTCAGAGTAAACTTGATCAACACAAGATGCAATTAATTCAAATGTGTCATCAACCTTTATATTTTCACCAGAAAAATTAGATTTTATGAATTCATCAAGAGAAGGATATCTCATTCTTAATGTATAAGTATCATCTAATTTAATATCAGGTGTATGATCCTTTGATTTTTTGACCTTTATACTATCAATATTAATTGACGTTGGTACCTGTGTTTTTCCATCATCTGGACAAGTAACCATTACTTCAATTTGTTCACCTACAGATTTACCTCTTACGTTAAGAAAAAGATACTCTATATCAAAAGTAGAAAGTTTTTCAATTTTTGTTCCTTTAGTCAAAATACAGGATGCTAATATACCTTTAACAGCGTTAGCAATTTGTTTTTGATCCTCAGATTCTAGAGCAATAATTAAAATCTTCTCTTCTTTTACAAGAAATGGTCTATATTTAATTTTTCTACCAGATGAAGGTAGAACCAACTCATAAGTTGGAGTTGAAATGGTTGGTAAAGGCATAATATTCTAAGCACTTCAGTGTCATTATTTATAGTAGTTTTCTTAAACAACTCTTGTACCAATTTCAAACGCACCAGTTGGATTATTTCTCACAACATTACCAGTAGTAGATACTTGTGTATTCGAGTTCAAATTATTACGATCATAACTATTTGGAAGTGTAGTGCCATATACGTTTGATTCTAATCCACCTTGCTTCACACCTACACCATCTCTTACAGGGTTTCCTCTACCAAATATTTCATTAAATGCATTTCGCAAATCTCTTGCTAATGAACCTGATTCACCACAAATATATCGATCAAAACTAAATGCAGCAGATGCCTTTAATACTTGTGAACCTTGATATGACACTCTTACAGAATTAAGTGATAATGGAAATAGACCAATAAATCTATATTCTAAAAATCGACTGTAATCTCTCTCAAATTTAACAATCCTTGTTTCATTTGACTTATATGATGAGGGATAATTTAATTGAAAATAATGACTATTACTTGATGGATCAGATCCAGACGCACCTGTAATATACTCCATCCAATGTTCTATAAATTTCATCGATTTATATTCATTATCAACATAAAATTCTAAATTAATTTGAGTAAAATTTCTTGTATGTGCAAATCTCTCAATTACACCTTGAAAATCCCCACGAGTATCGACTGAAGCTAATGCACTTCCTGGTAAAACAGCATCACTACATAGTAATCCTGCATCTTCTACTATAAATCTATCATTTACTCCCTTTCTTCTTAAAAAACTTCTTAAATCACTATAAGGCAATGCAAATTTAACAAAAAAGTGAGATGTTTGAGCAACATTTTGTATTTTTGGCAATATTTCTGATATTTGTTTTGGTCTTGGTGCTGGCACTCTAAATAAAA
>CEUT01018888.1_pt1 | contig 12578 bp, 32 predicted proteins | sample 531401 | NCBI WGS metagenome assembly CEUT01 (sample SAMEA2622821, study PRJEB7988) | marine metagenome | biome: marine biome (ENVO:00000447); feature: surface water layer (ENVO:00002042); material: "saline water (ENVO:00002010), including plankton (ENVO:xxxxxxxx)" | depth 5 m | reverse complement strand
CTTAATATCTGAAATGGAGTCGATTCATCTGTTTGCGCTCTAAAATCACCAGCTGGATCACCAATAATGTTTACATCAAGACCAGCAAACCGTGTTGCTATTTCTTGTCGTAACAATTCTGCAAATCGAACTATACCCATATCAATAGCAACAATTTCTGATTGTATTAACCAACGACCTCTAACTTTTTGACCAAAAACAGCAGCTGGAGTAAGACCAAAATCAATACCAATGTACAAAGGAACACCCATTGCAATAGGTATTTCTTCAGTTGCAATATGCGTTTCACTAACAAACTGTGGATATACAGGTTTTCCTTCCTGTATTGCACCCAATCTATTCATTACATAAACATCTATCCAACTTTTAGTCTTACCACGAATAAGATTAGAATAATAAGTATCTAAAATGTTAGTACAGTTCTCTGCTTTTTTATTCATACTGTAATCTTTTACTTCTCCACGATCATCAAGTGTTTCTTTCATTGCTGGTGGTTGTGTAAAAAATCCCCAGTTATCAGGTTTAATTAGCATCTTTGCTTGTTCTTTTGGAATATGATCTGGTATTGGAACCTCACCAGCCATAATCGCCCACCAATGATCTTCTTCTGGAGCATTGGTATCTGCAATCACACCAGACCAACTTGCACCACCCTCACGCATAGATGGATAACGACCAACACGCATAGTACACGCATCAATAATACTCTTAGGTATTTCTCTTGCTTCGTTAATCCAAACACCAGTAAGTTCCAAAGAAAGAAGTTTCTTTACATCTTCTGGTCTATCTAATGCTAAAAATATAATTTCCATATCCAAATCATTCTTTTGAACATGATGTGTATATGGTACTGACCAATGAAACTTTCCCCAAGTATCTTCTGGAAACCAGTCTAACCAAGTCTTTATAGTAGTTGTTCTTAACTGTGGGTTTGTATTTCTAATTACAGCCCAACGAGATTTACGAACACCTTCTTTATTTTTCTTTTGTTCAAGACTTCTACGAAATACTTCAACACAACAAGCAACAGACTTACCAGAACCAACTGGACCTCTTATTCCTCTAAAAAAATTAGAGTCCTTCATAAAAGATTTTAGTATTTCACCATCTGGTTTGTAGTTAAAGCTAGGCACTATCTATCATCAATCTTATGGTCAATAGCCACTTTAAGTAGTTTTTCTACAGTTTCTGGACCAATGACTGCAATCAATTTATCAGCTTCGTAATCAGTCGCAAATTGCTTGGGAAAGTGTTTAAGATGTACTGTCTTTACCACGTTCCTTAACATTCTGCGTTCTTTATCACTCAAGGTATGTAAAAAACTCATGTTCGATACTTCTTAACTTTCTGTGCAATCTTCTTTGGTTGTCTTACAAACTGCTTGCCGGAACGATTACCTTTTGCTTTTGCACGATTGGTTGCTGCTTTCTCACTTGCACTTAATGCTTTCCAAGCTGCATCTGGTAAATATCTTTTCTTACCTTTTGATGGAGAGCCATCAGAAGTTCTCCACTTCTGTTTACCCCAGTTAAGTAAAGATCGTTGAGGAGCTTTCATTAAGTTCCAACTTCCTTCTGTGCTTTCTTATGTGCTTTTGTAAATGACAAACCTTTTCTCATAGCAATACGCATCATCTTCATATGTTTTGATGTATGATGCTTTGAATGTTTTTTTAAAGTATCTTCTTGCCTTTTAGTTAGTTTTATCATTTGTAACCTCCACCTTTGGCTTTATACATTCTAGCCAGCATCTGCGCTTTTCTAGCTGACCATTGCCCTGGTCTACCACCTTTACTACCAGCTTTGATTCTGTTGAATAAACTTTTTCTCATTGAAGGTTTGGTATAATTACCAGCTGCGTTTACTGCCATTATGCTTTATTCCTTTTACTGATTGCTCTTGCTTTGGCTCTAGCATCTGCTTTCGAACTAGCACCCCAAGCTTTTAAACTAAGAAGAAGTCTGGTAGGCTTTCCCTTAGAATCTCTTTCTGGACCTTTCATATTTCCCATACGAGCTAAGAAAGATGCACGACGAGGATTATCACCACTCTTCACTGGTGGCTTGAGAGTACCTTTCTTATAGCTTGCTCTGCCTTTGGCATTCAAACCACCTTTGGGGTTCTTACCCTCTTTTCTTTGCCAAGCTGGTGTCTTTGCCATCTATTTTTTTTCCTAATTCATCAACATATTTTTGAGTAATATGATAGGTATATTCTTGCTCTAAATTAAATTTAATTACAGCTATACCATTCGCAATAGACATTACCTCACATACCATTGGAGAACCCTCTAAATAATCAACTAATGTTTTTATAGATTCCATCTTATTTCGTTCTGCCATAGCGACCTCCTAACTAACCATTAAATATTTTTTAGAGCTTTTCAAGCTAAAAATGTTTGTGAAGGACTACTTACCGTAACAGAGTCGCTATTTTCCCCCCCAGCCCCCCAGAGGGGGTACAGTAAGATTAAATTAATATGTAGACAGATAACCCAATAAATATAGTACGAGCTTGCGAGTTCCTTTTAGTCAAGGGATATGTTTACTTTGATATCCCCAGCAACAAGATGCTGGTGTTTATCAGGAGCTTTGAACCCTGCTCGATCCAGTATATCCTTGCTTGCTTCTAGCTGAACGTACTCACTCTTAGCATCTTGTGAAAGCTGGAGTAACCTATGACTAGCTTTCGTAGCGTTGAGTCCTATACTTTCCGATACTTGCAACATCAAGTAAGCTTGCACGTTTGGATTCTTGAGAGCCTTGCTAGCACTGACTCTACCACTTTCTCCCTTTGCATACCCAGCTACTTCACTAGCTTTCTTGATGCTGCATCCAGTTGCTACGAGTGTATCCACCAGCTTTCGTTGTTTTGCGGTGATCGTAGACTGATCTGCGAGGTTCTTGAGTGTGTTCATGAGTTGCATGAAACTCTATCTAATCGACCATGTCAATAGCGAAATGGGGATAGCTTCACCGAAACTGAGTGCGTGATGCGCGCATCACACACACTTATTATTGACCCCACCATCCCACCCAAAAGGCATCCCAACTGTTGAGATTGTCTCGGTTGTTCTTCGCTTTGTCTGTATGTATCCCCTCCTTGTGAATGGACTGCGCTAACCTAGCAAAATCTGGCTTCGGGGGATTCGGGCAAGCCGAACGCCCAAGCTATGTCAAATCGCGTAGGTTTGACATAGCTTCCAGATTTAGCGAGGTGATCTCATTCAATTAACAAAGGAGTGAATACAATGACAAAGACAAAGAACAATTCAACAATCGCAACAGTTGGTATACCTTTCAGTATATTAGGTTTGAGTACCTTGAAAGGTATTTGTAATACCGTATACGGTAGAATTGCTACCGCAGAGAGTAAGAAGTTACCAGACTTGAGAGCAAGTATGGATACTGAATCAGGTATCAATGGTGATGATAGTCCTTACTACAAAAAGATGGAAGATATCTACAATGAGATTGAAGCTGATATTGCTACACTTCGTTCATACGTTGCACCGTTTGAAGCAAAGTACAATGAAATGAATAGTATGATTGGTGATGGTAGACCTTTCAAATACCAACCATTCGTACCAATGGCAAAGGCTAGTTAATCTAGCCTATACCTACAGGGCTTAATTGTCCTGTAGGTTTCTTTATAACTTGACACTATGTCCTAGTATGATACTATTGGTAATTATAGCAAATGAAAGGGGATACACATTATGGCTATACCACAACAAAAAAAATTGTTTGAACCAGCACATTATAACTGGTTCATAAAACACTTAGGTCCAGATATTCCATTAAAGATGGTGGGATTAGTAGCAGATAAATTCGAAAGTATGGATAGGGATTTCAATAAAGAATGGTTCCTTTCTGAAATGTGGTCTGTAAATGAAGAACACAATCAGCTTATAGAAGAGTATGCAAATTACATGACAAAGATGGAGAATGTGTAATGAGCTATGTAAATAATAATTTAATACCAGAAATTGAATCTGATCTCAATGGACTATGTGTTGAGTATCATCAAGAGTTTGGATCATTTCAAAATGTAAGTGAAGCTACCAACTGGGTAGCAAAGAAACTCAATCGTAATACTGAGTTTGAAAAAGGTATCATTCAAGAAGTTGTTGAAGAACACTGGAATGAATACTGGGCTGACTATCCATGATTAGGTATTACATCACTGAAGCAATGGCAGCTGTCGCTGTCATTGCATTCGTTTCGTTTATAATTTTTATTTCATAGGAGAATATGATGCAACTATTAACAAAAAAAATAGAAAGCCAACTGCGTGCTAACCATAAAGCTAACGCAGATGGCGAGAAAACATTTGCACCGATTGTAAAACTATTCAATCCGTATGGTGTAGGTACTTGGTATCTATCAGAACTAGATGACAATGACATTGCATTTGGTTATTGCAATTTAGGTTATGAAACTGAGCTAGGCTATGTAGATTTGAACGAGTTAAAATCTACGGTGTTACCTTTTGGTGGTAAGATTGAACGAGATTTATATTGGAGTGGAGATATACAATGAGAAGTTATAATATTTGTGGAGAACTACGTCACTATTCAACTGGTGATATGATACATACAAGAGGTCAAGCTTGGGTATTGGACCAAGATGAATATGATCCTGATGTATGGTGGGCTAAAAATAAAGATGGTGAGGAGATTGAATTTATACCAGGTACAGAAGATCATCATGAATCATTCAATGAATCACACATCAAACAAAAACTAGGTTTGTATTGATGAAGCCTTGGAACGATTACAGAGCTATCGTAAAACTGTTACACCATGAGAGAATATATCATGGTGTAACTCAAGCTGATCTTGCACACAAGATAGGAATATCAGAGTCAACACTTAGTAAATGGGAGCATGGATATAGAACTCCAAGTATATATAATCTACTAGCTTGGTGTGATTCACTTGATATTAGATTGATAACAGAACCATATCCAAAACCAGATGACTCATAAAAATAAAAGAAAAGGAACATACCATGAGAAATGGTTTGTAGACTGGTTGATAAAGCTTGGCATAAAAGCTAAACGTCAACCCCTATCTGGCAGTTTAGGTGGTGAGTACCGAGGTGATATAATTTTGTCCCCAAGGAACAAAAATTATATTGCCGAGGTAAAGTATCGAACCACCGATAAATTTCCAAGTCCGTTCAAGGTACTAGATAAGCGTGACATAGCCTTTTACAAAAGAAAGACTGGAGAACCACAAGTAGTAGTAATTATGTCAGCAAAAACTTTTGAAGAAATAATAAGGGATACACAAAATGAAACCAATAATACCACTTGATTATATAGCTGAGGTACTCAATGAATCTGGTAAAAGATTCTATATATCAGAATATATATGGGGAAAAGATGGAGGTAATTGTAAATACCGTAAAGGTGAAGAAACTTATGAAGAAGATGCCAACAAATTTGTTCATGAAAAATTTAGTAAATATAATTGGTGGCATAATAAACACTCAACTTACTGGGGATTTGTTGAGAATACAAACGTAGAAACATTTGAAATAGAATGGAATAGAATAACGATTGATGTAAAGATTAATCACTTTGGTTATTGCTTAGAGAAGAATGGTGGATCACATCACCATGAATATTCTTATGAAGCCAGAGGTAATAAAGTAGAGTTTGTAAAACAAAAGAATGGTCTTTATTACGCAGAAGATACTATTCGATTACCAACAACAAGCACTGGCTATCGCTCTGGTCATATAATTAGAAGAGATGCTAGTCAGTATATTAAAGCCAACGAACTAAAAGAATATATACTTAGTGAACTTGGAGAACCACCAGCACAAGGAGATTTATTCCTATGACACTCAAAGAAAAATGGTGGGAATGGCATAAAGATAACCCACACGTTTGGAAATTGTTCGAAAAATTTTCACTCGTTGCTATTGCAGCTGGTCATCAAAAATGTTCTGCTTGGTTAATAGTGAATCGAATAAGATGGGAAACAACTATCGTTACCAAAGGTACAGATTTTAAAATATCTAATGATTTCATAGCTTTATATGCTAGGCTTTTTCATGTAAGATATCCTCAGCATGATGGATTTTTTAAAATTAAAAAGATGAATATGAATAGAGAATGGAGAGGTGATTAATGAGTTTTAGTTTAATGGCTAAAGTATGGAGTGATGATACTATTGATGATGGTATTAGTAAATTTATTTTACTTTGTCTTGCAGATTATGCAAACAATGAAACACGTGAATGTTATCCAAGCTATACATCTATTGCAAAAAGAACAGGTTTTGCACTACGAACTGTAAAAAGCAGAATACAAATGCTTAGCGAAAAAGGTTATTTAAAAATAAAATCTGGAAATAGTTTCAAATCAAATACATACTATTTGTATCCAAATGATAAAGAGGTAGTGCATGAGGTGCACCACGTAGTGCATGACATGCACCACGTAGTGCATGAGGTGCACCCTAACCTATCAAGTAACCTAGATAACTCTATAAAGGAAGATTGGAAACCAAAGAAAAAAACTATTGAAGAGATTGATCGCAAACATGGAAAGGGGATACTCAATCATGACAATGAAACATATAAGTTTATCAACTACTATCTTGGCACAGACCCAACGAAATACAAAGACTGGGAAAGGGGATACCATAACTGGTGTGCCAGAGAAGCTGAACGATCAGCAAAAATCACAAGCATTAACAAGTTTAAAGCAAGTCGAACATCCAATTCTAACGGATCAGTCAATGGCTTATATGCTGGACTCATTGCAGAATTTTCCAATGATAAAGAAACTGAGACGTAGAGTTTCTGATCCAAGTATTGCCAGGTTAGAACTTGATGTTGAGTCAAAAGAAATACTTGCTCGAGCAAAAACAGAAGTATTAAAAACATTGGTGCCATTACCAAAAGCTGAAATAATTCAAAGACTTACGTGGCTTGCAAGTGTTGTTCAAACAAAAGGTGGTGTTGAAGATATGACAGTACGTATCAAAGCACTTGCACAAAATCTTGAAGATGTACCAGCTGATATTACAATCTTTGTTATCAAAGAAATATCGCAAGAAGAAGAATGGTTTCCAAGTTGGTCAGCATTTTATCAAAGATTAAAACATAGAGTTTACAATAGAAATTTATTTTTAGATAAATTAAATATGGTAGCTTTCAATGAATAAAATAATATTATATAGTTTACTTACTGTTGTTCATTTTGATACTGAAGAAGCTTGCCAGATGTGGTCAGATAAAATCTATGGCGAGGGATACAAGTGTCATAAGACATATAAGTATGAAGAATTTTATTTAGAGAAACTACCATTGCAAAGACCAAGGATAGAGTATTATGGATATAAAAAAGTACAGCCATAAAATAAAAGTATTTCATGATAGATGGTTAAAGAAACCCAAAGAAGTGGAGATTTCATTGCCATATGTACCGCAAGATTTTACTAGACCAGATGAAGTAGTAGAGTCATTTCATATTGATTGGGAAGAAGAAAAGAAAAAGGGCAGCAGTTAGCTGCCCCAAGGGAGTTATAAAGATGGATTATGTTATAAAAAAATAATATTGCTTTACATTTTTATAGTCAAGTAATATAATTTTTTATTGAAAGGGATACACATGAATCGTAAAGGCTTTATTGGTGGATCAGATTGTGCAAAGATTATGTCTGGAGATTGGCATGATCTATGGCTAGTTAAAACTGGTCAAAAAGAACCAGATGATTTATCATTTAATCACCCGGTACAGATAGGTATTCTTACAGAACCATATAATCTTTTTGTGTTTCAACAAGAGTATGATGTAGAACTCGAGAACCATCAAAAAGAATATACTATGAATTGGAATGGTGTACCATTGAAAGGTACAATAGATGCTTCAGTAGTAGGTATGCAAGCTATTGTTGAAGCAAAACATACAAGCTCATTTAATAAATTAAATATTCAGATCGATAGATACACACCACAGATACAGTTTTATTTATGGCTATCGAATAGTAGCTTATGTTATTTCCCAAACTTTTTTGGTAACGGAAATTCATGGAGATGTGGGGTCATAGAAAAAGATGGAGAGTATATTGATAGGCTCAAGAATATACTTCCCAAGTTTTGGTCACACGTAATCAATAATACTGAGCCAGAAGAAGGGATACACAATGTCGAATAAAAATAATTTAAACTTATGGACTGCAGTTGAAAAAACTAATCCAGCACATACAAGAAAGGCACCAAGTAAGTTTGGAAAAACTATTAATACCATAGATGCTATGCACCAGATCAGAAATGTTACTGAAAGGTTTGGTCCAGTTGGTAGTAATTGGTCATACACTGTAGAATATGATTATCCTACACTTGGAAATATTATGATGGTGATTGCAAAGGTTACTGTTACTACATTATATGGATCATTTGGACCTGTAGCTGGAGCAAGAGCTATGATAAATCTTGATGCACCCAAAGCAAAAACAAATGATGATGCACCAAAGATGGCACTTACAGATGGTCTTACAAAAGCAATATCACATCTAGGTTTTAATGCTGATGTGTTCTTAGGAAAGTTTGATGATAACAAATATGAGGATAATAAATCATGGTAGAACAATACGATAATAAAAATAGTGGTGCTTGCTTTAAGCCTTACAATCAAAATGATAGATTGATATTAAGTGGCAAACTTGATATTGATGGGATTGAACATAGAATTGTTTGTATAAATGAAGAAACAAAAAATGGTACAAAGGTAGTGCAAGTATATACAAAGCTATGTACTCTTTGGAATAATGAAAAGACAAATGATAATCAACCAGATAAAGGTGGACCTCTCGAAGAAAAATTTAATAAAGATACTCCATTAAAAATATCTGCATGGAGAAGAAAAGATAAGAATGGTAATGATTATCTAAGTCTAAGTATATCTGAGAAGATGCAAAAGAGAACTGAGTTTGATGGTGCATATCAGCATATGGAAGAAAAGAAAACTCCAATAGATGATGATATACCATTTTAGGAAAGAAAAATGAGCAAATATAGATATTCAATCGCTACATTAAAATGGGATGATATATGTGGAGAAGGCTATATTATCTGGAATAAAAAAAGATGGAACCAATGGGGATGGGTTACTAAAGCTGATGCTTTATCAGATTGGGAGTCTGATCTTAAGAAACTGTATAAAGATAACAATGAATCGTTTAGAAAAAATCCTAAAAAAGCATTAGGTATGGAAGATTGATTAGGAATATACTAGAGTTGATTTATAACTATGAATAGATTCGGAACCATTCACCAATTAACTCTAGTATAACATATAACGTATGGCTATGGTTTGTGTATCCCAATTCCACCATAGCCATACACCAGACTCGATATGACACTTATGATAGATATGACTATGACCTACCAGTGGAGATGTAAATGACAAGAGCGCAATTCCTAAGAGAAGTCGGAGATACACTAGATAAAAGGCAACACGTCTATGGTAATCCAACTGACAATCTTAGAGCCATAGCTAAGTGTTGGTCAGAATATAAAGATATGAATTTCACATACTTGGATGTATGCATTATGATGATACTCACAAAAGCTATGAGATTAAGACAACAGCCTAATCATGAAGATTCATATAAAGATATTGCTGGTTATGCTACACTAGCTATGGAGTTTATTGAGAAAGCTCAAAATGAGGACCATCAATAAAAGGTCTACGCCCTTGTCCTTTTCTTAGATCAATATAATCATTCATTGCATCTTGCATTGAACCATCATACTCTCTGATATCTGGTATGTGCCAGGCACAACCCCAACGAATACCCACATCACATATCTCTGCTGCTCTCTTTATGGCATCTGCAATGTTATCATAAAGATTCAGCTCCCATGATGCCCTCGAACCAACATAGGCCATGAGATCGACGGCATCACCAGTCAAATGTTTTGATTTCATTGTTTGGCTTGCACCTTTGGCAACAAGTTCCTTTTGTTCTTCCAAAGTTCTGAGTCCTTGAATCACTCCGAAATCGACGGTGGTGTGTTCAATGGCACTGGTCACAACAGCTACAAGTTCTGTCTTTACACCAGTTAATTTATCTTTACTTCTTTGTGAAAGTTTAAACATTATGTATCTCCTCCAAATAAACTTCTTCCTTTGTTTGGTAGTGCTATATTAACGGATGCATCTGCACCAGTTATTCCAAAGTTTCTAAACAATGTACCTCTTGTTCTTGGTCGAACACTAAAAGAAACTCTTGTTGGATCAGATGATCCTAAGTCCTCAGCTAAATTAAAAAAAGATGTTTGTGCTACATCTAATCTATTTGTACTACCACCAGAATTATACAATATTCTATTTGGTTCTGAAATATATGTTGAACTCTCTGGTGTTTTATCAACAAAACTTTTCAAAGAAAAAACTTCATCCTTATCTTGTGATGATGGCATTTCAATATATATTATTTCTTGTGGTTGAAATACTTCAGCTGGTTTTGTTTGTGCAGTTTTTGTTTCAACAGGAATACCACTTCCACCTTGACCTGTACCAGTTCCCTCTGGATTCTTATAATACTTATCCCCTACCGTACCAGAATAATTTGTTCTATATTTATCTTCTAATGCTCTAAACTCTTCTTTTTGTTTAGCAGTAGGTTTATCATCTTTAGTCGTACCATCTGGTCTTACTTTGGGTCCAGCAGTCCCAATAGATTTGGTCAGACTTTTTTTTTCTTTCTCTCGGAAGTCTTTATCTTTCTGTTTTTTTGAAGCTTCTTTATATTTATCCTTTGTACTTTTAATTTCTAATGTTTTGACTTGTGGTTCTGGCATTACTTCTTACCTCCAAAAAATTTAGTTGCTGATCTTATACCAAATGATGCAGCAATCACCACACCAAAAGAATATGTATACCATGCTGGAGCTTGTTCCAATGCTTGGAATCCAGCGAATGCCATCTGCCTTGTGTCATCATTAATAAAACAAAGAAGGAATGGTATGGATAACAATATGGTAATCCATTCATCCTTCCAGCTAGATTGTGTAGCTTTGATAGCTTCCAAATCCCAGTCTATTTCACCAGTCAGTTGTTTCTTTTGTATTTCTGCTTTTACTTTTTGAGTTTGCACTTTGCCATCTACATAACTAGATGCCAATGAGCCTAAAGATTTAACGATTGTTAGTATCATTCTTTCTTTCTCCGTTCATCCAGATTCCAAAGCAACCAGTTAAAGCACCCATACATACAGATACTAAACCACTTTGCTGTATCGTTGGATTGTCTAATGCCATGTACCAATGCACACTTTGATAAGTAAGTATGGTAACAACAAGCATCATCAATCTAGGAAATATTTTATAATCATCTATAATGGTAGCTGGCATATATCCTCACTTAATAAATATCCACTTGGGTTCAAACCATGTACACCAAACATAAGACAAAAGTACAATAAAAACAAATATAATATCTTTTTCAGACATCTTGTTGCTTCTTTAACCAGATTGCAAAGAAAATTAAACCTATAATTGAGCATACAAGAACAACAACAAACACACCTTCGATAATCTTTTGTGTTAGTTCTTGTCTTTTATAGATTAACTCTTGTCTTTGTTTGCGTATCTTGCCTTCCATCTTGAGCAAATCATCCCAAGCTTTGACACCAAACTTAAACTTAACATACTGTTGTAATTCATATCGTTGCTTTTCCATAGTCTTTTGAGCAACCAAACTCTTCATGGCAGCTTCTTCAACTGAGTCACCACTTAACATCTTTTTATAAAAGGGAGGATTTTTTGTAGACTTAACAGCTTGCTCTATATCAGAGCTAGCTTTCATCCATCTTGATAGATCACCAGACATACCTTCCAGATCACGACCAATAGCAAATGCTTTCTTGATGTTGTTAAATGCAGCAGTCGATAGGCTAACTGCAGTAGCTATCGACGCTGGATCAAACATTACTTCTTCTTAGATGCCATTATCTTTCTTTTAAGACTAGCTGGCAAAGTCTTTTGTTTTTTAGTAAGACCATTCTTTGCAGGTGGTCTACCTCTTTTTGAACCATAGGTTCCTTTTCCCATTGGCATAATATTCTCCTTTTGTTACCACGGTTTTCCTGACCCCTGTGTGGGAGTTTTGCTTAATGCAATCTGATTAGCTACACTATCTTCGTAAGCTTTTACTTGGTCACTTCCAATAATAGCCTTTGCCCAGGTCACACAATTCTCATGTGACACCTTTGAGTATTCAATAAACGTACCTGATGGTTCAGGTATACCTATTGATCCATACGTTCTACCTCTATGCGTTACAGTTTCACCATCAGTTGTTACATCCTCACTGTCAGTACATTCCCAATGTAATGTCGTTATTTGATTAGTACCTTTAGATCCTTTGATGTCATATTCAGTGTTTACAATTGTCCATGTTGCTGCCATGTTATACTCCTTCTAATGCTGTTAATCTTGCTTCTATTGCCGTAAATCTGCTTTCATTATAACTTGCAATGAAACTTAATAATTCTGGATACCTTACGCCCATCCTTGTTTGTTCTTTCCCATCATCATTTGTCCAAGTGTCACT
>CEUT01004138.1_pt1 | contig 12613 bp, 17 predicted proteins | sample 531401 | NCBI WGS metagenome assembly CEUT01 (sample SAMEA2622821, study PRJEB7988) | marine metagenome | biome: marine biome (ENVO:00000447); feature: surface water layer (ENVO:00002042); material: "saline water (ENVO:00002010), including plankton (ENVO:xxxxxxxx)" | depth 5 m | reverse complement strand
GAGATCGTTGGGGACTCTGTTTCAGAAGCTCCGAATCGGCTCTCGTTTACGTTCGATTTTACGCCTCTCGCAGGTGATAAAGTCCTCGTAGACTACGAAAAAGATAATTCTTAATCCCACAAAATAAATACATATATAGGAGTATACTCATGAGTGTACAAATTCGCGGCCGTCAAATTATGGACAATACCATAACAGCGGCTAAACTCGTTCTATCTGATAATTTTTCTTTTGCTGGATCGGTATCTGTTCCAGATCCTACGGCCGACGGACATGCCGCAAATAAAGGCTATGTCGATGGATTGATCCAAGGCTTACACCCAAAGGAAGCTGTCCGTGTTTTGTCCAAGTCGAACGTCGATATCTCTAGCGCTCCAGCGACTATCGATGGCGTTACTATGGGCGAAAAAGATCGTGTTTGCTTGACCAATCAGAGCACGGCCACTGAAAACGGAATCTATAAATACTCTTCGAGCGGATCGGCTATGTCTCGTACTGGTGATGCTGATACCTTCAAGAAGTTACAAAGCGCCTATTTCTTTGTAAAAGAAGGAACCAGCGCTGATGAGGGGTTCGTCCAAACTGCCGAACTTACATCTTTCGCCGGTCAAACATATGTTCAGTTCAGTTCTGCTGGAAACATCGTTGCTGGCAATGGTTTAGCGAAATCAGGAAATACGCTCTCTGTCAATGTTGACGGCTCTAGTTTGGAGATCTCTAGTGATTCATTGCAGGTAAAAGCTGGTGGAATTACCAACACCATGCTCGCTGGAAGCATCGAGAACAGTAAACTCAGCAACAGCGCGATTAGCATTGCTGGATCTTCAATCTCTCTGGGCGGCACAATTACAGCCGCTTCTATTCTTGGCGCGGGCTCAACTAGTAATCTGCCTGAAGGATCGAATTTATATTATACGGACGCAAGAGCACAAGCAGCGATCACTGTATCCGATTCTTCTGAGGTTGATCTTTCTATCTCTAGCGGTGAAATTAGCGCAGTACTGAAAGACGGATCGATCGCAAATGCTCGACTTGCTAACAGCGCGATCGAAATCGCCGGCGCTTCTACTGCTCTTGGTGGATCAATCTCAGCCGCTTCTATTCTTGGTGCATCCAATACGGATTCTTTGGGTGAGGGAAGCAGCAATCTGTACTTCACGAACGCGAGAGCACAAGCGGCTATTACTGTTGCTGATTCTTCTGAAGTTGACCTAAGCTACTCTGGTGGACAGATTAGCGCAGCATTGAAGGCCGATTCTGTTGCTCTCTCGAAAGTGTCCTACCAAGGATATTACGAGAGCTTCACCGCAAACGGATCAAGCGCTGGATTTGATCTTGCACGTGCGATAAAAGCTAATCTTGCTCAGTCGTTCGTCGTTACTGTTAATGGTTTGGTGATGGATTACAAAGCCTCACCCGATGCCAAAGACAATTTTAAAATCGACAATACTGGGGCCGGATCTGTTGGAAAAATTAGTTTCGGCGCAAATCTCGACAATGGCGATAAAGTAGCCATTCGCTACGTTGCCTAACCTCAACTCCCTCCTAAAATAAAAGGGCTGGTCAATTGACCAGCCCTTTTTCTATCCTTTCAACATTTTTCGCACTAAGCATGCTCGATTATATCATCTCCGAACATGATCATCCAGAAAACACAAGTTCTTTTTTGTGTTTCTGATCTCTTGACAAGTCTAGCCATAGCTAGAGTTTCAGAAAAGCGCGTGCGGCTCGTGCCGTCCTCAAAGAGGACTGTAACTTTATACATAGATCACCTTGATAATATAGAGTGCTAGATACATAGATCCTGAGACGGCGCAAAAGTAAAAAGAGGATTCGCATATCGTTTTCATTGTTGTTCTCCTTTATTAAATCGCCCTTCTTCTGTAGCTTCGCATAGCTCTTCGTATGCTTTATCTGAGGCTTCTCGAATAACATCAAGAAACTTGATATCTGTATCCTCATCTACATCGACATAGACTTCTGAAGTGTACAGATAGAGTGATCCGCTCGATCCTTGCTCTTGACACATTGAATCGAAGTGATGCTCGATTCGTTCATGATAAAATTCAGTGGCTGAATCATAGTCAAATTCATCTGGATCTAAATCCCAATTAATCGGGTATGATGCCCGACCAAATTCGCTGGCTGTGATGGATGTTGTAGTCATTCCGCCTCCTCTGGAGCTTCTTCTAGAAGCTCTTCTAGTTCAAAAATAACAGGCCACCAAGATTCTGCTGTTGCGAAGAGTTCTTCCTCTTCGCATTTTTCTATACGCTTCAAGATCAAGCGTATCTTTAGTTGTAATTCTTTTTTTGTTTTCATTTTTATCTCCGTTGTTGTTGATGTAAAGAAGATTAGTTTTTCTTTACATATATCTATTATACATATTATATACACTATTGCAACATTTATTTTTAATATTGCTAAAATAAAATAGCCCGATCGAGGAATGATCGGGCTATTAACAACGAAGAATTAGGGCTTTCACCCTGTTCCGATAGTATCACGGATTAAGGTTTGGCGCAATGCCGTTGGGAATTTGTGATCGGGCTATCTCTCTCATTTTAAGCTCTTGTACAACCTCTGATAGCCCCTGTAGCTTGTTTGCCAACTCATCCACTTTTTTCTCTACCTGATCCATTTGTATATCTAATTTAGAGATCTCAGATACGATCGATTCTCTTATTTTTTCTTCTTTGTCTTGGTACATTTTAATTACATCGTCATAGCGAGCACGGAGAGCCTCTTGATCTTTCTCATAGCGCTCTCGAAGGCTATCTTCTCGTGACTCCGATCGTTTATCTCGTGCATCGAGGCGCTTCTGTTGATAGAAAAATTGCCACAAAAGAAACGCAGCAAAGCCGGCATTTGCGCCGCCATTGATCAACAATTCGATTAATTGTGTCTCACCCATGATCATTTCCCCATGATCAGTGTATACGTGAAGCTGCGCCAATCGTTGTGCGCTATCTGCTCTCGACAGATGCCCATGAACTCATCGAAATCGTCGCTATTCTGGAATACAGTACAACCCGCGCTCCACTTGCCAACAATGACCGAGTCGGCCCCTGCTTTGTGTATATTGATCCCGAAATAGCCTTCATATACCTCACCCATCATGTCATGGATATGATCCTTGTTTCGATCACGCCAAACTTTTACCGTGCCGTTTCGCTGGCATAGCGCATCATATTTGCCGCCGTGTTTATCAATCTTATATACTCCTCTCATTTGCTGAGGATGGCACAGAATAGCCGTTCCGCTCGGCATGTTGTAGTTTTTCAGGTAATACATACCCGCGTCCGTTGTGCATCGATACACATGCCAATGCCATAGCCCTCGCGCTCGATACAGAACATTGATATAATCGTCGAATTTATCTGCCTCACCATGAGGATTGCGCTCTCCGATGATGTTAAGGTCGTAGTCATGCCCAGAGTCAAAGACGGTAAAGCCAAGAGCTTCGACGCGGTCGAGTATTTCAGGACGAAGATTATTTTCTACAAAGATTCTCATTTACCAATTATCCCTATTGTCAATATACATCGAGATTGATTTGGTAGCCATCGATTGCCGAGCACCATGCCGCGCTTGCCTCGATATGTTTTTCCCACTGGATCATTAAATCCATAGATCAGGCTCGATGTAATCGCAACGATATCGCCTGCGACAAGACCCGCAAATCGCTCCTGAACGGCTAAAGTAAGCTCTTCGTAGGTGTACAGATCCCAAGCGGACATCCTAGCGCCGTCGGCGCTGGCCTTGCTCGACTGTACGGGGCTATCTATACGATAGATTAGAGAATTATCCCTCTTGATCTCGTTATTGGCTGGAAGCGCTTTAACGTTTGAGACGTTTTCCGTGTATTTTGCTTGTACGCCCGAGCTAGAGCTATAGATGACAGTCGAATTGCTATAAACTACCGACTGAGACGGCGAGTATATAGCATGAGACTCTATTGCTATTATGTCTGTCTCTCTGATCGCGGTGATCGGTAGATTTGCACAGGCTTTCTCGGGATCTTGGCAGACTCGCCATGAGATGCGCCCCTGCCGAAACACCGGCCACATTCCGATCTGAAGAAAAGAATTTAGGAGGTGCCGAATTCCTGAATCTTGATTCTTTTCGATGACAAGTTGACACTCATGCGTTCCTGATGTTGTTCTCCAAGCTAGATACCATTGATCCATGTTGATCTTATCGATTATATCTGGGTTCCAATTGATACCAGATCCCCAAGATCTCGGATAGTCATCAGCCCATCCTTGCGTTCCATTGCCGGTACTCATGACGGTTCTAGCGAAGATGTAATCTGCTCTAGCTTGCAATCGAGCGAGCGAAGTCACTTTGCTCCCTGAATTTAGAACGTTTAAATTGGCTGTTGCTGGCCAAGCTCCTGTATTCGTTATTGTTAGATAGCCGGCCGGCGCTGAGGTTGTTGTCTTGCTGCTCCATGTATAGTAGCTAGTGCTCCCGCTTCCATTGTCAACAAAGATCATTCCATCGTAATTCGAATCCTTCTCGAAAGCGGTTATGTCTGCTAGATACAGATTAGCACTCGCCGACATATTAAAATTAGTTGATACTGTCGTTTCTGTGCCTGCATTATAATAGAAGCTCAATTGATCGGCTTTTGTGCTTAATCGCGTCGTCATTGCAGATATAAAATCACCGAACTCCAATCTCCATACACCTCGCCCGCCCGTCAGTGATCGAAGCTGCCCGATAGCGATTCGCTCTGGCTGCTGTCTATTGCGTCTCATAAACAACTCAGTGATCATGCCTTTCCTGAATGATGATGTATCGATCGGTCTAAGATCTCCATTGATCTGTATCGTAAAGCCGCCGAAGTTAACGCTCCATCTCTGAGGCGTTACCCTAGCATTGTCAATCGTAACAGAGGCCGCTCCTATATTGATTAAGCTACTCGTTGTAATCGTTGAGCCAGCACCGAGAAAATAATCATTTGTCGACGGGATAAATCTGAGTGCGTATTCGATCGATTTGCTTGGTGCATCGAGGCTAGATAAAAATGCAGAACCCCAACTCATTCGAGTTCTCCTTGCACTTCTGGCGCAGACTCCTCGAACATTTGCGGTATATCCTGTGCTCGCTCTCTGAATCGCTTCGGTACTCCGTCGATCCCTGTCTCTCTTTGTCCCTGCGGAAGCTCTCCTGTTGCTGATGGCGTTGTCGATAGTTGCGATCCTATACTAGTTACACCATCATAGCTATCAGGATGAAAAGCGAATAGTGTTTCGTAGTCTGGAGTGAGACGGATAGAGAGCGAAAAAAGACGGCCGTTTTCATTTGTTATTATATTGCGTCCTATATCTGATTGCGGTCTCTTGAGGACGGGCCATGTACGATACTGGCGAGCGAAAGCCCTTCTATTATAGTCAAAATTCAATCTTTTCTCGATCGTAAAAGATCCTCCTGTCAGGCCGCTAAGATTAGAAGAGGAGTCAATCTTCTGCATCTCCTGTAGCATCGCCGGCGGGCGTGACTCGATTACAATATAATCACCAGAAGCCGGTGTAATATCGCTTGATGTTGTGTCCATAAAATCAACGAACGGATTAGCAAATGCCGTTATTGTCTTCGTTCCGGCGTTAAGATAATTATGGATAGGGGCCGCCCATGCTTTGGTATGGTCTGCGGTGAACGCACATGAGAAACCCCTATCGAGGTGATTTTGTAGGGCCATCATTTGATAAACAAGATCTTCGCCGAGCTTCAATCTATCGCGTTGTATCGTGATCACCTCGCCCATAACACCGACAGATCGTTGTCGTTGTCCTGTTAATGATATGCCATCAACAGCATCAACGATGAAATCAGAGAACAATTCCCCGAGATCTTCGCCCAGATCAATCTCGACGAGGTGCGATCCGTTCGGCTCTGGATAGTAGTAGAATTTAGCGCTCATTATCGTCCTCCAAACAGATCGGAACTTGATAGCCCGAAGCTACTGTTAAATCGTTCTTCTATACGCCTTACAAGCGCATCCACGGCGTTCTGTTCGACTACTGGACTATTGATAACAATGTTCAATCCGCCGCCCATGCTGCCCATTTGCCTGTCGACTGATTGCGGCCGTTGTCCGCTTGCGGGCACAACAAATTCATTTTGATGCAACATAGCCAGACCGCTTCGAGAAGCCCCTGTAAAGCGCATTCCGCCGGCCGCATGAGGAACAAACGATCCGCCGCCTGCAAAGCTCTGAAGTGACTCTCTGAAAGCTGTAACGCCACCGAATTGCGTCTCAAAGAACTCTTTTATAGCGCTAGCAGAGTCCGCTGCTGCCTCTCTTCGCCCCTCCTTCGTGAACACGGAGCTTATAAATGATCGGAAAAGATCGAGCGCTGTTTTAAATCCATTGACCAGATCAGCCAGCAAGAAGCCTACCTCATTGATGACAGCTATCACTAGCTCCGGAATAGATCGGATAAGCGCTACGGGAAGATCTATAGCTATCAGTCGTTGCAGATCAACAGTGAGAACCTTAAACAGCGACACGATAAAGTCAGGGAGGATCTGCACAAGAAGCTCAGGCAATAGGCTCATTCCTCTCTCTAGGTCGCTCAAGAAGTTAGTAAAAGCCTTATTCATGTTTCCGAGTACAACCCGCTCGGCCTGTTTTTCGTCTAGCGTTATGCCCTCTTGCGCCGCTTCGTCTATTGCGTCACCGATGGCGGAGCCAAAGCTAGCAAGAGAAGACACGGCAGAGCCGCCCGCTGAGACAGCAGAGCCAGCACCAACACCGGCCATACTTAAAACGCCACCTAAGCCACTCACGAAAGAAGAGGGATCTGATAACAATTGTATAGACGAGCCGGCAATTTGAAGTATTTTTTCGACTTCTTCGACCTGTTGTTTCATCAGATCGAGCCTGCCTCTCTCTTTGTTGTTGAGATCGTCTAGTTTTTTATTCTTTTGATCTAGAAGATTTAGCTCAACTTCCGCCAACAGTGCGAAATCTTCAGCCGTGACAGCCAATGATCGCGCTGTTGCTAATTGATTTTCGAATTCCTTCTCTATTCTTTCTTCGGCACTCAGCAGATCAAGCGCCGCCCTAGCTCCTATCTCAGCAAGTTTATTTCTGGCGCTCTGTTGTTCGGCTAGTTTTTTATTTACCGCCTCTAACGTCTCCGATCGTTTGCGCTCTCGCTCTTCTTGATCCTTTTGTTCTTCTGTTATATTTTGAATCTTTTGCAGAATCTGCTCATAACCATTGACCTGAAGATTAATACCCTCCTTTTTCTCCTTCAATTGCCCTATTTCAAAATTATTTTGATCAATGATTGCCTCTAGCGCCTGTTTCTTTTTAGCTAGCGGCTTTCTTTCCTCTCGTTTACCTATTTTATCTAGCTCTTTATTTAGTAGATCGATCTCTTTTTTTGTGTCAGTGCTCGACTTCTCCAATTGAGATATAATCAGATCGAGATTGTCTTTAACGGCCTGCGCCTCGGATTGTACTTTTTGAGAGATGCGAAGATCCTCGAAATCACTCTCTGATAATTTGCCTTCTAGTACAGCCAGCCGAGCTGTAGCTAGATTGATATTGGAAATGAATCCTTCAAATGCTTTTCCTCGCTGATTCAAAATCTTATCTTGATTTTCTAGGGCGGCAGTTACTTGTTTCGTAGCTTGTGCTAGGATCTTAGCCTGATCCGCTGCCCTTTTTTGCTCTTTCTGAAATACAAAATAAGCAGCCGTCGCCGCCGTTGTAACAAGACCAGCAACAACGAACGCAGGATTAACAAACAAAGTCATGACCCGCCCAAGACCTTCAGCAACACTAGCTCCGTCAGAGAGTGTCATAAACATATTACCAAGAGCCGGATTTATAAGCCCGATCCCTTGAGCGAGATCAGCAAAAGCGCCGTCAAGATCTCGTCCCGCTCTTCGCATTTGTCGAAATCTTTTTTCTGTTGTAGCCGCCTGTCTCTCTGTTCTTTTTAATCCTGCGTTCAGTGCTGTTGTTGATTGTGCTGTTCTATCGAACTGTGTAGCCGTTTGTTTTGCCTCCATAGAGGTGTCTCTCAGGCCCTTCTCTGCTTTTCCGGTGTCGACGTTCAGGATATATTGTACAATTGTTTCATTTGGCATAGCTTCGCCCTCAATCACTAGCATAGCACGATCGATCTATCTATTCTATATCAAATTTTTCCTCTCGATTACATCGGCGACCTATCCGATTATATCGATAAAATCCATCAATGATATATTTGCCGTTAATCCTGAGTTCTTCTTTTGGCTCTTGAGTACTCGATTTAAGCGTGTTGATCGTGCTTTTACGCATCGAACACAGATCATTAAATCAGGCCAGTCTAACTTCGCTATCTCGCTCGGGATCGTGCCATATGTACGCGCTATTATATCAATTAGATGTACATAGTCCTCATCCTGCGCGAAATATACTTAGTCTTTCGACAGCCTCCCTATGAGAGTGCATTGCTTTATTTAATATCTCCGTTCGATCGCTCGCTGAGAGCATGCCCACCCAGAGAAGATTGCGTTCTGCTGACTGCTGCTCTTGCGACAGAACGATCTTGAGATCTTCCCAGGTAGCACCATTATCCATTGATGCGCTCTTGATGACCTGACAGATAATCTTGTTCTGTTGCTCGCTGATCGCTCTAAGTTGCTCAGGTTTTAGCTTCTTCAAGAAAGAATAAGCCCGATCGATCGCTTCCTCTGATACGTCATCTTGCATAAGCTCAGAAGAAAGATTTCGCAAATCACCCAGTCCCTTTCCCTCGGACGGGGCGATCTGCGAAATCAGGAGTGTACTGTTTAGCGAGGCGGCTTCTGATTCAGATGGCGATAAGACACGGCCCCTAATAATTATTTTTCCCTCGAATATAGGCACAGAAAATAGAGAAGATGATTCCACTTCTCGCAGGAATTCTTTTAGCATTTGCACTCCGCTGTATTTATTTAATTCTATCAATGATAATTAAATCGTGCAAATTTGTTTTTTATGTACTCGATATAATGGGGATTATAGAAGTATTTTAAAAAATATCTATTTATTTTTACTGTATCTATTGACTTATGCGCATTATATACAGTATAGTGTATATAGTTAACAACAAAGGAGTAAAAACATGAAAATCATCGAAATCAATATTGGAGACATTCTCTTAAATAAATGTAACGTAGGAAACGAGGTTCTTGTTGTAACAGGAAAATCGCTTGACGTTACAAGATACGGCGATGTCTACATCACAACGGAGGTTATCAAGTCTCCCATTTATGGAAAAGGCAAAGAGAAGATTTTTACAAGCCTCAGCCTTCTTCGCGGGGTAGAAAAGATCGCATAATAACAAAACAATTAACAACAAAAGCCCTCTTTCGAGGGCTTTTTACTTTATAACTGTTACGTGATCAGGACGACAAACAAGAACTTTTCCGGCGAATTTAAAACACCAGAAGCCCCTGTCTGTGCATAAGTAATCAGCATAGAAAGGCTCGGGCTCATCCGTCCACTGGATCAGATATGTTTTGCCGACAATTAGATTCATGGACCAACAGTCGCAGAGCTATTTGCATTGATTACAACGATATTAAATCCGTCATCAGAAGAAGAGGCAAGGCCGCGAATTGTAAAGGTACGCTCAACACGTCCGAAAGATGTTACTGAGTCGCTATAATCTTCGATTACAGCATTATCGAGCTTAAATGTTATCTTATGCGCGGAGGTTGCTGTCGATGTGAACACAATTGTTACATCGCCACTATTGCCGGCTAATTGATCGTTATATACATCATTATCATCAACGTCAGCGGTGACGCTCATAGTAATCTCTCGAACATCTGATATAACGGGCTTCCCTGTCAACTTGCTACCGAGAATGTTTTTCCGCTCTAGCTTGTTGTCTAGTGTCATTTCGAATGATCGAATCTCTAGAGTGCTCGGTGTTAATGTTCCTGACATTGTAAGATTTCCAGCCTCAAAATGCAATACACTATCACCGGCGGGAAATGTTCCCGTGCTTGGCGACATTGCGCCCCTTGCGCTTGAATCTTTAGCTATAAGATCAAAAGAAGCTGTCATCTCCTCGCCAGCCGCGCAAGAAATAGACATAGATGAAACCATTGCGCCGGTGAATTGCTCCATTGAATTAGTAAGATTAGATCCGCGCTGAAACTGAATTGTAAGAGCAGGCAGAGCGAAAGCGGGGCTATATGTATGTGTGTACGTCGGGCCCGATCCCGTTGTCGCTAGAGTGCCGAGCGCAGCATAAAAGAACATGCCTGATCCGTTGTATTGTATAGGTATATCAACATTTCCGCCGGATGTTCTGAACGCGTCGAATGTACTAGCTAGCATTCCCGTCGCTGGGACAGATAGATTTGTCTTTCTTGGTCGCTCTTGTAGTGTTTGAAGCGTGGAACTATTCAGGCGGATATCAACCTGCTCTGAGCTTGTAGTATTGGCTGTTCCGTACGGCTGAGATGCGTCTTCTGGTGCGCATCTCAAAAATGCATTAAATCCAAATAATGTAGGCATGTTCTATCTCCTATGATGGCAGTAGATTCTTTACTCGCAATATAGCACGAGATTCAATTGTTTGTTTTTCTGTTGTAACGAATTTTACAGCGACGGCATAGTCAGAGCCATTATCGCCCGCCCTATATCGTGCCCTAATAAAGTTGTTTCCAAGGCGTGTCTCGTCCGTATCGTATCGCGCTGAGGCATCAGATCCGGAGCTATCATAGCTGAAGATCTCAACATAATCGATCGCCTCCAGAAAATCCCTATTGTTGTAATTCTCTAGCCGTCGCCCTAGTAGTCCAGAAGTCATAAAGAATACATCGATCTCGTCCGTCTGCGCCTTGCTAAAGGAGGCAATAGGAGAGTCTGTTGCGCTTTGTCCACCGCGAGAGGGTACTACACGAGAATAAGGCGCTTCTAGCGTTATATAGCCCGTTTTTGGGGCGGTAATCGTTACCGACGAAGAATGATCTGTCGTTTCATCAGGATAGGCGTAATACACCCAAAGCGCATTCATTGAATTGTCATGATTGCAAGCGTATCCGTCAACCTGAAGAATTAGTGTTCTTGTCGCGAATACAGCGCCGGCCTTGCGTGCAAAAGTCAATAAATTGCCGCTCGGATCCGTCACAACAACATCATTGAAGTCGGATCTTATCTCGCTCCAGAAAGAATCCCAGTCTTTGGGGATTTGAAACTCGATATCGATCGTTGCTGAAGATCCAGATCCTCCGAAAACATCGACTCCAACCATCTGTCGTCGTCTATATCCTTTGTTGTACCAACTCATCTTATATCCCTGTCTTGCTCTGGAATGGCGTAGTTACTTCAATATAGCCTATTCCGGTGCCATCTAGTCCGAATTTATCACCATCGAGGGCCGTAAATTGGCAAAGAACATCGTCAATAACGCCGCCTCCGAGTCCCAAAAATCGATCTGCTGTGATGTTCTCAATTACATCAGAGCATAGATTAATAGCTGCTCTCATGCGCTCTGCGAGATCCGAACCACTAACAAAGAGATAGATTTCGAAGCGAGGTGTCATCGTGTATCGTCCTAGTGTCGGCCCGTGCTCAGTGGTAAAGTCCAAGAAAAACACACAACCAAACGGCACAAAAGGAGGCTCAGAAACAGATCCGATAATGACTCTGTCGGTCATGTTTAAGGCGCTTGATTTAGAAGTAAAGTTTCCACCGACTTTACTTTTGAGCGCATTTAAAATTAAATATACTCTAGAATCAGCCATCTCGTTTTCCTAATAGCGCTGCGGATACAGCCTTTCTTATCGCCGGAAGAAGCTCTTCTTGCTCTGCATCAACAGAGCGCTTCAAGAATAAACGAGGAGTTATTTTGTTGCGCGTCTTCGTTCCAAACTCGATATATTCAGCATAATTAACATTAGCCCCTCTGAACTGTCCGCCGGCCTGTAAAAATGCAGTTGGCCGTCCTTTGTAGTAGCCAAAATTACCCGCGATAGATTGCCGTAATCGCCCCGTTTGATTGTTAAAACGAGAGAAGGCTTTTTGCTTTGATCGTCCTTCCATACGAAGCGCGGAGATCTTCAATTGCTTCTCGATGCGCTCAAGTAATTTACTTCTTGACTTTTTGAGATTGTCTTGGAACTCTAGCAGGGTGATCTGTCTCATAGATCACCTATAAGACCATGCTAGTAGATCGCAGCGGATAAAGGATCTCTTTCACTTCTTTGGGCATGGTTTTTAGTGAGAATTTAGTACTCGCGCCGCGCTGATCTATTGATTCTTTTCCTTGCGAAGTCTTTTGTCTGTGTAGTTGACTTGTAAAGACACAAATAGCATGCTCAAGATCCAAAGGAGGATTATCTCCGTAGCCCGCTGTACAAACAACCTTGTTTCCTCGAAAGGCTGTCACAAATCCTTCTGTGGATACATCCGTTTTCAGGATCAGTCTAGAATTGATCGTGTCTAGATCATACTCACTCGAAGCTATTTCGGTTGATGATCCGTATTTCCGATCTGCATCAGAATGAATCGAGGTGATCGCTGAGACTGGGCGGATCGGCAATTGCAAAACAACCTCATTATCATACATGGGGCCGTCAATATACAGTGTATATGTTTGCGATGTTA
>CEUT01022804.1_pt1 | contig 12623 bp, 20 predicted proteins | sample 531401 | NCBI WGS metagenome assembly CEUT01 (sample SAMEA2622821, study PRJEB7988) | marine metagenome | biome: marine biome (ENVO:00000447); feature: surface water layer (ENVO:00002042); material: "saline water (ENVO:00002010), including plankton (ENVO:xxxxxxxx)" | depth 5 m | reverse complement strand
GGGGGAGGGGGTAGCTGTAGTGTTGTATTTATGCTGAACCCACACAGACACTAAAAAAAGTAGTTGACAAATAAGAAAAAATATGCTAGAATTATGCTTTTGAAGAAAGAGTCTATATAGTCATACTGGACATTTAAGTTCATAGTAATTAATTATTAATAATTATTTATTATACTTACTACGAATTACTACGAACATTATAGCTATATTGATCTATATAATGAGTAATATAGGGAAATCAATGGATATCGAACACTCTCAGAACATTGAGACTGAGTTAAAGGATTCTACTCAAAGCTCAATAGAACCAGAGAAGAAGAGAACATACGCTACCAAAGCCAAACAGCTTACTCCAGTAGGAACAAAAGTAAAGAGAAGACCTGGTAGACCCTCAAAAAAAGAGATGGAGTATGTAGCTCTCAAGACAAAGAGAAAAAAGAGTTCTCTTGTCTCAAAACGAGAAGAGACTCAAAAAATCAGAGAACTTATGGCTAGGATGCTAATTACGAATGGTGATAGGGTTCTCAAAAAGACAATTGACATCGCCATGACGGATGAGCATCCCCATCAGATGGCAGCACTAAAATTATTAATAGATCGTGCATTACCTGTTTCTGTATTTGAAAAGGATAAACAACTAAATAAAGGAATAACTATCAACATATCATCAGCAGCAGAACCAAAACCAGTAGTGATAGAGGATTCTGATGGAACTTGATGTTAAGTTATTATCATGGCAACAAAAGGTATGGAATGACCCTACCAGATTCAAAGTTGTTGTAGCTGGTAGAAGAACTGGTAAATCCAGGTTAGCAGCATGGTTATTAATTGTTAATGCTCTTCAAACAGAAAAAGGTCATGTGTGGTATATAGCCAACACTCAAAGTCAGGCTAGGGATGTAATGTGGTCTACTCTGCTTGATCTGGGTCATCCAGTAGTAGAGTCTAGTCATATTAATAATTTACAGATTAAGCTCATTAATGGTACAACCATATCATTGAAGGGTGCTGACAGACCTGAGACAATGCGAGGAGTATCTCTCAAGTTTGTTGTGATGGATGAGTACGGCTCTATGAAGTCAGAGGTATGGGAGACAATTATTAGACCTGCACTAGCTGACCAAAAAGGTTCTGCATTGTTTATAGGTACTCCTTATGGTAGAAATCATTTCTTTGATTTATACAACTATGCTAATGACAGTGATGACTCAGAGTTTAAAGCATGGCATTTTAACTCATTTGATAATGATTTATTAGACCCTAAAGAGATAGAAGCAGCTAGAAAGTCTATGTCTAGTTTTGCTTTTAGACAAGAGTTTATGGCTTCTTTTGAAGCTGCTAGTGGTGGTTTATTCAAAGAAGACTGGATACAGTATGACGAAGAAGAACCAGAAAGAGGCAGATGGTATATAGCTTGTGATATTGCAGGATTCTCTGACGTAGCTCATGCTAACACTGCTAGAAAGAAAAGACTAGATCAAACCGCTATAGCAATAGTAAAAGTAGATGAAGACAGATGGTGGGTTCGTAGTATAGAACATGGTCGCTGGGATATTAAGAAGACTGCTTCCAAGATATTCCAAGCAGTTACAGACTTTCAACCTCTGTGCGTAGGAATAGAAAAAGGTATTGGTAAAAATGCAGTAATGGGTTACTTGTCAGACATGATGCGTCAATACAACACATACTTTAGAGTAGAAGATGTAACTCATGGAAACAAGAAAAAGATTGATAGGATTACATGGTCACTACAGGGTAGGTTTGAGCATGGTAAGATAACTCTGAACAAAGGCTCATGGAATAGTGAGTTCTTAGATCAATTGCTTCAGTTTCCTAACCCACAGGTACATGATGACCTGATAGATGCACTATCATACATAGAACAAGTACAGATACCAGAATACAACGTATATTACGAAGAAGAAGAATATGAACCACTAGACACAGTAACAGGATATTAACAATACCCTTATGTCTACCACCCTAGGAAAACAATATGAATAATGAAAGTTACACAGTAAATCCTCTAGTATCATGGGTACTAGGTCAATGTGACCAATGGAAAGTACACAGAGATACAAACTACCTTGATAAGTGGCAAGAGTATGAAAGACTCTTCAGAGGCATCTTTGATGCTGCGGATAAAACCAGAGATTCTGAAAGAGCTAAGATTATCACTCCTGCATTGCAACAAGCAATAGAGTCCCACACAGCAGAGATAGAAGAGGCTGTGTTTGGTAGAGGTGAGAAGTTCTTTGATATTACGGATAACCTAATAGACCCACAGAAAGTCGATATTCAGTTAATTCGTAATCAGATGCTTGAAGACTTCAAAAAAGGTAACGTAAGAAAAGCAGTATCTGACATCATTTTGTTATCTGCAATCTATGGTAATGGTATTGGTGAGATCATTGTATACGAGAAGAAAGAGCTAATACCAGCTATGCAACCAGTAGTAGAGATGGGTATTACAGCAGTAGGTGTACAAGAGAAAACAAGGTTCTGTGTAGGACTAAAACCAATCACACCATACAACTTCTTAATAGACCCCTCTGCAAGCAACGTACAGGAGGCTCTAGGCTGTGCTATTGAAGAACTGGTGTCTATCCACTCTGTAGTGTCAGCAATGGAGTCAGGAGTCTATGAAACAGTCCCAGACCTATCTCAGTATGCAATAGAGACTGATTTAGAGCCATCACAAGAGGTATCTGACTATCAGGAAAACAGAGTCAAGATTCTACGATACTATGGACTCATACCAAAGTATATGTTGGATAATCAAGATGACTCAGAGAAGTTTGAAGAAGTATTCAACAAGCAAGCAGATGAGTACGGCACTCAGGCAGCAGATTACAGTGACCTAGTAGAAGGTATTGTAGTTATAGCAAACGACCAGTATTTACTCAAAGCAGAAGAGTCGCCATACATGATGAAAGATAGACCTATCGTTTCTTTTCAAAATGATAGTGTTCCTAATCGTTTCTGGGGTCGTGGTATTGCTGAAAAGGGATACAATATGCAAAAAGCTATTGATGCTCAGGTACGATCACACCTTGACAGCGTGGCACTAGCTACAGTACCAATGATGGCTATGGATGCTACCAGATTACCTAGAGGTGCTAGGTTTGAGGTAAAACCTGGTAAGACAATTCTTACGAATGGTAACCCAGCAGAAATTCTTTATCCTTTTAAGATAGGTTCAGTCGATGGTTCTAATATTAATACTGCTACTTCTTTTATGAATATGCTACTTATGGCTACAGGAACAATAGATAGCTCATCATTACAAGCTATGACTACAGCAGAAGGAGCTGGATTATCTGTAGCATTGTCATCAATCATAAAGAAAAACAAGAGAACATTAATAAACTTTCAAGAACAATTCTTGATACCTTTTGTAACCAAGTCTGCACACAGGTTTATGCAGTTTGACCCAGAGAGATATCCTGCACAAGACTTTATATTTACTCCTTCTAGTAATTTAGGTATCATAGCTAGAGAACATGAGCAAATGCAGTTTATGAATTTACTAAAAACACTAGGTGCAGAATCACCAATCGTTCCTTTAGTTCTGTCTGCAATAATAGAAAACTCTAGTTTGAACAACAGAGAACAGCTAATACAGCAACTACAGCAGATGATGCAGCCTAATCCACAGGAAGCACAGTCACAACAAGCTGCTATACAGCTACAATTACAGAAAGCACAGCTAGAATTAGCAGATTTACAAGCTGATGTACAGCTAAAACAGGCTAAAGCACAAGGAGAAGCGGTAGAAACGCAGTTAAAACCAGTAGAAACACAGGCTAAAGTAGCTGCTAGTGCTTCTAAGTACTTAGGAGACGCTGATGACCCAACAAAAGAGTTTGAAAGACGTATAAAACTAGCAAATGTGGCTTTAAAAGAGAAAGATATTGATACAAAAGCACGAATTGCAGAATTACAACTACAAGCATCAAGAAATACTTGACTTTTACAAAAAAGTATGCTATAATCACGCATTAATAAAGCAAAAAACGTGCCAATGGATAAAAAATTATTAAATTACTATGATAACCGTTTTGCAATGATGTCTTCTAAGGGTTGGAAAGATCTTATGGAAGATTTACAAAAGATGTATAATGAATACAACAGTGTTCAGAACTGTGAAACAAATGAAGAATTTAATTTTGCAAAAGGACAAGTAGATATACTAAAATATATGTTAGGACTAAAGGATATGTCTGAAAAAGTATATGAAGACTTGTGTGCAGAAGTAGAACAGAGTTATACAAACACATAATGACTAAAAGAATATTTGAGTTTCAATGTAATAATTGTTCTACTGTATTTGAACAATACATTGATGACTCTTTAAAAACAACTAAATGCCCTATTTGTGGTTCTGAAGCTACACGCATAATCAGTAAACCAAGAATAGACCTAGATGGTTGTTCAGGTGATTTTCCTACTGCTGCTGACGCATGGGTTAGACGCAGAGAAAGTCACATGAAGTATGAAAGAAAGATGGGCATAGGTCAAGAGTATAGTAGTATGGGATAAGGTTAGACCCCCATTTAAAGTGTCTTTCCTAAAATGTCAACTGACACAGGAGAGTATAGTGGCTGAGTTTGTAGAAGAAATAGAAGATAAGAAAGAAGAACCACAGCAAGAAGAAGTAAAAGTTGAAGAAGTTAAAAAAGAATCAGAGATTCCTGAGAAGTATAAGGAAAAAACTCTTAAAGATGTTATAGCTATGCATCAAGAAGCTGAGAAGTTAATAGGCAGACAAGGTACAGAGTTAGGAGAACTTCGTAGGGTTGCTAATTCTTATGTTCAAAGTCAAACGCAAGCAAAGCAAACAGAAGTCAAAGAAACTAGTGATGATGATTTTTTTGCTAACCCTAAACAGGCTGTAGACAACGCAATACAAAATCATCCTAAGATTAGAGAAGCAGAACAATTAACCCTAGAAATGCAAAGGTCAAAAGCTCTTTCATCACTGAAAGAAAAACACCCAGACTTTACAGAGGTAGTAAAAGATCAAGGGTTTCAAGATTGGATAGGTAATTCTAAAGTAAGAGCAGAATTATTTGCTAGGGCTGATCGTAGGTATGATTATGATGCTGCTGATGAGCTTATTTCTACATGGAAAGAAAAGAAACAATTAGGCGGTAAAACTGTAGAAATGGAGAAACAGGCTAGATCACAAGACATCAAAAGTGCTACTACAACTGTACCAAGCGGTAGTGGAGAAGCACCATCCAAGAAAATCTTTAGACGTTCTGACATACAAAAACTTATTAACAGTGACCCTGCAAAATATGAATCTTTATACCCTGAGATAGTAAAAGCGTATGAAGAGGGAAGAGTAAGAGGGTGATATTTTAGAAAAGGAATTTAGAAATGGGTTTAGGAACTAATCATGTAGTTAATTCAGAAGTCAACACCGCTGGTTTTATACCTGAGGTTTGGTCAGACGAAATAATCGCTGGTTATAAGAAAAATCTTGTAGCTGCTAATTTAATTAAAACAATGAACATGAAGGGCAAAAAAGGTGACGTAGTTCACTTTCCAGCTCCAGCAAGAGGTTCAGCTTCAACCAAGGCTGCTGAAACAGAGGTAACTTTAATTCAAGAGTCTGGTTCAGAGAAGACTGTAACAATCAATCAACATTATGAGTATAGTCGTTTGATTGAAGATTTTGCAGAAGTACAAGCATTGACTTCACTAAGACGTTTTTACACAGATGATGCTGGTTATGCGTTAGCTACTAGAGTAGATACAGACGTACTTTCTCTAGGTAGACAGTCACAAGCTGGTTCTGGTAGTGCTGCTTATGACAAAGGTTTCTTAGGTGGTGATGGTTCTACATTCTATGTAGCTGCTAGTAATAACGAAAGTGCTATTACTGATGCAGGGTTTAGAAGAGCTATTCAGCGTCTTGACGATCAAGATGTTCCTATGGATAATCGTAACTTTGTCATACCTCCTGTAGCTCGTAATGTAATGATGGGTCTATCACGATTCACAGAGCAAGCGTTTACAGGTGAAGCTGGCAATGCTAACACCATTAGAAATGGTCAGATTGGTGATATATATGGTATTAAAGTGTTTGTATCTACCAATGTGGACACAACTTCTGGTTCTGGCGGTGCTAGAGTATGTTTATTGTTCCATCCTGAGTTTGGAGTATTGGTTGAACAGTTAGGTGTTCGTGTTCAAACACAATACAAGCAAGAGCATTTAGGTACGCTTTTAACTGCTGATACCTTATATGGTACTGGTGAGCTAAGAGATAAGTCTGCTGTTGCTCTTATTGTTCCAGCTTAATTTTAATAACAGGGTTGGCTCTAGCGGTCAACCCTTTTCTTTATAAGGATGAATAATGGCTACAGTAAAAAGAGGACAACATAGACAGTTTCAGGGAGCTTTCTCTGATACCTGGACTATTAAAGACACATTTAACTTTGGTTCAGTAGCAGATGGCAATGAAGAAGTTACTGGCGTAACTGTATCAGGTGTTGCATTAGGTGATATGGTATTAGGAGTAGCTTCTAGTGTAGATGTTGCAGACTTAGATTTAACAGCTAATGTTACTGCTGCAGATCAAGTTACATTTCAAGTAAATAATAACACAGGCGGAGCAATTGATTTAGCCACTGCTGAATACACAGCTCTTGTAGTTAGACCAAATTGGTAAACATGATAACCCTCTTCGGAGGGTTTTTTTGTTAAGGAATAATTATGGCTTTTTTTAGAGGTACAGGCGGTGCAGGTACTGCTACATTTGAGCAACTACCTTTAGCTATCAGTGAGGGCGGTACAAGTGCGACTACTGTAGCTTCTGCTAGAGCATCAATTTTACCTGATTTTTCTGGTAATGCTACTTTTGTACTTGCAGTAAACTCTGGTGCAACTGATGTAGAATTTGTTACAGCACAATCTACAATTAGTTATTCTGATGCTACTGCTAATTTTACAGGTATATTACAAGAAAGTGGTAGTAATGTATTAACAAGTGCTGATATTGGTGTGTCAGTAGCTTCTGCTGGAGTTACAGGAGGAGGAGGAATAAGTTATTCTGATGCTACTGCTAATTTTACAGGAGTTCTACAACATAGTTCTAGTAATGTTCTAACACAATCAATGATAGGTGTATCAGTGCAAGGATATGATGCTGATATAGCGTTTTTAGACGCAGCAACAGCAAATTTTACAGGAGTGCTACAAGATGGAGGAAGCACAGTTCTAACAGAATCAAGTACGATTGAAGGAGGTACTTACTCATGACAACCATTTTAACTAAAAAGAAAGATTCATCAGGAGTACCAGCTACCGCTGATATCACTAGCTCTGTTGGAGGAGCAGAATTAGCAGTCAATACTGCTGATAAAAGATTATATACAAAGAATAGTAGTAATGTTATTGTAGAAGTAGGTACAAACCCAGCATCATTAAACTTAAATGCAGACTTAACAAACACATCAGGTAACTTAGTAGTAGACCCTGCAACACAAATATTTGAAATTAAAGGTTCTGGTTCTACTGAAGGACAAATACAACTTAATTGTGCTGTTAATTCACACGGACAAATAATTACCGCAGCAGATCACGGTGTTTCAGCTACTAATACTTTAACATTACCTGGGGGAGATACTATAGGTAATGCAAATGCTACTTTAGTTTCTGATACAGGTACACAAACTTTAACAAATAAAACTATAGATACTGCTGTTAGTGTTAGTGCTGCTGGAGCTATAACAAGCGGTACAATAGTATCAGATCAAGATGGTAATTTAAGAGACATACCTGTAAGTCAAAACATATCAGGTAATTATACATTAGCCATAGGAGATGCAGGTAATCAAATAAATGTTAATGCTTCTAATGCAATTATAACTGTACCTACAGGAGTATTTGGTGTTGGTGATATAATATCTCTTATATCTGTAAATGGCTGTACTGCTACAATAGCTTGTACTGCTGTTAATGCAGTTAAAGCAGGTGATCTAGCAGCAACTGCATCACACACATTAGATGCAAACGGAGTTGCAAGTATTATGTTTAGTTATTCAGCAGATTTAGCTGTACTTACTGGGAATATTTCATAATGACTGGAATACATCAATTATTATTTTCTAATTTTTCTACTGGTGCTGTCGTAGATGGAGTTGTAGTAATACAAACTTTTACAGGCAACTCTACATGGACTTGTCCCACTGGTGTTACAAGTGTTGATTATCTTGTAGTTGCAGGTGGTGGGTCAGGTGGCACTACTGGTGGTGGTGGCGGTGCCGGTGGCTTTAGAACCGGCACTGGTTTAAGTGTAACCGCAGGAACAGACTATTCAATCACAGTCGGTGGTGGGGGAACTAACCCTGAAGCAAATTCTTTAGGAACTAATGGAGACGATTCTATTTTTTCTACAATTACATCAACTGGTGGAGGAGCAGGACACTGTAATACTAACCCAGCTCCCGGTCAAGATGGGGGTTCTGGAGGCGGAGCCGGCACAACAGGAGGTGTTGTTTTTAGTGGAGGCTCTGGGAATACTCCGTCAACAACACCAAGTCAAGGCAATAATGGAGGGAGTAATTCAGGCACTGCCCCTGCTTATGGTGGTGGTGGTGGAGGCGGAGCAGGAACAAATCCTGCTGCAGTAGGGGGAAATGGTTCTAGCACAAATGGTGGTAATGGTGGCTCTGGTCAAACATCATCATTAATTGGAGTAGCTACTACATATTCAGGTGGTGGAGGCGGTACTGCTTACAATCAAACAGGTAATGGTGGTAGTGGCGGTGCAGGTGGAGGAGGTGATGGTAAAGGTGGAGGTATTGCTGGTGATGCCGGAACAGCTAACACTGGTGGTGGAGCAGGAGCAGGTGGGTTTTCTGGAGGTCACAAAAAAGGTGGAAATGGTGGCTCAGGCATTGTTATCCTTAAATACACAGTACCTACAAGTTCCCCACTAATATTCAAAGGCACAACAAAATGGGTATGCCCCACTGGAGTATCTTCTGTAGATTATTTAGTAGTTGCAGGAGGTGGTGGAGGCGGTAATACAGGAACATCTAATTATGGCCGTAGTGGAGGCGGTGGTGCTGGAGGCTTCAGAACTGGTACAGGATTGTCTGTTACTTCTGGAACAGAATACACAATAACAGTTGGAGCAGGTGGTATTGGTGATGGGCCGACCAATGGAGTTGGCGTTGCAGGAGAAATATCGTCTGCTTTTTCAATAGAGTCAGCAGGTGGCGGAGCAGGTGGAAATTCATCTCTTGATATAGGAAGTAAAAGAAACGGTGGTTCTGGTGGCGGTGCACCAAGAAATCAAACAGGAGGTAGTGGAAATACCCCTAGTGTTTCACCATCTCAAGGAAATGATGGTGGAGATGCTTTTGGCCCTTCAAACCCAGGCCCAGGCGATAACGCATCAGGGGGCGGAGGAGCAGGAGCTGTAGGCCAAGATGCACAACCTTCAAGTGGTGGTGCTGGAGGTAATGGAACAGCATCGTCAATTACTGGTGCATCTGTAACTTACGCAGGTGGTGGGGGCGGTGGAACTGACACCTCTCATCCGGGCGGTTCAGGTGGCACAGGAGGAGGAGGTGCAGGAGGTAATAATTCTTCACCATACCAAGGAGTAAACGGGACTGCTAATACTGGAGGTGGTGGTGGTGGTCAGGGAGATAATATTGCCCCCGGAAGAGGTGGACATGGTGGCTCTGGAATTGTTGTAATAACTATGAACGCATAGGAGTATAAATGGAAATAAAACCAAAAGATAAAATTTATAGATTAACTGGAATTGATAGTGCTATGGAATTGTTGCGTCCAGGTGCTAAATGGGAAATCTCTAATTCTACTTTTACAAGATGGGAAGATGATAGACCATGCCCATCAATGGAAGAAGTTCGAGATGCACAACGTAAAGCAAGAGAGTTTGAAGATTCTATAAATACAATTTGGACAAAAGAGCAAGAAAATCAAATATTAGAAATGCAAGGAAATATAGGTGGTGCATTGAATTGATAACTCATTCCTTATTTCCTACAGCAGTAACTTTTTATAAACACAAAGGTATTACAGAAAAAGAAATAAAGTTTATAGCAAAACAAGAAACAAGAGGCAACACAGGAAACACAACATCTATTGATAATAATATTTTAGAAAACAGAGAAATGAAAAAACTAAAACAGTTTATTGAGAAATCTTTAAAAGAATATTTTCAAAATATTTATGTACCTAAAAATAATGTTGAGCCTTATATAACGCAGTCATGGTGCAACTATACAAAAGAAGGTCAATATCACCACAAACATGCACATCCTAACAGTTTTATATCTGGTGTGTTTTATGTTCAAGCTGATAAAACAAAAGATAAAATTTATTTTTATAAAGAAGAATACAAACAAATAAAAGTACCTGCTAAAGAATATAACCTTTTTAATAGTGAAAGTTGGTGGTTTGAAACAGGCACAAATGACTTAGTTCTATTTCCTTCTAACCTTACTCACATGGTTGAAAAGGTAGTAGGAAAAGAAAGAATTAGTTTAAGTTTTAACACATTTCTAAAAGGTTATATTGGCGAAGATATAGAATTAACTGGATTACATATAGGAGTATAAGATGGCACACTTTGCAGAATTAAATAGTGCAAACGAAGTATTAAGAGTAACCGTAGTAGAAAACAAAGATACCGCAGACGTAAATGGAGTTGAAAAAGAATACATTGGTCAGGCTCACTTAGAAAAAGTGTTGGGCGGTACATGGAAACAAACCTCTTACAATGGCAACATTCGTGGTAACTATGCAGGTAAAGGTTATACATATTTTGTAGATCAGGATTTGTTTATGCCTCCTAAGCCATATAATAGTTGGTCTATGTCTACTGCTGATGCTACATGGATAGCACCTAGTGCAATGCCTACTGATGGCAATATGTATAACTGGGATGAAGATAATCAAACATGGATTGATTTAGGTGGTTCTAGTGCTGGAGGCATTTAAACGATGAAGACAGAAGAGTTACTAAATGAACTAGATATACGATTAACATCTCATGAAGCTGTGTGTGCAGAAAGATGGGCTGAAACACTTTCTAAAATAAAGAGACTAGAAACTATATTAATTGGTTGTTTTGGTTCTATTGTATTAATACTTATTACTATTATTTTAAAACTAAGCTAAGGAGAAGTCTATGTACGGCATGATGAAAGGCAAGAAGAAACCAATGAAAAAAGCCATGAATGGTATGGGTAAGAGTTATGGTGGTAAGAAAATGATGGCTAAAAAACCAATGAAAAAACCAGCTAAGAGGAAAGCATAATGCCTGGTTCTAAGCTAAAAAAAGGTTCTTCTAAAGATGCAATATCTAGTAATATAAAAAAACTTAAAAAAGAAGGATATTCACCACAGCAAAGTGTAGCTATAGCTTTGCAAACTGCTGGAAGAACCAAAAAAACAAAAAAGAAAAGGAGTAAACGTGGCTAAAGGAATACCTCACTATTTTAGAGATGGAAAAGAATACAAAGGCAAAATGCACAAAATGCCTAATGGTGATGCACATTCTGGTGCAACACATACCAAGTCTAGTAAAAAACTTTACCATTTCAAAGATCTTTCTAAAACAGCACAAAAGAGGGCTAAAAGTGGCAGCAAAAAAGTCTAAAAAGTCTCCTACACCAACTAATAAGGCTTTGTATAGCAGAGTCAAAGCAGAGGCTAAACGTAAGTTTGATGTATACCCATCAGCTTATGCTAATGCTTGGTTAGTAAGGGAGTATAAAAAAAGAGGTGGAGGTTACGCATAAATGGGTTTAGTTATGTTTTTTATAATCGTTGTTGTACCTGTAGGAGTTGTTTACTATGTCACTAAAAGAATGGTTTGGTAAAGGCAAAAAAGGTGACTGGGTAGATATAGGAGCACCTAAGAAAAAAGGCAAATTTCAACCCTGTGGGCGTAAGTCTACTAAAGATAGTAAAAGAGCCTATCCAAAATGTGTTCCTAGGTCTAAAGCCAAGAGTATGACAGAGGCACAAAGAAAGTCTGCTGTAAGAAGAAAGAGAGCAGCAGGAAATCCAGGAGGTAAACCTACCAATGTAAGAACATTTGCAAGGAAAAAGAATGGTTCAAAAAAAGTATCAAAATCCTAAAGGTGGTCTTAACAAAGCTGGTAGGGCGTATTTTAAAAGAACTACTGGTGCTAACCTAAAACCACCAGTATCTGCTAAGAAGGCAAAAAAGTCACCTAAAGCAGCAGCTAGGCGAAAAAGTTTCTGTGCCAGGATGCAGGGAATGAAAAAGAAAAGAACAGGTAGTAAAACAGCAAATGACCCTAACAGTAGGATTAATAAAGCACTTAGAAAGTGGGATTGCTAATGGCACTAACAACAACATATTTAGATTTAGTAAATGATGTACTAGTAAGGCTTAGAGAAGCTCAGGTATCTAGTGTATCTCAGAATGGGTATTCTTCTTTGATAGGTGCTTTAGTTAATGACGCTAAAAGAGAAACAGAAGACGCATGGAACTGGGATGTACTAAGAAGTACAGTATCGTTTACGACACAACAAGGCACATTTAACTACAACTTAGATGGTGCTAGAAATAAATTTAGAATCATCTCTGCACATAATGA
>CEUT01066416.1_pt1 | contig 12637 bp, 25 predicted proteins | sample 531401 | NCBI WGS metagenome assembly CEUT01 (sample SAMEA2622821, study PRJEB7988) | marine metagenome | biome: marine biome (ENVO:00000447); feature: surface water layer (ENVO:00002042); material: "saline water (ENVO:00002010), including plankton (ENVO:xxxxxxxx)" | depth 5 m | reverse complement strand
TGATCATAAATAAGTTTGTAACCACAGACTCTCCTCATGAATCTCATATATGGCGCGACATTAATAAGACCAGACTTTGGTTTTTTTGGTCTGCCACCTTTCCTTGCTCCCTTACTAGTTTTTAGTGCTTTCATTATTTAGACTTTTTTTGTTCGATCTGGGATCTTTCATTTAATAACATTGCTTTCGCCCTAATGTCAATCGCAAATGTTGTATTTTTTCTTTAATTCCTCTATTGATTTCCTAACAAGATAATTAGTAGTTTCATCGTTATTAGAATGACCGCCGACTTCACCTTCATTACAGAATTTATTACCAATAATATGAGAGAAAATTTTTAAAATTTCTTCATCAGACACATCTGATTTTTTTCTTATTAAATCTAAATCATCCTGCATATCTCTACCTGTCCAAAACTTATATAAATCAAGATGAACTGTAAAGTGATCTCTTTTAGTTTTCTCAATCCATTCAAACATAAACTCCTTATCATTTACATCTGGACATTCAGCATGGCAAGTTTTACATAAAAGAACAAAATTTGAAGGGTCATTACTACCACCTAAAGAATGAGGAATAATATGACATCTCTCTACAGCTTTTTTACGCCCACATCTCCAACAAATTCTACGCTTCTCTGATGGAGCAGTAGGATAATCACCTAAATCACAAGCTAATCTTGATTCGTCGACGTTTTCACAAGCGTAATCTACGATTCTTTTTATACTTGGCGGGGCTTTTCTTCTTGGCTTCGATATTTGTTGCTGGATTATTTTTTCCCTTTTTCTCTGTGCCTTTTTTTTAACTTCTGATATTTTTTTCTCTAAAAATTTAGTCATATAACTTACACGATAGACCAATCACATTCCCAGTCAAGCAATTGTTGTTTTGTTTTTTTATGATATGCTTCCCTAAAACTAATATCATTTTTAACTACATCGGCTCTATGGTCAAAATTTTTGATAGTATCAGAGTTACTATGATAACGGTGATAATATAATTTAGGAGTAATAAAAAAACATTTATTTTTCCCAGCCATTTCAGCCATAGGGACATTTAAAATAATATCTTCTGGGATTTTAAATAACTTTCCATTACGGTGTCTTAAATCTTTATCTTTTACGTTTTTATATAAGAAGAATTTATGTGATCTAAGATGCGTTATACAAAACATTTGGTTCCTTAGTGATTTAGACCAGTCTATAGGTTTTCTAAGATCACTAGAAAAAAATTCTTCAAGACAAACAAGCCCTCCATAAGTAAGCCAATAATCTTTTGAATATATTTTGTCTAAGTAGCACAGAGCGTAAGGGCTTCCTAAATAATCATCACCGTCTAAAGTAACAATAACATCTTCGTCTTTAGGTTTAGCGTGAGAAACAAAATTATATGTCTTGTTATAGACTGCCCCTTTATTTTTTTTATTTTTAATAATTTTTATTCTAGAGTCACCATTAGCTACTTTTGTTGCTACTTCGAAAGATTTATCAGTGCTAGCATCGTCAAAAATATACATCTCCCAGTCACTTCTCTTTTGACAAAGAAGACTTTCAATACATTTCTTAATAAATGCCTCACAATTGTAACATGTGGTAATTACTTTATACATCTCTAGATTTTACGGCATGTCTCCCTCTCCGACAGAGCAAGGCTATTTATAATGAAGACCTTCATTACCATTTTGCCCGATAACATTCATGCGTTTCTCTGCTTTAATCTCTTCTTCTCCAGTTGGTAATTTGGCAACTGGTCGTTCGATCTGGGATCTTTCGTCCAAGAGCATTGCTTTAGCAAGGATGGCATAGTTTACAATGTCATCACAAGCATCCTCTACGCTTTCATTAGGAACAGAAAGCTCTTTATCATTAGTGAATGATCGTATTCTTTGCACCTTATCTATTAGACGCAAGAGTAATCCCTGCACAGGATGAATATTAAGGATTTTAGCTGAATTAAAATTAGCAAATATATCGGTAGCTGTTTTGCCACCAGTATAATCATTATTTTTTTTGACCATGATATCCCTACAGGATTTGCAGGTTCTGTCATGAAGTTGCAATAATTCTTTACTTGTCATTAACTGGTCGAGCTAAATGTGTTGAAGAGATGCTATATTCTCCTGAATTTAAGTTACCTTTAGCTATTGAGGTAAAGGTATAACTATCTTGTGGCGCAGCGGGGCCACCATAACCATACTCTTCATCAATCAAATTTAACATCTTTTCAAGTTGGTATTTAGTAAGAGTAACTTTAACTGGTATTTCTTTACGGTTATGACTGTATGTCACAATCATTTCATTATCTAGTGCAGTCTGATTATTGTTTACATACATTAAAGACAACACAGTGGTAACACAGACAATTAGTATTATGTATTTCATTAGTATAGTAGCAGTTCAATTATTTCTTCATCAGTAAATTTATCAGGGTCTTCAGAAGCTTCGATCAACAACTCGTCTATGACGCTATCATAGTCAACTTGATTATCAATGTAACAGAAAAACATTTCTATAATAACAAAGATAAAACAACCAATCAAAACCCCTTTTAGGATTGATTTAAAAAATTCTTTCTTAGACATCTTTCACAAACTTGCCGTCGACCATCTTGCCAGTTCTGTCTTTGATTTCGTTGTATGCTTGCTCCAAACAAGTAGTAGGATCAAGATCCATCATTTTAGCAGCAATGATAATAGTCACAAGCATATCACCAATACCATCAGCTATTTCAGAATGATCACTGCCATAAAAATCATTCTTTACTGCCTCTATTGTTTCATTCAACTCTTCTTGAGTCTTATCTAATTGAGCCAAAGGATCTCCATTATCGAAAATACCTCTCTCCTCTGCCCACTTAAGGACATACAAACTTAGTTCGTAAAACGATTTCATGTTATTTATTTCTTTTTGGTAAAAATCTTTAGTCCATCCGTCATTGTATGGACTGTTGGCTTCTATTTGATATTTGAGTTTATCAATTTTCATTTTGATTGCGAGCTTTTTTCTCCTCCATTCTTTGAACATGTTTATCCCAAATAGATTCTTCATTTGGCTGTTTAGCATCAGCAAACTTAACATCATTAGGTATGCCGAAAAGCTTTTGCAATCTTCTAGTTCGTGCAGCTTCATTTAGCTGCCTGTATATTTGCATCGGAAAACCCACAAGAGCATTGAAGAAAGTGCATGTGGCGATGAATAAAGCTAAAAAAACACCAACTGTCAACCCCGCAAGCACACTAAATATTCCGTATCCGATTTTTAAATAATTAATTTTCATTTTTAAATATAATCATAAACTATTGTATAATTGTCTGGCTTAATCCCAACGATATTAAAATCAATATACTCCGCAGCATCATCTGTGGGCATGTCTCTTGAGAAATGAGTAAGCATTTTTTTATAAGAATAAACAAGAAATCCTCTCTGATCAGAACCCATGATGCATTTATCTAAACCATCAAATATAATAGCTTCGTCAGATAATATTGAAGTGTCTATTTCCATAATAAACTAACCAATAAAACAAAGGCAAATAAAAAAAACAACAAGTAAATGAATGATTCTAGTCTAGACATGTCGATTAAAACGATAGTTTTCGACATGTATTACAGTCATGTCGTCGTTTTCGACATATGCTCGTCAGGAAAATATTTTTTAAGACACTCAAGTCTACCGTCTGCATCTCCCAAAAGTTTTAGTGCTTCTGTAGCGTTTTTCCAGTAGTCGCTTGTCGAATGATCACCAATTCCAACTGGGTGATCTACCAATAGACTTAAAGAAAGTAGAGCTTTATTTTTATCCGCAATAGCCTCTGATCGAAGCATTTCATATAGCTGTTGTTTCATTTTTTTTCTCTTTGTTTACGTTCGATGTAGCGTTCTTGCTCTGAATTAAGCCCCAAAAAGCGGCAAAATAGTAGAATAAACGCTACCCAGGCGATAATAATACCAATCCATAATAGCATGGGGAGAATTATATCGAATATGACAATGGAGTCAAGAGAATTTTTCAAGAATTCTGAAAAAAGTGTAACTAAAAGAGTATGCCAAGTGATTTATTAAGTAGAATGCACTCTAGCTCCAGTGTTGACTCTGGTGTTTGGGCTGATTTTAGAGGAGAGATTACGGGATCTTACGATGTAAGTGGTAGTAAAGAGTATTATTCTCAACACATAATTAGAGAATATAATCGCAATGTCTTTAATCTTGAATCATCTTGGACAGGGAGCGCCATAGCTACAACAGGTTTATTGTTAAGACCTTTTAATGATGGCTTTAGTTATGTAGGAACTGGTGATTTTACAACGTATCCTTAAACACTCTGTATCGGTAGTTCGTATTCTTGATAAGGTAGAATCCAGTGTTCACAGTTACTAACAAAAACATCTTGTAGCGTAACCATAGACATTAGATCTTTTCTTCCTTTTCTCCTATAACCCTTATAAAGACACTCATTTACCTTTGTAACTGTGTCTCTTAAATCACACTTTTCTTTCGCTAGATTGTAAAGATCAGCATTTTTTACATGTAAGAAGAATGCCCCTATGTCAAATGCTATCCAAACAGGAGTGCCGCTTTCATTACACCAACCAGTTTTACCACCAACATTTAGAAACTCTAAAAGTATTTTACCCTCTCTAGTAGAATTTTTTAGACCTTTTAGATCAACTGTTTCCCCCTCAACAACAAAATCTACATGGCCTATATCTTGGGTCTTGCCTGTTTTTTTGATGCATAAACCAGCTGATAAACAAGAATGTTGGTATCTCTTGACAGATTCATCCATCAGCTTCTTTGTGTGAGCTACATGATTTGAACCTGATAGACCTTTTGCTTTATTAGAAATCATTTTCTCCAACCCCTGTTATACATAATTGCGTCACTTTCTCTTTTCCATTTTGCCTCTGGATCATCCTTATAATAATCACTATATTCATTAACTATCATTTTTGAAAAGAGCCTATATACACCATAAGCCGTAGGAATTAAAAAACATGATAAAATTGCAATAATTAATATTACTATGAGAGTTTCCATAAGCGTTTTAGCTTTCTTGGAATGCTCCATAATATTATATGTTTAGTTTGATTGAGGCAAGAATTTATACAGCAAAACCCCCTGCCTCTAAGGGAGGGGGTGTCTAGAGATTAATCTAAAATAAATCCGTAGACTATTTCTGCTTGGCTTTACCGATATTCAATGCAGCCCAGTCAATAAATTTGTAGACTTTGGACCACAGAGACCCCTCTTTAGGAGTCGGTGTAGCAGCAGCCACAGCAGAAGCTAAAGCGATAGCAGCTGTGACAACTCCAAACCAAGGGTTATCTTGAACTAGTTGAAGAATGATATCCATAATATTATTTACACCTAATCAGGTTGAACTATGTAACTTTTATCTTTAAATCTTTGCCACATTTGACGCTCTGACCATTCCTCACGAAATCTTTCTTTATTAGCTTTTACCCACCTTTCGTATGAATCCTTAGTTATTTGTAAAGCAGCGCCTTTTGATTTCCAGTCACCTACTTTAGTTTCAGAGTCCCTATCTATTTTATATATCTTAAAGAATTGACGATATATTTTTAAATGTGATGACTCAATATCATGAACAGTTTTATATTTATCTGCGGGAGACCAATGGGGAACAGCAATTAATTTGTTATCAACCTTTCCACCGTCAATAAAACCCAAAACGCCGAGAATGCGGCAAGATACTAAACTGCCTCTATCTATAGGATCATGATTAAAAATCAAAACATCCAAAGGATCATTGTCTAGAGCCAAGGTTTGTGGTATAAAACCATAATTAATAGGATACTGTAGAGAAGATACCAAGCACCTCTCTAATTTAAATATATTTAAATCCTCATCATACTCGTATTTTGTATTAGTTCCTTTAGGGATCTCTACAATACAATTTACATGCTCATAATCATCTGATGTTATGGGAATGTCATTTACTAAATTCATTTAAGTCTTCGTTTTTAATTTCCCAGTTATCCGCTCTTAAAGGGAAAGGTTCTGGACCCCTCATTCGAACTGTTCCTTTGGGGTAGAATGACGCTCTCTTTTTAAAATCATCTTTAGATACCCACCCACAGATAGATAAATTTTTCTTTTTGGTATTTAGAGAGGTAAAAATATAAACCTCTGATGGATGCTTTAATTGCACATCAAAAACATTATTTATGTAAAAAGGTTTAGGGTCCACGGTCCTATTCATTGATTTTATATCAGCCTTTTTGTCTTTATATATAATGTCATAACCTCCGTCAAAACCTTTGGGTTGTATCAGTGGAAGATCTAAATACTGCCTCACCATATTTTCAGATAGAATACCAATAAATTGTTCTTTTGGGCTACCATCATCTTTACCCCTTTGACCAAAATTATTTTTTTCTATTAGCTCCTTACTATAGTTATATAGTTCCCTTTTGATTGGCAGTGTTATCATCTTTTTTTACCTTGTCCCCTATATTTCTTTGTGTAGTTTTTACTTTGTTTGTGGTTAGAGCTTTTGCTTTTAGCATGAATACCCTTGTTCTTAATTTTCTTTTTAATCGAATATTTCGATTGTAATGTAGATTTCTTAGCCATGATTTAAAAGAATATATTCTGGTGCTATCTCACAAATTTCTTCGCAAACGCTTTCTATTTCTTTTCTCTCCATCTTTCTTGATAACTGCTTTAGTTTTGTTACCTCCCAACAAAATCTTTGGTATTCATGACTTTGTACAATATTTTCTTTTGTCTTACTGTCATATACAAATCCATCGAACACCTCATATCTCGTAGGGTCAATACATTTCTCGATGGGATCAAAGACAGAATTACCTACAACGAAATTAAATATGTCGTAGCTTTTGACCTTGATGCCAATTTTTTTCATCAAGTATTATATGTGACAAGACTTATATGTCTACAGCTTTTTCTTTTTAAGCTTTTCAAATGCTGGCTCGTATGCTTTTATAGCTGCCTTTAAATTTTTTTTCTTTTCTGGGTCTGAAGTTCTTTTTAAAGCTACTTTCGCTCTTTGTATCATGACCAACATCGCTTGAACTTTATGAGCGTGTTTTCTATTAGAATTTTTAATTATTTTAATAGATTGTGTAGCAGTTTTAGCATCTTTGAATCCCAACCCTTTTATTGTGCCTTTGGGGTCTTCATCTGTGTAAAGATCGGAATGTTCTGATTTCGGCCTTTTAGTCCCATCTTTTTTCTTCTCTGGTATTCTAGCCTCATCACCTTCTGATTTGTATGCCCCACCTCTTTTTTGACGTTTGCAATATTGTTTCTCACTAAATCCTTTTGGATTATTACAATCTATAGAACGCTTTCTTTTAGCGCTCCATTTACTAGCTCTGATTTGTTCAGAAAAATCTAATTCTAGATCCATCACGAAATTCTAATTCTGCTTCTGATCTTAGAAACATGACGTTTTTTTTCTAAAACAGAACCACCTTCTCTGCTACCAGCACCGTTTGTGTTACCCTCTATGGTAACAACATATCCGCTAGAGTCTACATCTTTTACCGCTATACCAATATGCGAAAAAGTAAACACCACGATATCTCCAGCTTTGATATCTTCATTAGTGGGTTTACGAAGATCTATTCCGTTTGCACTTTGTTGTTTAGCCCAATTTTCAAAATCCCAAGCACCAGCAGTTCTAGGTCTTTTAAAAGAAATATCTTCCCCCTCTATAGATTCTCTTACTAACCAACAAATAAATGCAGCGCACCAAGGCCAACCTTTATCTGCATCCAACCAAGTAGCAGCTTTATATTCATCTACCCTAGGGCCACAATTACTGCCATCAACTTCAGAAACTCCTATTTCTTCTCTAGCTAATGATACCATTTTTTGTGGTATACTACCTTTCGGAGTAGGAGAATCTTTTGTCGAGAGTTTTGCTAAAATAGCATTCCAAGTCACAGGACCATCTGCGCCATCAGCGGAGACACCAAGAAGTTTTTGGACTGCTCTAACTACTTCTTTTTTACCTTTAAAGTTCATTATGCACACTTTCTACTAAACCCAGCACAGATAGACATAACAACGCATAAAACTATTGTTAATATCATAAATTCTCTATACTCGATTATTTTTTCATTTAGAATTTCAGATTTAGATTCATTATAATACATTTTTGTATCCATAATATTATTAATTGCATCAATAGTTGGATCAGTCATTTCATACATGACAGGAATTGATGCTTTAATTTTTTCTATATTCCCCTCTTTACCCCACTCAATCAACTTATCCACATACAGAGTTATTTTTTCCTCTTGTTTAAAAACAAAATCAGAAAATTCAATCTCATCAGGGGTGATATCTTTTTTATAACCCTTCAGGTATTGATCCTTATTAATTCTTTCTTCCTCTAAAATATCAACCATTTCTAACGGAGTTATAACACCATGAGAAGTCTTAACAACAGAATTTACAATTATTACTCCATACCAGTCAAAACACATCCCTATTTCCATGATAGATGATTCCGACTGTCTAGCATTTTCTTTTAATGTGGAATTTATGTCCTCCGTAAGAAGTAAACCTTTCCACGCAAACGCGAAACAAATGGCAGCTAAACAATAAACAATAAACTTTGGTTTCATTTTTTAATAAATTTTTCTGGGTTTTTGGCAAATCGTTCTCCTAATCTTACAATACCAGATATGACTTCTGGACTAACAACACCAATAATACCATATGTAATCGCTTTAGTAAGAGATGAAACATCGGTCTGCTCTAAAACAAACCAAGCTATACCAGCAGCAATGGCGGCTGTAAGTATCCTCTTAAGCTGTTGTTTAACTGATAATTCATTATGTCCTGATAAGAGTCTCGCAAACATGGCAGCAGCCCCGACAAGCGGAACCAACCATCCCCCATTCAGAAACTCTTTAATTATAGACTTTTCGGGTTCCATGTTTAATTATTTACACCAGATATAAAAAAAGCCCCCCTTTCGGGAGGCTTTAATTAATTTTTTTTTAAATTATAATTAGAATTTGTAATTAAAACCTAAACCAAACTTCCAATCATGATCAAGTGCGTAAGGAGAATTGCTTACATCGTTATGGTTATAAGAAGTTTTAAGGCCAACTGAAAGTCCATTACCGAAATCATAATCGACAGTAGCACCAACTTCTACAGCGTTATACGAGTCTGCAAAATTTGCAGTGATAAATGGAGTAGCAGTAAGATTCTCTACAGGAGTATCAAAGGTGCGTGAAACAGTAAGTTCTACGCCATAAGAAGCACTAGATCCCAGCTCATGCCAAACACTAGCGGTCAAATCAGCAAGAGAATGAGCGTAAGTAAGACCAAGGCCAACTTCTTCCCAACCACCGAAAGCAGATTCGATCTTTTGGAAATAAACTTCTGCTTCAAATGGCTGATCTAAAATACTGATAGGCTTGCCCCAAGCAACAGCAATATCTAAATCACTCTTATCATCTCCTTCGTAAAGGTCTAAACCGACAGAAAGCGCTCCCCCAGAAACTGGAGCGCCGAGTAGCAGAGAGTAGCCAAAAGCTTCATCTCTTACAGCCAAGCCTCCGCTGGTTGAAGAATTGCTATAAGAAACCCCAGCCTCTACAGAGACATTATCTGCAAGGGTTGTAGCTTCAGAACCTGCGATGCTAAAAGCAACGCCCAATGCGGTCATAAGACCAACTAGTAGTGTTTTCATATTTTTTTATTATTACAGTTTTGTAATTATTGTCAATTAAATTTACACATTAAGTGTTATTTACCCGAATAAATTTCTCTCTCTAAACGGCGATATCTAGCATCAGAATGCCAAACTTCTTCTGTTTGAGGTGTATATATACCATCTTTAGTCTGTATTGGAGACCCCTTCGTTAGTCTTAGAGTAGAAGGCTGATAGATGTTTAAATTGTTTACGTTCAGAGTCGAGTCGCTGGCGCAAGAGGTCAGCACGATCAGCATCCCAGCTAGTGCCAGTTTGTCTAAGTTTTTCAATTTCATTTATAAGTTTGTCCTCTCTTTCATTATGTTCCCTATGTAAGTCATAGTAAAACTTGTTATTTTTAATATTTAAAAATAATTCTAATGATTTTAAAATAGATTTAATTATAGAAAGCATTACTTTTTAGCTCTCTTATTGCAATCAAAAATGGGCTTTTCAGTTTTGTTTTCATCGTCATATACCTCCATAACGCGGCCACGAACTAATTTCGCACAATCAATAGCCCAATCGCGAGAACCTTCTAACTCTGCACTGTAGCCGTGATGATACTCGCCCTTCTTAGTGTATACCCTGTAAAGGATAGGTTTCTGTTTCATTTGTTTGGTATGAATTGTAGAGAGACATTCCCTACGTCTTTTTCATTATCAGTGATCAGTCCGTGTAGTAAAACACATTCAGACATGAAGTCAACACCTTTTTCGTCTAAAAGGTAAGTTTTTTCTGAATCATGAAATTTTCTCATCAACCCGTGACGAACTTTTAGTGTTTCGCCAAGCAAAAGTTCTTTGCCCAGCAAATACTCTGTCGCTTTATTTGTGCCTACTACTTTAAACTTTACAGTCATGATATCTTTATTACACCAAACTACGGTGTTGTTATCGTCGTTAAAAATAATAGCGGTCTTGTCATATTTTTCAATCCATTTTTTGTAAGGCTCTACTTTGAAAGTCCTTCTTATTTCACTTTTTAAGTAACTTTTATTAAAATATTTTAAAGATTCCTTAAATATTTCATGGGTGGCTTCTATTAATTTGGAACTTTTTACGCTACGCCATATCCCAAATATAAAAGCAACATCTAAACACTCATCTTCTTCCTTAATAAAGCAAAATCCTAAAAGCTTTCCATCTGTCTCTGCCTTGTATGTCGTATAAGAAAAAAACTCTTTAAAAATAATTTTTATTTTATTATCTCTTAGAGATTTAGATTTCAGAGAACAAAAATCGTAAGGCTTCGATTTTATACAAAATTCATAAAAATGAGGCCACACTTCGCTAGCATCTTTTACCTGTGTAATTTTCACTTCTTTTTTATATTATATAATAATAAAGTGTAATTTAAAATATGGCGGCAGAAGGAAAAAACAAAGTAGCGAGTAGTCTTTTAGACCTACAACCTACAGCTGTATTAGAGTTATTTAGAGTTTTCCCAGATAGAATTAATAAACCCACTTTATTTCTTGGTTTTCACGGGGGAGCCGTTTATGAAAAATCTATTATTTGGCAAGGTGTGGAGTATCTGCCTTTAGCGGTTGAATCAGAGGGTTTCGATATATTAGCAGATGGTAAATTAGCTAGACCCAAAATAAGGGTAGCTAATAAAGACAATGTAATTACTAATTTTTTACAAAACTATAAAGATTTTAAGAATGCTAAAATTATTAGGAAAAGAGTATCGGTAAAATTTATAGATGACGAGAACTTTGAGGGGGGCAATCCATTTGGTTCGGCAGATCCTAAAGCAGAGTTAACCGACGAGACTTGGTTGATGGGTCGAAAAACTCAAGAATCAAAGATATTTGTAGAGTTCGAACTAAACTCACCATTAGATCTAGAGAATTATTCAGTAAATAATCGAAGCATTGTATCCAAGTTTTGCTATTGGCAGTATAGAGGAGAGGGTTGTAGATACGCTGGATTACCTATCGAAAGAGATGATGGAAACATGTTTTTAGATCCTACTGGTGGACCAGTCGCTCCTAATTATAAGCCACCAGCTAATGCAGACCCTAGTGCCGCTAACTCACCTGTAGATTTTTTCAATGATGTATCTGCTTTTTGGAATCCAAATAGAAAATATGTAAAAGGAGACGTAGTAATACAAGAAAGCCCTACAATTATTTTACCGACAAGTCCAAATCAAAAAGGACAGCCTCTTAAAACCGTCTTTGTTTGCGTATCAGGAAATAGTGGACAATTACCAGAAGGTAATCCCACTTATTGGCAGAAAGATGGTTGCACTAAAAAATTATCAGCTTGCAGAAAAAGATTTAATGAATTCGACTTAATAAGTTTTATACAGGGACAAAACATTCAAAGCGGTTTTAGTGGTATAAGAATATCTGGTATGCCAAGCGAAAACAATCCAGCTATTCCAGCGCATACAGGATTATTTCACTCAACAGTTGAGGGGCTTACTGGTCATTTTACTGGGGCGTGGAGCATCATGGGTTGGGCAAATATAAACGCTAATAGTCCTGTAGGGGCTGGAGTTTTTAGTACCTCTGCTAAAGATGATGGTGATTGGCCTGATACAAGATTTTTTAATATTAACTCTGATACAAGATCAAACGGTCAAAATACAAGAGGTAGTAATACTAATAATGTTGTAGCTAGATATGTCGGAGATCAATTAACTAATAACCCTCAAGGGGCTAATTCTTATAGAAAAGTAAACCTGCACGAAAAACAAGACGCAGGGGATTCAAGAGAGTGGGTTCAATACATTATTACTAATAGCACAGGAACCGCCAATTTTATTAATGGTCAAGATAGAGATCAAGACACAATTATTAAAATTTACGTTAATGGCGTTAGCAAATCAGACACAAGAGATGGTAAGGCGCGGAGAGACGCAAACCAGTTAAGTAGAAATTTAGGTAATTTCGCCAGTCTAGCTGATAGAGAATTTATTACTAA
>CEUT01020350.1_pt1 | contig 12641 bp, 13 predicted proteins | sample 531401 | NCBI WGS metagenome assembly CEUT01 (sample SAMEA2622821, study PRJEB7988) | marine metagenome | biome: marine biome (ENVO:00000447); feature: surface water layer (ENVO:00002042); material: "saline water (ENVO:00002010), including plankton (ENVO:xxxxxxxx)" | depth 5 m | reverse complement strand
ATACTATCAGCATCTACTATTAAAACTTGATCATATTTTATATCACTATGGTCTAATATTTCTAATGCATTCCATCTTTGCCATGTAATTAACATTTCATTTTCAGGAACCATTAATTCATCCATTATTATTAATTCATGATTATTTTTTTTACACCATTTTTTCCAAGAATCTATACCATAATCATAACCCGTATCCCAACGAGGTTTTGCTACTCCTGAATCTCCTAATTTAGTTGTTCTTTTAATATAAGGTATAAATACTATATTTTTCATAATGCTTGACAGATTAAACCTTCACGGTCTTTTAATATTTTATTTTTTGTTTTAGGAAAGATAGTTCCAGGATAATTACCTATTTCTTTTAATATTTTAAGTTGTCCATTATTAATATATTCATCTATTGCTTGTTTTAAATCAGGAAATAATCCATAATCATCAAAAACTAATATAGGATTTTTAAATGTTTTTAAAGTATTATCTATATCTTTTTTAATATGAATATAATCATGAACACAATCTATAAAAACAACATCCATTTGTTCAAAATCCCATGGTTCATTATAAACATCCATTATACGATAATTTATATTATCCCTATCAGAATTAAGTTCTCTAGATATATCATGTCTTTCAGGCAATACATCTAAAGGAGTTACTTCTTTAAATAAAAAACTTAAAATTCTAGTTGAATGACCTAAAGAAGATCCTACTTCTAGTGATGTATAATTTTTGTATTTATCTTTATTAAAAAAATCTATTAAATCTGCTTTCCATTTTCTAGAGGTTGTTGTTTTAGTTGTAAATTTATCTGGAATATTTAATAATAAATTTCTTTTAAATTCATTAGATAAATAATTTGCTTTCTTTACAAAATTATGATTATGAGGGAATTGTCTTTGAATAACATAAGATTTAGAATATCTTGCTATCATATCATTCACACCACAATGATTACCAATATTAATCTTTGCTTTAGATTTAATATATAACTGAATTCTAATAGGAAGGTGCCTTAAGTCTAATGCTTGGTTTATAAAATTAAAATCAGTTTGGTTTATTGGTTTTGGTGTAAAATAAAAATAGGGATATGGATTTTCTTTTAATAAATTACAAATTAATTTATCTTGAGTAAAATCATATCTATTTGAAATAAGTAAAGCACCAAATTCTTTATCTCCAACATGGTTTTTTATAATTTCATTTCCTAATTTTATTTCTTCATTTGAAAAATATAATTCTGGAGAAGAATCTGCTAATTCATGATCTTCGAATTGCCAAAATTTTAACATTTGTTCAACTAAGGGTATACCTAAATTGGAATTATCATAAACTCTATAATGGTCATGAAATATTTCTCCTTCTATTTCATCCTTATACCCATCAATATAAGGATTATTATCAAAAACACTTAAACATGTTTTAAACGGAGAATCCCAGCTTTGAGGAGCATTAGAACCTTTTTGTATTTCTCTAAATAACTTATCAAGTAATTTTTCAGAAGGTAAATATATTTTACAATTTGGATATTTTTGTTTTAAAAGTCGAGGCATAGCTGTTATTATACCCCAATCACCTAATCCAAAACATGTTCTTAATATAACAAATTCTTGTTTTTTTAAATATTCATCGGGGATCCTAAGCCCTTCAGATTTTTCAAAACCTAATTTATCTGTTTCTTTTATCCCATATAAATTATTATCATATACTCTAAAAAATACCATTTTTACTTATTTTAATTAATTTTTTGTTTTTTATAATTACTAATAATATCACTACAAACACCAATACATTGAGAAATATCATCGTTATATATTTCTGGTAATACTGCTATGCTTTTTTTAACAGGTTGTTTACCTGGGTACACCCATATATAACCATTACTAGTTAAGGTTGCATCGTCACGTTGATGCCAAAAGCAATGAATATTATATTTTTTCATTTCTATAAGTGATTCTAAATTTTTAGCATGACACCATAATCTATAATCTTGTAAATATTTTATTTCTACTTTATATATAGGCTCATCATGACCTAAATAAAAAGAATCTTTATACCATCTTACATCTACTTCTACGTGATATCCTAAATTTAATGCTTTATTTACATAATAGGGAGCATTTTCTTTATTTGAAATTTTACCATTTACATTACCTCTATGTGATATTAATATCATAAATTTATAGTTTTATTCATACGTGTCATATGCCTCCCACCATCAAATGATGTTGTTAAAAAAGTTTTTATTAATTCTTTAATTTTATTTTCATTAACGTATTTACTTGGAATTGAAAAAAAGTTTGCACAATTATGTCTAATAGAATATTCAGCTGTATATTCATCAAATATTAATGCTGCTCTTATCTTATTAGATTTATTAGCAAATATATTTATTCCTTGACCTGTTCTACAGAAAGCCATTACAAAATCTATATCACCTCCTATTTCTTTTATAGCAGGCGTTACATAGTCTGCATAATCACAACTTTTATTAACATAACAACCATAATCAATATATTTTATACCAAAGTTTTTCAATACAGATTTTGTAGTTTCTTTTAACTCAAAACCTGAATGATCTGAACAAAGACCTATTGGTTTTGAACCAAATTTAGGAGCTACATAAGATTTAAAAAATTCTAATTCAGCCGGAGTACCTAACACATGCATTTTTTCAACTTGTGACGTTTTTATTTTTAGATTATCTTGAACCATTAAATTATAAATGGGACATAAATAAAATTCACCTCTTGTCCTTATATTATCTTTAATTAATTTATTTGCATATTTAATAAATAATTTACCTGTTTTATAATAATAAACACCTACAGCTGCGTTTTCGCTTATAACTTCTTTTTCAACTGTTTTAATTACATACCCATCTTTATCTAACTGTGCGTAGCTATGAGCTGGGCTATTTGCTTTAAACGTAAGAATATAACCGTCTAAATTTTGTTCAATATTATTTGGATTAAATGCATTTTGAAAATAAACATCAGGAGTATAAATTAATAATTCATCATCATTATTAATATAATTCTCTGCTAATAAACATGTACAAACAGCTCCTTCAGTTATATGGTCTACTACTACAATTTTTACATCATTACCGAATTTTTGTTTTAAAATTTCATCTAATGCAAAATCATTAATATGATCTAACCTAACTACAAAAATTAATTGATAATTATTAATATTTTTTAAATCAATTGATTCTAATGCCCAATCAATAATATGTTTTTTATCAACTATAATTAAAGGTTTTGGTACTAAATAACCTTGATCTATAAATCTTTGTGCTTTACCTGCTATCGGTAATACTATATTTATTTTTTTCTTCATCTTATATTCTGTATTTATCTGGACAAATTTAAATATGTGGGTTTTTTATTATATATGATTTTATTAAATTCTTTTTTCATAATATTAATATCTTTTGGCCAATATTTTTTAATATTCTTAAAACTATTCATATGTGTTTTATCATCAATACCCCAATGTGAAAATCCTAATGCTCCATAATCTTTATCACGACCTGCACCTACTAGTTTAACTGGGATTCCTTCATGGTCTAAAAAGTTTCTTAACAATTCAAATGGTCTAAAAATTACAAAAGGCGTAATAGAATAACATATAGGTATCTTTCCTTCTAATGCCATACCTACGGCCATACCAACCATAAGCTGTTCCGCAGCTAATGGATTATAAACTCTATCGGGGAAGTCGATTCTAAATTTATCAAAATGACCATACCCTAAATCCCCTAAGATTAAAACTATATCTTTATTCTTAGCCATTTCTTCGTATAATAAACTTATAAATTCTTTTCTAACACTCATTTAATTCTTTTAAAGCTTTTTTATAATCTTCATTTTTCATAATATAATAATGGGCACCTATACCCTTTAAAAAACTAAAATGTGATACATCTGTATCAACTAAATTTATATCTGGTAAAAATGTTTTTAATCTTTTTTTTAAATAGTTTGTATCTACGGCATCATACCCAGCATACCCATTTATGTTAACAAATATTTTAATGTTTTTAATATTTTGTTCATATATAAATCTAAGACTTTCCCATATAGTCCCTTCTGCACATTCTCCATCACTGATCAACACGTATACGTTTCTTTCTGGATTAGCTAATGCTCTACCTACTGCTACTGTTATCCCTAATCCAAGACTTCCCGCAGAGCAATAGATTTTATTTTTTTCATCAATATGGGGGTGTCCTCCATGTTTATCTATTAAACTCTGTGCATCTATTCCATAATATTTTTCAATAATTGTATACAAAGCATAACCTAAATGACCACATGATAAAATAAAAATATCTTCTTCATTTTTTTGATTAAAAATATTATCAATTATTTGTAATCCAGAAAAACAACTTCCTATATGTTCTTCATTATTTTTATAATGTAGTTCAAGAAGTCGTTTTTTTAATTTATTATCAACCATTTTGTTCTTTTAATGTTTTAGTTACTAATTTATGTGCAGTTTTAATTGAATCTTTAACATTATTTTTACATAACATTTCATTAATAAAATATGATGCAAACATATCACCACAACCTAACACATTTATATTATTTAAAATTTTAACATTTGTAGAAAAGTTAGAACCATTTTTACCATAATATATACTTCCCCCTTTATGGTGTAATATAACTCCTTGTTTAACTAAACTACTTAATTCGTTTATACTCATATATACATCTTCATCTGAAATAAATAAAAAATCTATAAACTTTAATATATCTAAATTTTTTAAAACTTTACCCCTACAAATATCTGCGGATATTACACTATTTTTTATATTTGGTATAAAAGATAAATCTGATAATTCATTAATATATAAAATATGATTCCAGTATGAATTTATAATAGTTGGGGTTCGAGATTTCATATTTAAGTTAGCTACAGATGTTCGTTCTGCTTTTTCTTCATTTATTAATATTAAAGCTTCTCCTATTTCTGTTGGTTCTAGATTAATTTTAAGATTTGGATTTATATTATTTAAATAAAACCAAACATTACCCATTGATCCAACAGATGTATCTTTTTGAAATCCATTAAAGATTCTATCAAAAGTTAAATGACCATATAAAGTTATATCAAACATCTATTTTATTTTTAATGTAATCATATAATCTAGCAACTATAGAATCTCCAGAATTTCTATCAATCACCCAATTAGAAACTTCTTTAACGTCTTCCGGAGAATTCTTTGGACAATAAGCATATCCAACTTCTTTCATAATAGAAACATCAAATATATCATCACCAATATAAGCCATTTCTTTTCTATTACAATTATAAGTTTTTTCAAATTCTAATAAAAAATTTGCTTTATCTATTGAACCTTTAGAATTTCTAGAATAATAAAAATCTATTTTTCTCTTTTCAGCTATTTTTTTATTTACCTTTATATCTCCCGATAAAAAGCAAACTTTAATTCCATCAGATTTAAATCTTTTTATAGCAGTAAAATCTCTATCACAGTATCTTTTACCTATTACTAACCCATCTAAATCATATAATTTAGTTCCATCTGTTAGTACACCATCTATATCTAATATTAATAATTTAATCATTATGATAAGCTTTTTATTATATTTTCTCGTGTTAAATCTCTAAACCTAAAAAACTCATAATCAGCATCTGGGTTCCATGAATTTACCATTGTAGTAAATGTTTTTGATACTGTTTGTTCATCTAGTAATCCGAGTTTTCTTAAATGCCATACCATTAGAAAATGATTTGATATTGTATTCCATTGTGGGCATTGACCAGGTAATGTATATTCATCTAATAAATCAAACATAGATGAATATTGTTGCATCCATGTAGAGTTTGTAGCAAAAATATGATCAACAATTTCATCTTTTTGGTAGGGCCAACCCCATTTTAAATTATCAAGTTGATAAGGTATATGAAATTTAGTAGTGTCTAATTCATTAAATTTATATGGTTTATTCCAACATAAATCTAATCTTGCATTAATAACTAAATCATACTTAAAATTATGATCTTCTTCATAGTCATTTACTAATTTTATAACTTCTTGAAAGCCATACCATCTACTCTTAGATGAGAAAACTCTATTTATGTGTCCGTGTTTTAGATGGTCTGGTATTTTAAAATCTATCTGTTTTTCAAGTTTCATTCTTGTAGGAGATAAATTTTCAGTGAATTCTTTTTCGAATTCTGTATGCCAACTGAATATAAAGATATCTATATCATTATGTTGTAAGATATTTTTATTAATTGTATCACATATGTATTTAAATATTAAGATTTGATCATCTTTTGTAACTACTGATTCAGAATTTCTTTGTTTTGGATTAAATCCTCCAATCATTCCTTGCATTGTGTATGCTATTTTCATAAATTATTTTTTATTTAATTGTTGTTGCTGTCTCCATTTTTTCATTAATTTAAACCAAGGATTAAAATCTATATCTTCAGGTATAAAAGTATATTTAAAGTTATTTTTCCAACAAACATAAGGAAAACTTAATTGATCTCTTTTACTCCAATATTTTAATTCTAACCACCAATCTTCCATTACTTTTATAACTAAAGGATTATTATGATTTCGTATTATAACACTAGTTCTAGCTAATCCATTTTTAACTGGATATTCTTCGATTTTATATCTATCCATTTGGTTAAAAATAGTATTAATATTATCTTTATAGTGTTTTTGTGGGTTATTATCACCTAACCATTTAATAAATGCAGCTTCATCATATATACAATTTCTTCTATTTAAATTTCCAGTTGTATTAATCCCACATAAAGAATGATCTAATACTGATAAAGGATATTGAGTATAATTTTTTACTAAATCATTTAAATCTGATGTTATTTTTAAATCCCCATCTGTATAAACACTAATATCATAATTATTAAAAAATCTATGGGGTAAAACTTTATATTTTCTATTATTTAACCCACCATGTGAATATAAAGGGGTAACTTTTTTAATTTCCCATATATCTGATGTATATTGATTACTATCAGTAATACAAATATAATCATAACCTGGTGATATTACTTCGGGATCATGTAAATAATGAGCATCCCCAAATATAGCTGTATATATTACTTTTTTATTCATTTTAAAATATTTTAATTTTTGGAGAAAATACTATAAACTTACCAGAAAATTCATGATACAATGATTTTACTATATATTTTGAAAAATTATGTGCTAATATTAATATATAATCTACTTTATTATTTTTTAAATAATTGCGAGATACAATAGGAATACCTGTTCCTGGAATGTATTTTTTTTGTTTTAAATCAGTATCATCAATAACACAATCTAATATATTATGGTCTATTTTAGCGCTGTTTAAGTATACACATCCTTTAGCAGCTGCCCCAAAACCAACTATAGTTTTATTTTCTTTTTTTAATTTTAATAATAATTTTTTTGAATTATTTATATGTTGTTTAATGTTATATGCCCATTTTTTATAATATTCTTCATTTAGGGTCTTTTTTTCATCTTTTATAAAAACATTTACAGATGAAGATATAGAAAATTGATTTTTGTGAGATATTAAAATTCTTAAACTTCCTCCATGTATGCTATGATTAGTAATATCTATTATTTGTAAATTATGTTTTTCAAATAATATTTTAAGAGGTGATACTAAATAGTAATAAGCATGTTCATGATATATTTGATCAAATTGGTTAGTTAATAAACTATTTTTCCAATAAGGAAATTCTAAACACCATAATCCTTCTCTATCTAAGCTATATTTAATTCCTTTTACAAAATCATTTATATTTTTAGTATGTTGAAAACAATTAGTAGTGGTTATTAATTTAAATTTTGTGTGTATAGATTTAGCTGTTTTTAAACCCCATTTTTTATTAAGAGCAGGAATACCTTTTTTTATACATTCTTTAACTAAATTAGAAGACATATCTATATTTAACACATTTAGATCTTGATTTAATTTTAAAAAAGTTTTAAGTAAAGTTCCATCATTACCTCCTATATCTAAAATATAGTTTTGATTAGATAGATTTAACTTATTATGGCAGTAAGTATATATATTTTTACAATGTTCTATATATGGTTGAGATATACCAGATTTATATAAATAATTAGAGTATAATATTTTAGGATTAACTGTTTTACTTAAAGAAGTTAATTTACTTTTAGGGTAGTAATTTAATTTTAATTCAAATTTATCACAATTTAAAGATTCTTCTTTTGTAAGAGATAAATTATTAACTAAAGGCATTTTACCTAAATCTAAGTACGAAAAATATTTTTCATCATTAGTTATAGGACATTTTTTTATGCTTTGTGTTTTTCCCATTAGTTAATTATATTAGATATTTTTTTATATGCTTCTACACATGTAGGAATTTTTCCTGAAAAAACCACAAATTGTTTAGAATTTATTTGATCAACTATAGTAGGTCGAGCATCGTCTTTATCTCTATTTGGAAGTACTGTTCTAAAAGTAAACATAGAACCTATGTGTTCTAATTTTTCAATATCTTTAAAAAATGTTTTAGCTGAATAAATAAACTTATCTATATTAGTAATAGAGGGATTTTCTACAATACCTTTATTTAATAAACTAACATATTCTTTAGGAGTATAAGGAAACTTACCAACATTAGTACTGTGGATAGCATGAACTACATTCCCCATAACATGATAACCTGTATCTCCATAAGGATCAACGCACATAAAGGGACCATCCATAATTACTATACTTTTATTTTTATAACTTTTAGGTAATTTAACTAAGGGTTTTTCACATAATTCAAACTGATAATCTTTATGTAATTTTTTAGGTAATAATGCGTTTATATTTGAATAAGTTGAGTTTATAATATAATCATATTTTTGTAAGTTTTGTATATTAACTTCTTTATTTAAAAATAAATTAACGTTATATTTTTGTATATTTTTTTCACAAAGAGTTTTTAATACAATAGGATCAAAAAGTAATTCATCAACTTTTACAATTAAAGATATTGAGTCTTTTTTTATTATATCTAATGAAGATATTTTATAATCTAATCCTACTTCATTCATAAAATCAATATATTGAGTTGAAGATACAAGACTATCTGTTGATGATATACAGTAATAATGATCTATATCCCCGTTAATAATAGATTTAGGGTATTCTTTTTGAAAAGATATTGTACCTTTTTTAGATTGATAAGCTGTTTCTTTACTACGAGGATAATGATATCCTTTATGTATTCTATATTGATTAGTAAGGGATGCTTGACTTATAATACTAGGATTTTTTTCATATAGATCAACATTTATACCTTCTTTAGATAAATTAGATGCTATAGTACACCCAAATATACCTCCTCCTACAACTGCTATTTTTTTAGGGAATAATACCGACTGTATTTGTTCTATAATTTTATTTGCAAAAAGCGATTGTAGTTTATTTAATTTAAAATTAACTTCACCTTTTAATAAATTTACTAACATTATTTTTAAGGGGTCTTGTTGGTTTTTAGGTGAAATAGTATGTGTAAAATCTATATTTGATATTTTATGTTGAGTAATGTTACTTTGTCTATCATATAAAAATTCAATTTTTATACTACCAAATTCTACTATAAAATGTAAAGTTTTTTTAGTATCTAAAGAATGTATGTTAGTTATTTTTTTATTAAAAATATAAGGATATAATAAATAAAAGTCGTGCCACGCTAAGTTATAAAAATTAGAAAATATGTACTTACCATAATCAGTTCTTGATGGTTTTTTCCAACTTACTTTTATGTTTTGAGGATTTGTTTTTAAAAATTTTTTTAAAGTTTTATTTTCTTCTCTAAAATTAAAAACATCATCCGAATATAATTTTAAATTTTTACTATCAGCTAAATCAAATAGATTTTTTGTTTCTTGATAAGATAAGGTTGTTGGTTTTTCACAAAACACATTTACATTTAATTTTAAGCATTGTTTTGCTATTTTATAATGGGTTTGATCAGGAGTAGCTATAAAAACCCAATCTACATCTTTAAGTAAGGGAATATAATCTGATTCTTTTTTAGAAAAAAATATAATATTAGATATATCTTGAAGTTTGTTTTTTAAAGTATTACCCCAATACCCACATCCTATTATTCCTACCTTAGATTTTTTAAAAATCATAATGTATTATAAAACTTATTTTGTGCTTCTTGTCTATCTATATTTTTAGGATGGTATAAACACCATTCTTCTTCCATTGGTAATAAACCTTTTGTAGATATCCCAACTATTTGCTCATGAACTTTATTCTGCCATTTAATTTTTGGAGAATTTTGTATAATACGTGTTTGATAGTCAGGCCAATTAACCCAACCCTTTTCATTTACATTCCAACGCCATTTATTAATATGTTCTTGGGTTAAACCATTTACAGTATTAACTCTAGGAACCATAAACATCTCAGTAGTAGGGTTAAGTTTTAAAAGTTCTTTTAAATTTACAATTAAAGATTCGTGGGGTAATTCATCTGCATCAATTTGAAATATCCAATCACCTGTACAGTGTTCTTTTAAATTATTTTTAAAATTTGAAAAATGACCCTTTAAGGGAAATTCTATAACCTTAAACCTAGGGTGTTGTAATACTTGATATACTTTATCTGTGGTATTCCCCTTATCACACTGAACTACTATTTCATCATTTTCGTCTATGTGTTTTAATAAAAAAGATAATAATTTTTCTAATTCAATGTGTTCATTACAAACTGGTATTGCATAACTTATTTTCATTACTTTCGAATTTCATCAGGACTTCTTTTTGCGTCATACTCACCATCAGATCCTATCATAGGACCATATTTACTTTCTTCTTTTTCAAACATTCCTAATTCTTCAGCAGCATCCATAAATTCTAATGTTCCATAACGTTTTATGTTTTTCATATCCATTTTATTTTTATAAAAAGTTCCTGGATTTCTGGGGTCAGGGTATTTATGCTGTTCATCTTCAGGAATTGGGATAGCTTTTACAACAGCCCATTTCCAATCTTTTATACCCTTACCCTTTTTAGGTTCGGGAAATATCATTCCTTTATCAGGCATAGTAATAGCTGTAGGGAACCAAGCTAATTTTTCTCCACCTCCAGGGGGTACATGGTCTTGTCTTAAATCTTTAATAAAATCAGCTGTAAGTTCTAGGGTTTGTTTAAGAGTATCACTATCTAAAGTCATTGTAGTGTTTGAAGTATAACCACTAGTCATACAAAGCCAAGTTTTTATTAGTCCCTCTTCTGTTTGGAATTCTGATTCATAACATGCGTTGCTATCGCAAATAGGACTGTTTACTAATTTATCTTTCATTATTTTCATTATGCTTTTATTTTTTTAAGTTTTGGTAATTTTAATTTAGGTAAATTTTGTTCAGTATTATTTACTTTTTTTAATTTTGGTAATTTTAATGATTGAGTTTGAGGAGCAGCTTCTACTTTAGGTAAAAGTGTGTTTAATTTTTCAGTCATTTTGTCAATCGACCAATTATCCTTAATATATTGTGTTTGTTTACGTGATTTTGCAAAATAATTTTTATAATGTTTATATATGTCCTTCATAGCTTTATTTGCTACTTCTATATCAATATTAAACCATTGAGATTCTTTAATTAACCATTTATTAGCAGCAGAAGGATGTATGTTTTTTAATTCACCTCCTACTAAAATATTATAATCAGGTTTTAAAAAATCTATATGGCCACTCCAATTAGTAGTAATTGTAGGTTTACCTGTTATAGCTCCTTCAAGTAAAGGTCTACCAAATCCTTCTCCCTTTGTAAAATTTAAAAATACTTTTACTTTAGGATCATTATTTAATTCATTCATTTCACTGTTTGTTAATTCTCCATGTAAAAGATAAATATTAGGTAAATTACCTGAAATAGATTTTCTTATATTAGATATGTTTTTTAGTATTTGTTCTCTATCACTTATAGAAAAATCAATATGGTTTGTTTTTAAAATTAAAGCAGGTTTTTTATTTGAAGGTGTATTAAAAGTTTCTAAAAATGTTTTTATCATTAAACCTGTATTTTTTCTGTCTTCTCCTAATTTTCCACTTAACCAATGACCCGTGTATAAAAAACAAAATTCTTCAGGTATATCTTTCAAAATATTAGTTTTAGTTGGTTTTTTAAAAAATGTATTTAAATCTAACCCTTCAAATAAAACCTCTAAAGGTTTTTCTAACTGTGTAACAGAAATAACTTTATTTGTTGATTTATCTATTTTTTCATACTTAGTCGTTAAAGCAACTTTTCTAGAATGTTCAGATGAAACTAAATTCATATTCATTCTATTAAACCCTTCTATAAAATCTCCAGGATAAGCTGTAGATTCTATTCCTGCAGTTACACCTATATTATATCTACCTATAGGTTGAAATTCACTAGGTATAGTTATTTGTACCCATATGTCTGGTTGTCTACCATTAAATTGTTGGGATGTTCTAAATAATGATCTTAAATCATCATCAGGTGCTAAAAAATTTTGAGGAGTATCTCCCCATTTTTGAGGCATTATAAATATATCCCATTCATTATTTTTTAGTTTAAGTAAAGATTTTACAAAATCTCTTGATCTTGCTCCATAACCTGAAAATG
>CEUT01026183.1_pt1 | contig 12663 bp, 17 predicted proteins | sample 531401 | NCBI WGS metagenome assembly CEUT01 (sample SAMEA2622821, study PRJEB7988) | marine metagenome | biome: marine biome (ENVO:00000447); feature: surface water layer (ENVO:00002042); material: "saline water (ENVO:00002010), including plankton (ENVO:xxxxxxxx)" | depth 5 m | reverse complement strand
CCAGCAATTATTAGATTAGAAGTGAGAGTATGGGATGCTACAACAGGTCAGTTTGATAATATAAAGTATTATGAACCAGGAGAAACTAATCCTGATCCTACTGATTATTCAGCTTGTACTAAAACGTATTTAGAATCAGGTGATGCTACAGAAGCTACATTACAAGATATTTTAACTAAGGCAACTGCAAATGAAACAAATACTGCGGATATAGCTACTAATACTTCAGGTATTTTAGCTGATACTGCTAATATTGAAACTAACACAGATACATTAAGAAATAGTACTAATACACCAACAATTCTTAGAGCTACAGCAAATGCTTTAGTAACATTGAGCACAGAAGTTATAAAATCAATTTCTTTTTATAATGCAACCACTGATGCTACTAACAATGCAAATGTTAATGGAGTGATTCTTAGACAAGGAGAGACTGTAAACTTTGATGCAGGTGGCAATGGTAATAAATTTCCAACTAGTAGTTTTAATTATAATGCTGATCCAGGAGGCGTTGGTGCAGGAGATCTTTTGATAATTTATGTAGAATAATTATGCCTGTTTCTATTAACACAAATAAAATTCTTGGGATAAATGCGAACACAAGTATCATTCCACCTCCTTCTTCAGGATTTGAAGATACTACTTCCTTTGCCTTAGATGGTGTAGATGAGTTTATAGAAAGTAGTGTTACTTTTGATACTTTTACAGCTCATGATGATACTACAGGAATTGCAAAATGGACAATTAATCTTTGGGTAAAATTTGACTCTTTACCAGGTACAAGGTATTTATACTATATAAGTGAACCTGGAGGTGCATTAGTAACATATCTTTATGTTAATTCAACAGGTAGACTACAAGCATTTACAGCTGGTACTCCTAATAATTGGTCTCGTGCTAATGGTGCTGTAACTACTGGAAACTGGTATATGATATCAGTTGTATATGATTCTACTTTAGGTAGATATTCAAGACAAAAAATTTATGTAAATGGGGCAGTTCCTTCACCTCATCAAAGTAATTTTCAAAATGGTAGTTATAACGCAAGTGGAAATATACATTTAGGAACTAATTATGCAGAAAATGCACCTATAGAAGGTAACATAAATGAACCTGCAATTTTTATGGGTTATGCTGCTACACAAGCAGAGTTAGCAATTTTATATAATTCAGGAGCAGCAACTAATTTAAATGATCATTCTACAGTTCCCACGCATTGGTGGAGATCTGAAAATGCAGTATGGGATAATGCAGATCCTGCAGATGAACATTATGATTTAACAGATGAAATGGGAACAGCAAAAACTCTTAGAACTTATAATGTGGATGAAGCTGATAGAGAAGCTGATGTTCCTACTTAAATAAAAAAATATGAATTCTAGGGCAGCAAGTAAAGTATATGCAACAATAAGAATAGAAGATTTATCTAAAGTAGATTTTTCTCAAGTAGGAGAAACTTCTGCAGACACTATTAGAAAAAATCTTCTAGATCCACCTACTCAATTTGTATTAAAATGGGACATTGAACCTGATTTTATTGCAGATGGTACGGTTATACCTGATGGTCTATATACTCATCAAGAGATGATAGAACTTTTATCTTCAGAAGTATGGACACCACCAGAACCTGAAGTTGAAGAAACATAAAAATTATGAAAATAATTAAACACAGTGAAAACATTCATGAAATAAAATTAGATGGTTCCAGGGTAAAAATAGCTATGCTATCCGATATACACTGGGACAATCCAAAATGTGATAGGAAACTACTAAAGAATAATTTAGATTTTTGCTTGGACAACTCAATACCTATTATGGTTAATGGAGATTTCTTTTGTTTAATGCAAGGTAGAGGTGATAACAGAAGAAACAAATCAGATATAAGACCAGAACATAATAATGCTAAATATTTAGATTCAATTGTAGAAACAGCCGTAGAATGGTGGAGTCCTTATGCTCATCTTCTTACGGTTATAGGTTACGGAAATCATGAGACTGCTATTATTAAATGGCAAGAAACTGACATACTAGCTAGATTTGTTAAAATGCTTAATCTAAAAAATAATACAAATGTGCAAGTAGGAGGTTATGGTGGATGGCTTGTAATAAACCAAGCAGTAAGAAAGAAGTTAAAAAGTCCTGATTCTACTGGTATTATTAAAATAAAATATTTTCATGGTTCTGGTGGAGGAGGTGTAGTTACTAAAGGTGCTTTAAACTTAACAAGAGCTCTAGAAATGTATGAAGACTTTGATGTATTTACAATGGGTCATATACATGAAAATGCAGCTAGAAATGATGTAAGAGATGTTTGTGTGCAGGGAGGATCTAATTATAGAAATAATCAGAAACAATTGCATATGATGTTAACAGGAACTTACAAAGAGGAATATGGTTCAGGTTCAAAAGGGTGGCATGTAGAACGTGGAGCTCCAATTAAACCTACAGGAGGTAGAGTGCTTACTATAGATTACAAAAGAGTAAGAACTAATAAACAAGATAGGTTTGACAGACAAGTAGATTCTTGTAAATTTCCTTTATAAACTTTAATTAAGTCTACATATTTTCTGCTATATTAAATATTTTTTGTATATTATAGTTATATGTTTATTATTTATACAAAAGAGAATGGAAATTTCAAACATGCAAGTGGGTTTTGATGCTTTGTTATCAATACTCTCAGCTTTAGTGGGGGCATTAACAGTTTGGTTTACTTTAAAAAATAAAGTGGCAATACAACAGATGGTTTTAGATAACTTACAAAAAGATTTAACAGTTATACATAAGAGAGTAGATGATCTTAAAGATAAGGTTGAATCTAATAGAGAAAAGCAAGAAAAATCTATTACAGATTTGAGAGATGATATGGCTAAAATGAAAATAGAAATTATTGAAGCCATTCATGCAATTAAAAGTAAATGATAAGAATCCTTTTTGTACTAGCAATAGTAGGTCTATTTGCCTGCACCCCTCAACGAAGGTTTACAAGGTTAATAGAAAAACATCCACATTTGTTAACTACTGATAGTGTATTAGTTCATGATACAGTTGCAATTACTGTTCCTGAAGTAAAACATGACACTATATTCTCAAATCATTTTTTTACAGAAATCAGAAAGGATACTTTAATTATACAAAAAGAAAGACTAACTGTACAGATATATCATGATACAATACATGATTCAGTATTTGTTAGCGGTAAATGTGACACAGTAACAGTTGAAAAAATAATAGAAAGAAAAATACCAGTAAGATATTATGAAAAAACTCCTACATGGAAAAGGGTGCTTAACTGGTCTATATTAATTTTTGTTATTGCTTCTTTACTTTACATAGGTTACAGAATTTTTAACTTTATAAAAAAAAAGATATGAAAACGTTTTTTAAAGAACTATTAAGTGATGAAACTGGACATTATTCATCTAAGAGATTAGGAGGATTACTATGTGTACTAGCATTAGTAACTTCTTTGGTAGCAAATACATTTACTCATGGTGATATTAAACCAGCTGAGTATCTGGTAGATGCAGTAGCATTATTTGCATTTGGATCATTAGGATTAACTTCTATTGATAAATTAACTAAAATTAGAAAAAGAAAATAGAATGGGGTAATATCATTAGGAGCAATATGTTTTATATTTATACTAATGTATACTCTACCTACATTAATTAGATGGTTATGGAGAAAATTATAACATGTCCAAATTGTAATGCACAATTTGACTTATCAATTAAATCTGCTGGATCTCAAGAGTCAAAGTATCTTTGGTTATTTGATAATGGTCATGGAGGTATTATAGACGGTGTTTATCAAACTGCTGGTAAAAGATCTCCTGTTTGGGATGATGGTTCTATCCTTTATGAAGGAGAGTTTAATAGAGGTATAGTAGATAGATTAGTAAAACTTTGTGAAGCTAATAACATTGATTATGTTAATCTTGTAGATACTCAAGAGGATGTAAGTTTAGGAGATAGAGTTAGATCAGCTAATAATCTAGCTAAATCATCAGATAAAAAGTGTATATACGTAAGTATACATGCTAATGGATTTGATAAAGAGTCTGCTAATGGATGGTCTGTATATACTTCTCCAGGTAAAACTAAATCAGATGACATAGCTACAATACTATTTGAAAAAGCTATGAGAGAGTTTAAAGGTGAATACATGAGAAAGGATACTACTGATGGTGATCCTGATAAAGAATCAAACTTTTATGTATTAGTAAACACTTCTATGCCTGCTATACTATCTGAAAACTTTTTTATGACTAATTATGACAACTGTCATAAATATCTTTTATCTGAAGAAGGAAGGGATAGAATAGCTAAAATACATTTTGAAATGATTCAGCAAGTAGAAGCTGAAGGTAAGGTATAAATATTTCCGTTCATAATCTATAAATTAAAGAACCTAGGTTTAATTATCTAGGTTTTTTTATTTAAACTTCTATAGTTTAAACTTTATTTGTATATTTGGTTAAATTTAAAAAATAAACCAATGGAAAATCCAGAAAATTTATCTCCAGAAGAATTAAAAGCAAAGAAAGAAGAAATGCTTAAGTTCTACAAAGAATCAATGCCTTATTTAGAAGCTCAGTTTGAATATGAAAAAATGCTTTCAGAAATTGATGAGATGAGACTTAAAAGAACTCAAATTCAAATGGCATATGCACAAATGATGGCGCCACCTGAAGATTTTGAACAAGAACAAGGGGCACCTATGCCAGAACCTGTTCAAACAGCTGCTAAGAAAAAAAGAACTCTTAAAAAAGAAACTGCATAATGGCAATTGTAAAACGAGTTCAGAAAAAAGTAATAATGTCTAGAAAAGATATTATTAAATTTCAATTGATTACTCACTGTTATCTTAATAAAATAACGGTGAGTAATTCTGATCTTGATTGTTTAACATTACTTAGTACTTTAGATCCTATAGAAATTACTCACTTTTGTTATGATGCTTCAGATGAGCATAAAATTTTTAAGTCTCAACAGACTGTAAGAAATTGCATTAATAAGTGTATTAAAAATAATTTAATAGAAAGAGATTCTAAAAATAAAAAACTTATTAAAATTAGTAACAAAGTAAAAATAGAAACATTAGGTTCTATTTTTTTAGATTATAATTTTCTTGCTAAATGAAACCAAAAAAAGGTACCGCATTATATCAAGAAATATCAGAAGAAAAAGATATATCTAAGGATCTTGTAGAATGTTTAGTTGATTTTTATTATAAAAATGTAAGAACATTATTAAGTGAGTTATATCATCCAAGAATAAATATTACAGGCTTAGGTTTGTTTATTGCTAGAGATAGAGCTATAAAAAAAGCAATTCCGAAGTTTAAGAAATATTTAGAAAATCATGACACTTCTACTTATTCAGCATATTATAATAAGAAAATGTTAGAAGAAAAGATAGAATTTTTACATTCTATTAGTGAACAGATTGAATTAGAAAAGAAAAGAAAAGAAGAATTTAAAAATAATAAAAATGGACTTAAAAAAGATTTGGGAAAATAGAAAGCAAATTTATGAAGGTATTAAAAATTCTGTTATAAGAGATAACTTTGTAGAGGATGTTTCTCAAAAAAGAATGGCTATATGCGAAGCTTGTGATGAAATTGATTTAAAAGGACCTAAGTGTGAAGTTCCTGGTACACAACCATGTTGTGGAAACTGTGGCTGCTCACTTGCTTTTAAAACAAGAGCATTATCAGCAGAGTGTCCAATAGGAGAATGGTCACCTCTTATGTCTGAATCAGATGAAGATAAACTTGGAGAATTATGAGTATAGTATTTACAGAAAAAGATCACAGTTATAAATCTTTAGATAAGAAAGATTTAATAGAATGGATAAGCGTTACAACTTTAACATCTTATTTTAAAGAACCCTTTGATGCTAAAAAAATTGCTCAAAAAGTATCTAAAAGAAAAAACTCTAAGTGGTACGGAATGACTCCTAAAAAAATTCAAGATGTTTGGAAAAAGGAATCTGAGAGAGCTATGTCTCTTGGAACATTTTATCACAATCAAAGAGAAGATGATTTATGTTCTTTGGCATCAATAGAAAGAAATGGAGTTACTGTACCAGTGTTTAGTCCAATTTTAAAAGATAAAGGTATTAAGGTTGCACCAAAACAAAAATTAGATCCAGGTGTATATCCAGAACATATGGTTTATTTAAAGTCAGCAGGTATATGCGGGCAATCAGATTTAGTTGAAGTTGTAGAAGGTAAAGTAAGTATAATAGATTATAAAACAAATAAAGAAATTAAAATGCAATCTTGGAAAGATTGGGAAGGTATTTCTCAAAAAATGAGATTTCCTGTTAATCATTTAGATGATTGTAATTTTAATCATTATGCATTACAACTAAGTATTTATATGTATATTATAATAAAGCATAATCCTAAACTAAGACCTGGTCCGATGTATATTCATCATGTTCAGTTTGAAGAAGAAGGTAAGGATGAGCATGGTTATCCTATAACTAAATACACAGAACAAGGAGATCCTGTATTAAAAGATTTAGTTCAAATACCAGTTCCTTATTTAAAGGATGAAGTAATATCATTAATACATTATCTACATGATAATAGAAAAAAATTAAAAAAATAAAAAATGGCTTATACTAATAAATTAGATACAAATGTAATTACAATAACAGCGGATCCAACAATTATTCCTCCAGCAGATCCATATTCATATATTTCAAGTACAGGAACAATTGAGTTAGCTACAGTTTCAGCTTATTATACATATGTTACACCAAAAGGAGTTGCTACCAGTTATACTCAATTGGTGCAAAATGGAGTATTAATAATAGTTGATGAAACTTATGCTACAATTGATAACTTAATAAATCCTTAAATATGATTGCAAAACTATTTGATATACAAAATGGCAAAGTAGTTCCTACAGAACATTGTTATACATTAAAGTCACTTAAGGATATAATGGATAATTATCCAGATGATTATTTAAAGATTTATCAGTACCTCTTTTATATGACATGTCCTAATCCAGATATGAATCCCTTCTTTCATACTCCTGAGCATGAAAAAGAGGAAGTTATAATGAAAGAAGTAGATGGTGAGTTTTCAACAGAAGATGATGATGTATGGACTGCACTTAAATTTTGTGAAAAAATGTATGAGACACCTACATCTAGAGCATATAAAGGTATTGCAGCTATGTTAGATAGATTAGGTAGATATATGCAAACTACGCCAATTGAACATGGTAGAGATGGTAATATAAACTCTTTAGTAAATGCAGCTGCTAAATACCAACAAATTAGAGAATCATTTAAAGGTGCCTATAAAGATCTTCAGGAAGAACAACAAAGTAGTGTAAGGGGAGGAATAGGATTAGGATATGACCAATGATACAGAAATATATCAAGATATTCCAACATGGGATAATGGAACCTGGACTACTACAGACTTTGATAGTAGGGAAGACTTTGCAGCATATATAAGAGATTTATTTAAAGAACCAGGTCAATATGACTTTGATGAAACTTCTGCAGAGTTTAATGCAGAAGCTACCAAATTTAACAAACAAGGATTCTATTGTGCAGCTCCATTTAAATCAAGAGACTTTATTAACTATTGGGAGGGGGAAAAGAAGAAGTGTAGAAAAGGAGTAATATTTAAATCAAAAGATAAAGTTTGGTATATAGCCAGAGACTACTACATGTGGTTAAACTTCTTACCAATCTTTAACAAGGAAATACAAAAGTTTGGCTTTGCGGATATTAGAGATGCTCAATATCATATGGCCCTATATGAGATACTAGCAGAGTTAAACTATAAACATGTTGCCATACTAAAGAAACGTCAAATAGCGTCATCTTATTATCATATGGCAAAGCTTATTAATCAGCAATGGTTTGAGCCAGGAGTAACATTAAAAATAGGTGCTAGTCTTAAAGATTACATTAATGAGAAAGGATCTTGGAAGTTCTTAGATGAATATGCAGCATTTTTAAATGAACATACTGCATGGTATAGACCAATGAATCCCAGTAAGGTAATGATGTGGCAGCAGAAGATTGAAGTTAGAAAAGGTAACAGAAAAACTGAGGTAGGTCTTAAAGGTACAATACAAGGTATGTCATTTGAGAAAGATCCAACAAATGGTGTAGGGGGTCCAGTAAAATACTTCTTTCATGAGGAGGCTGGGATTGCACCTAAGATGGATAAGACATATGAGTATATGAGACCTGCAATGAGATCAGGACTTACTACTACAGGATTATTTATAGCAGCAGGATCTGTGGGTGATTTGTCACAATGTAATCCTCTTAAGGATATGATTCTTAATCCAACTTCTAAAGATGTTTATGCTGTAGAAACTAATTTAATTGATCATAAAGGTACTGAAGGTATGTCAGGTTTATTTATTCCTGAGCAATGGTCAATGCCTCCGCACATAGATCAATATGGCAACTCCAAAGTACAAGAAGCTATTGTAGCTTTACAACAACAATTTGATGATTGGAAAAGAGAGCTAGCTCCAGAAGATTATCAATTAAGAATATCTCAGCATCCTAGGAATATAAAAGAAGCATTTGATAATAGATCTGTTTCTGTATTTCCTACACACCTTCTTTCTGCACAGGCAAGAAGAATAGAAGAAAAAGAGTATGCTTATGAATTTTTAGATATAACAACAGATGCTAATGGTAAACCTAGTGTTTCAAAAAGTAATAAACAGCCAATACGTGATTTTCCAGTAAATAAAAAGACTGAGGATAAGACAGGTTGTTTAGTAGTATGGGAAAGACCAAATAAAGAAAAACCAGATTTTGGAACTTACTATGCTTCTATTGACCCTGTTGCGGAAGGTAAAACTACTACATCAGACTCTTTATGTTCTATTTATGTAATGAAAAATTCTGTTGAGGTTACTAAAATAAGAGGTGATGAAACAGAAACTTATATTGAACAAAGTAAAATAGTAGCTGCATGGTGCGGAAGATTTGATGATATCAAACAAACTCATCAAAGATTAGAATTAATTATAGAATGGTATAATGCATGGACTGTAATAGAGAATAACATATCTTTATTTATTAACTATATGATTCATAGAAAAAAACAAAAGTATTTGGTACCTAAAAGTCAAATTATGTTTTTAAAAGATTTAGGTGCAAATAGAAATGTTTTTCAAGAGTATGGTTGGAAAAACACAGGGACTTTATTTAAATCACACTTGCTGAGTTATGGGATAGAATTTGTAAGAGAGGAACTTGATCAAGAAACAAAAGAAGATGGAACTGTTGTTAGAACTACTTATGGAATAGAAAGAATTCCAGATCCTATGTTGATAAAAGAAATGCAAGAATATGCAGATGGAGTTAACGTGGATAGATTAGTATCATTTGTAGCACTTGTGTCTTTTATAAGAATTCAAGAATCAAATAGAGGTTATGCAAAACAAACAGTAAGAGATGACGCTGCTAAAAAGTTGCAAAAGTCAGAAAATTTGTTTAAATTAAATAGTAGTCCGTTTACTCATATGGGTAGAAAAAACAAAAGATCAAAAGGTAGAGGTTTTAAAAGATCTGCCTTTAAAAATATTAAATAAAAACTATGCAAGTATTTAATGCACTCCAGTTAAAAAAAGGCGCTAAGGTTGAGCAGAATAAAATTGGTACTATAACACAACCAGTTCAGTTTTTACCATCTAAGAAAAAAGATGAAGAGTGGGCAGCTTGGAATCTTGATTGGTTGGAGTGGAATGGACTTAAACAACTTAGAAGAAACTCAAGAAGACTTTTAAAAAATTATAAATTGGCTAAAGGTCATATAGATAGATCTGATTATATAATTGAAGAAGATAATGAAAGTCGAGATATAATCAGTATGCTTACTGATAATTCTGATGAAGGGTCTGCATTAGAATTAAAATTTTATCCTATCATACCAAATGTAGTTAATGTACTTGTAGCTGAGTTTGCAAAAAGATCTACAAAACTTTCATATCGTGCTGTAGATGAATTTTCATATAATGAAATGCTTGAGCAAAAAAGATTGCAAGTAGAAAATGTTTTAGTAACTCAAGCTAAAGTAAAAACTATGGCTGCACTTTTGGAACAAGGATTAGATCCTGAATCAGAAGAAGCACAACAAGAGTTAAATCCAGAGAAATTAAAAACTCTTCCTGAAATAGAAATGTACTTTAAGAAGAGTTATAGATCTATGATTGAAGAATGGGCTACACATCAACATAAAGTAGATACCGAAAGATTTAGATTAGAAGAGTTAGAAGAAAGAGGGTTTAGAGATATGCTTATAACAGATAGAGAATTCTGGCATATGAGAATGATGGAAGATGATTATGATGTAGAGCTTTGGAATCCTGCATTAACTTTTTATCATAAATCTCCAGATGCAAGATATATTTCTGATTGTAACTGGGTTGGTAAAACTGACATGTTAACTCCTTCTGATGTTATTGATAAGTACGGATACTTAATGACAGAAAAGCAATTAAAGGCATTAGAAGCAATATATCCAATAAGAGCAGCTGGTTATAGTATTGGAGGTTATCAAAATGATGGAACTTTTTATGATCCATCTCAATCACATGAATGGAATACTCAGAGACCATCTTTAGCAATGAGACAGTATACAAGTTTCATGGGTGATGGAACAGTTTCAGATGGAGATGATATTGTAAATAGAATACTTTCTCAAGGAGAAGATTATCAAGATGATGGTAGTGCATATTTATTAAGAGTAACTACTTGTTATTGGAAGTCCCAAAGAAAACTTGGTCATTTGACTAAAATTACAGATGAAGGAGAAGTTTTAAATGAAGTAATTACTGAAGATTATAAAGTCACAGACAAACCTATATATGATGATAGATTGTTTAAAAATAAAACTAAAGATAATTTAATATTTGGAGAACATATTGAATGGATATGGATTAATGAAGTATGGGGTGGAATTAAGATTGGCCCAAATATCCCTAGTTACTGGGGCATGAATAATCCTTCTGGAATGACTCCTATTTATATTGGTATTGATAAAAAGACACCAGGTAAATTAAAGTTCCAATTTAAAGGAGATAATAATTTATATGGATGCAAACTTCCTGTAGAAGGTGCTGTATTCTCAGATAGAAATACTAAATCTACAGCATTAGTTGATTTAATGAAACCATTCCAAATTGGTTATAACATGGTAAATAATCAAATTGCAGATATTTTAGTTGATGAACTAGGAACTGTAATTATGTTAGATCAAAATACATTACCACAACATTCACTTGGTGAAGACTGGGGTAAAGGTAATTTATCTAAAGCTTATGTTGCTATGAAAGACTTTGGAATGTTACCATTAGATACCTCTATTACAAATACAGAGAATGCATTAAACTTTCAACATTTTCAAAAATTAGATTTAGATCAAACTAATAGACTTATGTCTAGAATAAATCTAGCTAATTATTTTAAACAACAAGCATATGAGACAATAGGTGTTAATCCTCAAAGAATGGGACAACAGCTATCTCAAATGACAGCTACTGGTGTAGAACAAGCTGCTAATGCTTCTTATGCTCAAACAGAAACTTACTTTATTCAGCACTGTGATTACTTAATGCCAAGAGTGCATCAGATGAGAACAGATCTTGCTCAATATTATCATAGCACAAAACCATCTGCTAGATTAACTTATATAACATCTGCAGATGAAAAGGTTAATTTTGAAATAGATGGTATAGATATGTTAATGAGAGATCTTAATATATTTACTTCTACTACAGCTAATCATAGATCAATTTTAGAACAATTAAAACAAATGGCTCTCCAGAATAATACTACTGGTGCATCAATATATGATTTAGGTAAAGTTATTCAGTCTGATTCTATTGCTGAGTTAAATGCAGCTATGAAAGATTCTGAACAGAAACAGCAACAACAGCAGCAAGAGCAGATGCAACAACAGCAACAAATGCAAGAGCAGCAGATTCAAGCACAGCAGGAGCAAGAAAAAATGAAACTTGATGCACAAGCAATGGAGAAAGAAAAAGATAGACAAAAAGATATTCTTATTGCTGAAATTAGAGCTGCTGGTTATGGATCTATGGTAGATCTTAATAAGAATATGCAGTCAGATTATAAGGATGCTATGGATGACATACGTAAGACTGAGCAATATCAACAGCAAACTCAAGTAGAAAGACAAAGACAAGCTAATGATATGGTAAAGCATAATCAAAAAATAGATATTGAACAACAAAGAATCCAGGCTCAAAGAGATATTGCTAATACACAGTTAGAAATTGCAAGAGAAAATAAGAATAAGTATGACGTTAAATCACCTAAAAAAGATAAGAAATAATGGATACTTTTGAAGTATTAACACAATATGGAGTATTAGGTATATGGGTACTGTATGCTATAACTAGAGAGAGATGGTTACTTAGAAAAATTGAAGAGCTATCTGACAGATCTTCTAAAGAAAGAGAAAAGTGGCATAAAGAAAGAGAGCATTTCTTAAATCAATGCCACAATGAGAGAGAAAACTTTATAAGAGAGATCTCTTTAGTAAGGTCTGAAGAAAGAGAATTTTATATAAAACAACTTGAAAAAATATTTAAAAAACTAAAATAGCTATATAATGCAAAAAATTAACTAAAAA
>CEUT01066788.1_pt1 | contig 12685 bp, 23 predicted proteins | sample 531401 | NCBI WGS metagenome assembly CEUT01 (sample SAMEA2622821, study PRJEB7988) | marine metagenome | biome: marine biome (ENVO:00000447); feature: surface water layer (ENVO:00002042); material: "saline water (ENVO:00002010), including plankton (ENVO:xxxxxxxx)" | depth 5 m | reverse complement strand
CAGGTATGGAAAGACTACATAGACTCACAAGGGGGTCAATGGAGAGTCTTAGACCCGCATACAGACGTTTCAAAAGACAAGGAGTGGGTAAAGAAGGCGCTGGTCGCCCCAAGGGAGTCTTTGCCCTGGCTTATTTTTGCTAGTCCAACAAGAGGATATTCAGGACCGTTACCGCAAAATCTTGAAGAACTTTTGGAGGTTATACAACAATGAGCTATGTATCTGAATTATATGAAGGCGAACCAGTAATTGTCGATATTGAACCAGAGGTTGTTGATGCTCCAGAGGGAATGTCTAAAGGCCTTGAAAAAAGAGACTTGAAGCAAGACCCGCGAGGAGCATTGGCAAAAAGATTTGATTTGCCAACCATACCTCGTTCAGAATGGGACGACAGAATAGAGAAAATAGAGAAAACAAAATCTAGGCTTTCCGACATTTCTTATTCTTATGGACTCAAGTGTTTAGACCAAAACGGAACAAACTACTGCTGGGCTAATGGCCCTGTCTACTGCGTAGAGGTTGTTAGACTCAGCATGGGTTTGGGGATAGAATATTTATCACCCGCAAGCGTTGCCGCTCCAATTAAGAATTACAGAAACCAAGGAGGATGGGGAACGCAAGCTCTGAGATATATCATAGAAAAAGGAATAGTTCCCAGCAAACACTGGCCTCCCAATGAAATAGACAGGTCTTACTATACAGAAGAAAATTTAGAAAAGGCCAAGGACTACATCGTTACCGAGTGGTATGACTTAGAAAACGACAACTTTGACCAGCTAATGACATGCCTGCTACTACGCATTCCAGTTGCAGTTGGGTATGACTGGTGGAGACACGAAGTTTCAGCGATAGACCCAATATCATTTGGGGGCGGAGACTACGGAATAAGAATAAGAAATTCCTGGGGAATGGGCTGGGGAAAAGACGGATATGCCATATTGAAGGAGGGGAAAGCAACTCCAGACGACGCCGTTGCCCCTAGAGTAATTATTGCCAACCCAGAAGAAGCGTAAAAAAATGGTGTATAATATACTGTGTAATATGTTTTACAATTTTGGAATTTAACGATGAACGCATTAAATGTAGTAGGCACGGCACTTTTAGCTTGGCTTTTGGTGGGAGAAATGCCAGCCAATCAGCCAAAAGAAACTAAAGTGTATGTTCCAATTATTATTGAGCAAGATAACGAGGAGGAGGCCGTGGTTGAAGCAGAATCAACTACGGCAGAGTTTCCAAGACCAAGAAAGCCTTGCCCGAGTGGGCCAGGAAAAGGATGACCTTAAAACAGACACAACGAGCCGGTCGGCTCCAAAAAGAAGGTTGTTTAGAATATGGCGAAGACGATAGCCGGTCTACAACTCGAAGCGATAACCAAAGGCCCCTGGCTAGCCAGGAGGTTTCCTGCGATAACCAACGCAGTAGTCTATCAATGCGTGACACACTGGAATACCATAGGCGGTTCTGCCGGAGAAAGAATGTGGGCAGAAAGAGCTATAAAGCAGAAAGTGTGCAAGGCATTCCCTTTTTTCTATGCTATAATCATAAAAATAATAGTTTCTTTGATTATATCTTGGATGCTAGACAGAAGGAGCTACAAATTCAACAGGGAAGTAGAAGAAATTTACAAGTATTTACAATAAAGTAAAGGAGTTTAGTATGAGAAGTAATTGGCGCACTACGGTTGCGGGTCTTTGCACCGCAGCAATCGCTTGCCTCGCCGCTGGACGAGCAATCGTTGATGGTGAGTCACCCGATTGGCCGACTACCATTGCTGCTGTAACGGCTGCGTGGGGTTTGTTGTTTGCAAAAGACGCAAAGAACTAGTTTTTTGTTTTATAAGAGGGAGACAAACCATGTGGAGTGAATGTAAGGGCTTTATAGCAGTAATGGTTACGATTGCCCTCGCAGCATGTTTGATTATAATTGGTATGTTTATAGAGAGAGAAGCGAGCAACAAAGAGCTTCCAAGGCTACAGCCAAAAGAAGTTCCCTTTAAAATCTCCGGAGATAAAATACAATGAAAGCCTTACAAAACTTATCGGCAGAAGCGGCTGGAGTTATTTTATCCATAGTAGTAATAATTGCTAGCGTTGGAGCGACATTTGGAATAACACAACACCAAATAAACCAACACGAAGCAATGCTGCAAGAAATGGATGACCAATATAAAAAAGACCACGATATATTGCTGGAAATTAAACGGGACGTTCACTGGATTCGTGAGGTTGTGGAGAAAAAATAAAAAATATAGCCGTTAGAAAAAAACAGTGAAAAAGGCCAGTTAGCAATAATTGGCCTCTTTTTTTGTTGAAAAACTTTAATTCTGTGTATATTATAAGTAGTATAATGCACCATTATGGGTTGTCTCAAATGAAAAAATGCGCATACTGTAAAGACGGCTATATGAAGAAAAACGGAATACTAGTTCCGTGCAGACATTGCATAACGCCAGAAAGATTCGAGGCTACCTTGGAAAAGGCTTTAAAGAACTGCGGGCCAGACTCCGAAAGAAAAAGAGTTCTTCGTAGAATACAATCAAACCTTCCAAACTACCCGATAATGGCTGTACTAGAGGCAGAAAACTATGGAAAGTTTAGCGTTGAGTTCGTATCCATGCTTAGAAATGCATATGACCTCAAGCCTTTCATGGATGTTAAATATAGACATGGAGCATAAAAATGCTTTTTATTTTTAATTGGTTAACAGGAGACAGCTCTAAAATAGACAAGTGGTTTAATAAGGGATACAACAAAGGGTATAAAGAAGGCAGGGAAAAAGGTTTTTCAGAAGGAACTCAGGCGGGTTATAGGTCAGGCTGGAAAGAGGGCTTGTCAACCGCAGGGAACCATATTGACAAACTTATTTTACAAAAGTCTAAAGAAAAGTAAAAATGCACAAACTATGGTTAATCTATGCCATAGTCAGTCTAGCGGATTTAATTTTGACTTGCTTGTGCCTAAGCCCTCAGCTTGAGGCTAACCCAATAGCATCATGGATATGGTCTACGTTTGGCTATTTTGGCTTAATTACATTCAAAATTTTGGCAATAACTTGCATAGCATATCCGTGCTGGAAAATAGTTGCTATTCGCAGTGCTAAAGCCGCTAAATTCATTTTATATTTCGGTATAGTAACAACATCTCTTACATGCCTATTATTTGGAGCGACCATTATATGAGCAACGGAAAAGGAAGCGCGAGAAGGAAAATGTCTATTTCGCAAGAAAAATACTACGAAAATTGGAATAAGATTTTCAAAAACAAAAACAAAAAAACTAAAACAAAAAAGAAGAATAGGGAGGACTAGTCATGAAAAAGGCAGTCGTATTTACATTGTTGGTGCTTGTGGCCCTGTCGCCATCATTCATTTCGGCCGAAGAAATCGAAGGTGCGTTAGCGCCCTATCTACAGAGTATTTCGGTTACAATCCGAGCAGATAGAGGCCAAGGCTCAGGGGTTCTTGTTACTAGAGAAATGATTGGTCTTGATGGAAAGCCAGTTAAAGTCAACTTTGTTTGGACGGCAGCTCATGTACTAAGCCGACTCAGAAAAACCAGAACCGTAATTGACACAAAGACAGGTCAATCTAAAACATTAGTAGAATTCAGGGATGCAGAGATTGTTCAAGAGATAGTCGAGAACGGTCGTAGAGTTGGCGAAAAGAAAATGCTAGCTAGCGTCATTAAATATAGCGATGCAGATGAGGGTCAAGACCTCGCCCTGCTCATGGTAAGAAAGATTGGCATGACTGATAAGAGCGCGGTGTTCTATGACGGGGGAAATGATATACTTCCTATTGGAACCAAAGTCTTTCATGTTGGTTCTCTCCATGGTCAGTTTGGAGCTAACAGCATGACTGATGGAATCATGTCTCAGATTGGCAGGGTTCTGAATATTGGTAGTGCTGGTGGCGGCGTTGTATTTGACCAAACAACCGTCAACGCTTTTCCTGGTAGCAGTGGTGGAGGCGTATTTGTTGCTGGAGATTCAGAGGAAACCAAGAAGTTTCGAGGTCAATACTGCGGCATGATTGTTCGTGGGGCTGGCGAGACTTTCAACCTGATTGTTCCTATTAGACGAATGAGAACTTGGGCAAAGGCCGCTGGATGCGAATGGGCTATTAAGAATGACCCGAAGATTACCCCTCCCCTATCCGAGATTTATAAGCCTGGATGGATAATTGAAGACACCGGAGGAGTCTGGAATGCCAAAGCTCATGCAGTAAGAGAAAGCGCTTTCTTTTTCTGGCTTAGAGATAGAAGCAAGGTTGTTGCCACTATACTCAAGCCAGGGGTCGAAGGTATTAAATCGGAAACCTATATCGAGATAATGCCGTTTCCAGAAAACAAGGGCCGATAACACACATGAAAGAAAGCCCTGCGGTCTCTAAATTTGAAGAGTTGATGGGCGAAGACCTTGTGGATTCCATAGAATGGAACATAGCCGCAAATCTTTACAATCAATTCACCAGAGATAAAAGCAAAGAGCAGTTAATACCAAAAAAAATTCACCAAATATGGTTTGGTGAAATGCCTGACGAGCATAAGAATCTAATACCTGGTATAAAAGAAAAGCATCCTGGCTGGGAATACAAGCTGTGGACCCTCGAAGACGCAGAACAATACCCAATGCGTAATAGAGAGCTTTTTGATAAAACTGAAAACTTTGGTGCTAAATCAGATATATTTAGATACGAGGTTTTATACAACGAGGGGGGAATATATCTAGACAGTGATTTTGATATGGTAAAAAGTTTCGACTCTTTACTGCACAACGAATTCTTTACTGGCATAGGTCACGTTCAAGAACCAGAGGTGTTTAACGGTTTAATAGGTTGCGCACAAAATCACGAACTAATGGCGAAGATTGTGAAGGGGCTAGAAAAAGATGCGGTTGACGACATAATGTCTTGCACCGGACCCTATTATTTCACAAAACATTTTTTTAATTATCTCATACATGACCAAAAATCAGAGAAAATAGTGGTTTTGCCAACCCCATACTTTTATCCGTTTCCAGCAGTATACAGACATTACATTAGAAACAAAGTTGACAGAATGAAAAAATACATTCATTCATTCAACACAAAAGAAACAATATGCGTTCATCTTTGGTTTAACTCCTGGCAATAAAATGAAAAGACCCAAACCATCCGACAGAGAAACAGCTTGGTCTAAGTGGCTGGCAGAAGAAATGGGAGGAAAAGCTGAAGCTAGAACCTTTTGCGGCGCTAGGTGTGATATTTTGACAGACACGCACGCATGGGAAGTCGAATGGATGCCAAAATACAATCAAGCGCCAGGACAAGCTCTTTTGTATGCCTCTCTTTTTAATAAAAAGCCTGGAATCATACTGCTATCAAAAAAGGGAGAAAGAGATTCTGTTTATTACTTGAGATGCGCTGTTATTTGCGAGAAAGCCGGAATAGACCTCCAGGTTGTCGAGACCTACGACAAGGAGCAGGACGTAGTAGGAATAGCCGATGTCGTCAGAGATGGGTGGTCTAGATTTTTTCCAAAAATATAGGTTTACAAGGACTTTATCGTTACTATAATATACTGAGGCAGGGAATCAACGTGAATACCGGCCGTTGAAGCGTTTTCCTGATGGGGTTTCGGATTAAAAAGGTTCCCACGATTCTGTCGGTCTCTTTGACCTCTGGATAGGGCCAGCTAGCTACCGCTTCCTCGCCTCATTATATTTTACATTTTCTAAAAAATTTGGAGATTTTTAATGCCTAGTTTTAACAGAGTAATTTTAGCTGGTAATTTGACCAGGGATATTGAACTTAGAGAAACTCCTGGTGGGGCTTCTGTAGCAGACGCGGGGCTTGCTGTAAACGACCGTCGTAAGCAAGGCGATGATTGGGTTGATGAAACGTCTTTCGTGGACCTTACTCTGTGGGGTCGGACTGCCGAAACCGCAGCTCAGTATTTGTCAAAAGGCTCGCCCATTCTCATTGAGGGGCGACTCAAGCAAGATAGCTGGGAAAATGAAGCGGGAGAAAAGCGCACCAAGCTAAAAGTGGTTGTTGACCGACTTCAATTCCTCAGCAACAAGAGCGACAATGAGCCTAAAAAAGAAAGCGAGCCGGTAGCCGCATCTTCTGGAAAAGATGGCGACATTCCTTTCTAGGCTGATTGATATATATTTATAAACTCTTATTAGATGGGGGTGGAAACACCCCTATTTATTTATACCAAATGAGACTAAACCTTACAGCACCAATCAATGACCTTGGGTATGGCGTTGCTGGACTCAATATATTAAAACACTTAGTCAAAGAGGGCGTGATAGTATCTTATTGGCCCATAGGCGAACCTACGGTTCACGAAGAAAATGACGCGAATATAATTCGCCACTGCATACAAACCGCAGAGATGTTTGATGCTGAATGCCCAAGTCTACGAATATGGCATCAACACGATATGGCTCAACATATTGGCTCTGGTAAAAGAATCGGATTCCCCATATTTGAATTAGACAAATTCACAGACATAGAAAAACATCACCTCGCGTCTCTTGACGGGATTTTAGTTTGCAGTAATTGGGCAAAATCCATAATAGAAAAAGAGGTTCCCTCAATGAAAGCTAAGATTGGTGTTGTTCCTTTAGGTGTAGACTCATCAATATTCAAGCCAACAGACACACCGGCAAACAAAAACACCGTATTTCTTAACATAGGCAAATGGGAAATCAGAAAAGGTCATGACGTACTGATAGAGGCTTTCAACGAGGCTTTTAATGAAGATGACGATGTTGAGCTTTGGATGATGAATCACAACCCATTTCTCACGGAAGAACAGGAGCGAGAATGGCATTACTTGTATTTAAACTCAAAGCTCGGTTCAAAAATTAAGATTTTGCCTAGAGTGCGGAAGCATTCAGAGGTAGCAAGCGTCATGGCTCACGCTGACGTTGGGGTATTTCCATCAAGAGCAGAGGGCTGGAACCTAGAAGCCCTGGAAATGATGTCTATGGGAAAATACGTTATACTCACAAACTACTCTGCACACACAGAGTTTGCAACACAAATAAATTCCAAGCTTATAGACATAGACGAGACAGAGGATGCTTATGACGGGATATGGTTTCATGGACAGGGCCAATGGGCATCTATTGGAGACAAACAGGTTAAGCAACTGATTACAAGCATGAGGAGCCTTCATGAATGCAAGGCAAGCGACATTGAAAACGGAAGGCGCAACAAAAATGAGAGGGGCATAGTAACAGCAAAAGAGTTTAGCTGGGAGAACTCTGCCAAAAAAGTAATAAATTACATGACAACGACGCGAGGTTTTTGATATGGACTTGGTTACAAAAAGCCTAGATTACGACAAAACAATATTGATGGCCTCCGAACTTAGCGGCATTTATGAAAAAGATGTTATCTTTCATTTTTTCTGGAACGGAGAGCTTTCCGAAAAACACTTAATGGCAATCAAGTCTTGCTATTACTTTAACGTCTTTAATCATGTCAACAAGAAGATTATACTTTGGCTGGAAAACAATCAAGAAAATCAATGGAACTACAGAATAGGTAAGTATGCAGAAGTAAGGCAGTTTATTTACGAGAAAGAAGTCGTGTCTTGTGTTGGAGAAAAATATGCAGAGAAGTCTTTAGGTATAGAAGAAGACGAAGAAGAAACAACCGCATACGACCTTAGAGAGAGGGCAAATTTAATAAGGCTGGCACTTCTATACAAGTACGGAGGAGTGTGGCTTGACGCTGACGTATACTGCACAAGAAACTTTTCTCCGCTATTTGCAAACTACGGCGATAGATTGTGCATGTACCAAGCAGGAAAAAACAGGTTTGGAGTTAAAACAAACTATCCAAACAATGCGGTTATTATATCCCTGACTCCTTATTCTAAAGAAATGATTGACTCCCTAGAATATCTTAGGCGCGCTGGCGGATTTTCATCTATGCGTAACACCACCTATGAATCTGAGCTTTCCTGGAAAATACTGCCGTGCAGTTGGTTCGACCCCACTTGGGTTGCAAACCACAAAAGGATAAGAATGAAAGGGGGGTTCTTCAATCCCAGATGGAGGGACTTCAATTTTGGAAACTTTTTCCCAGGGTGCTTTGCATTTCATTGGCACAACCAGTGGGACCAGCCTCTTGGCAAAGATTGCATCGCAAGACAGCTAGACAATATAATCAATGATAGAATATCTCTTGGGGATACCGTTGTATGAAAATATCAATTATCACAGACAAGGTGAATTTTGAGAGTCAAACAGTAGCCTTTTTACCCGACGACGAAAAAGATTTTGAAAAGGGTACATGGAATACAATTCTAATGTTTATGTTAACTCCAGCAGACCCTAAGATTAAATCTAAAGACATAGTTGCCGAAGCAAATATACGTGGTATAAAAAACTTTGTCGAAACAGGTACCTACGAAGGAGACACAGTGTCAAGGGTTATGGAGTCTTTCGAAAACATATATTCGATTGAGCTTGGCAAAGACTTGGCGGAGAAATGTAGGAAAAGATTTAAAGATTACGAAAAGGTAAAAATATTGCAGGGAGACAGCGCCACAGAGCTTCCTAAGATAGTAGAGTCTTTAGATGGACCCGCTGTATTTTGGCTTGACGCACACGCATCTACCGACACAGCTAAAGGAGAAGAAGCCACTCCAGTAAAAGAGGAGCTGAAATGCATATTAAAGTCGGAGTTCAAGCACGTTATCATGATAGACGATGCCAGAGATTTTGTTAGGGGCAACCAGAATTATCCTGGGTTTGAGCAACTATGTCAAGCCATGAAAAAACTGGAAGAAGACGGCCAATTAGAAACAGAAATAGAATTAAAAAACGACATAATAAAGATAACACAAAAATGATAAAAAAAGAAGAAATAATAACATGTAAATCGTACCTACCTTTATGCGATTACCACTATGACGCTCCCGACCTAGATAACATTCCTCCGACAGGACTAGTTCATGTGCCTCTTGACCACATAGAAGAGTTTTTCAAAAGGGTAGACAGCAACGGACACCGTTATGTGGTTGTAAGCTCATGCTCGGACTACGGCCTTGCTATACAACAAGAACACGCCGCTTGGCAGGACATGGTGAAGTGGATAAAAATGCAGGTTGGCCCGTCGTTTGGTTACTCGGACCTAGAAATGCCAGCGAGGATAGACCCGAATAAATGTAGTATACAAGATAATTATTCAGTTAAATGTCATTCTTGGACAAGGGCGACCATTCCAAAAATACCGCACAACGTACACCACTGGTTTTTGACAAACCTTATGTTTGTTCCAGAGCCAGAAACTTATAATTTTCTGTACGAAGCGAATACGCATGAAAAGATGACGGCAATACCGTTTGGAATAGCCGAGGGGAAACAGAGGGATATTGTCTATACCCTTAACCTCAAAAAGATGGCTCAAACTCAAACAGCACAGTTTGGTCCAGACGGAAGAAAAAACAAGATATACATTAGCTGGAATGACTATACCTATGAAAGATATGACCTTAGGCAAAAGCTCATAGAATGGAGTCAGTATGCTGACAATGACGCTCTAACAGTTAAGTACCCTGGAGATGGACAAGACCCTTACGACAAGTACCTGCAAAACCTAGCCACCCATAAATATGTTGTGTCGCCTCCTGGCAACGGAGTGGATTGCTACAGAACATTGGAGGCTATATATATGGGGTGCGCTGTTTTGGTTGAGGACAATCCAACCAACCACCTAACGGGTCTTCCCGTACACAGATACAAAAGCGTAGAGGATATAATAAGCCTTTATAATGCAAATCGCAATATTTCAAATAGCGAGGCGTACAACAACCCAAGGATAAAGTTGTCTTACTGGAAAAACATAATAGAAGAAAAAAGAGACGAGCTTTTTTAGCGACCCTTGGTGTATTTGTATATAGCATAAATGTTATATCACTATATAACACAGGGAGAAAATAAGTGGCCTCTAAGAAAAAAAACAACAGCGCTAACAACAGCCCTCATCTAAAGCAGACGCATCTTTCAGCAAAAACCCCCAATCAAAAAGAGTATATTAAATCAGTAAAAGATAACCAAGTGGTGATATGTTCTGGCCCAGCGGGCACTGGAAAGACGCACATAGCAACTTCCATGGCAATTATGGGTCTAATTAGAGAAGAATACGAAAAGGTAATAATTACCAGACCTATGGTTCAAGCTGGAGAAGATACGGGATATTTACCAGGAAATATAAGAGAAAAAACAGCGCCTTACCTGAGACCAATATTTGACGAGCTTCTCTGCTATGTAAGCAACTCAGATATAATCACTCTAATGAATTCTGGAAAAATAGAAATATGCCCACTAGCATATATGAGAGGAAGAAACTTTCATCATTGCTTCATTGTTGCAGATGAATGTCAAAACGCATCGGAAAAACAGCTAATGATGCTATTGACAAGAATAGGAAAAGGAAGTAAAATAGTAATGACTGGTGACGCTAGCCAGTCCGACCTTAACTATAGAAATCAAGGGGGTTTTAGAACCTGCATTGATGGCTTGAGTGGGGTTGATGGAGTAGGAATAGTAAGCCTTAATACACAGGATATAGTAAGAGAGCCGATAGTAGAAAGAATCGTCACGGCAATGGAAAAATATCATTCAAGTTCTGATTGACAAAAGACGATAATCATATATAATAAGAAGCGGGTTGTGGTGTTGGTTCCACCACTGGTCTCATAAATCAGTCTACGCAGGTTCAATTCCTGTACCCGCAACTTTTACATTTCCCAGAGCATTTACAGGAGTTTTACCATATGACCGTTGTTCTAAAAGACATAGATTTAAAAAAGAGAATTACAAACAATTATGGAGAAATAAATATAGAGATGTACGATTTGGCAACCTATAGAAACATAGCCAAGAAATGCATATCTAAATTTTCTGGAGCGTCTTTAGCCCCAAGAATGATACGAGACGAAGACGCAATATCCCATGTGGCAGAGCATGTAATGTGGGGTCATCTAAGATGGAAGGAGGACGGAGGAAGGGCTCTAAAGAGCTACCTTAATCAATGCGCCATCTGGGCTATTAAGTCTTGGAAAACAAAAATATACAAAGGAGAGCAAAAGAAAATTGATTCTCTGGATTATTCTTATCCTTCGGCGGGCGAAGATGGTGCAGACCAATATAATTTTGTTCCCGATAAAAGCGCAAAAGAGCCGTTTGACGAAATATTTAACAGCTCTGCAAAAGAGGCTAGACAGTTAATAGATAGCGAGTGCCTGACCTCGCTTCAAAGAAGCTGCTTAACACAAAGGTATGTAGAAGGAAAAAAACTAAGGCAGATAGCTGAGGTTCTAGGGGTTACTCGTCAGGCGGTTAATCAACATATCAAAAAAGCAATAAGCAAGCTAAAGGAGAGTAATGGGATTTGCTAGAGATAAAGTAAAGGGTGAAAACGCAGAAGATTCTGTTGCAAAGATTCTTTCGAGTCATTGGGATGTATACAAAGCGTCAGATTTAAAATCCGGAGCTTTTTCTGACTGGGATTTGTCTGCTGCGCAGTTCGGAACTGGCTACGAAGTTTTTACAGTTGAAGTAAAATACGACGAAATGCAGGAAAAGACCGGTAATATAGCAATAGAAATCTATAACCCAAGGTCTGGAAAACCCAGCGGATTAACTGCAACAAAGGCAGACCTTTGGTGTCAGGTTCTTAAAGACTCCGCATGGATTACTAGCGTGAAAGCACTAAAAAAGTTTTGCGAAGAAACACCCCCATTTAAAATGTTTAGCTCCGCAGGAGACGGAAACGCAGCCATACTTCTCTACAAAACAAACGATATATTGGAGATATTTGAGAGGGTTGACTCTAATCATGATTTACACGAAACGATACTGAGCTTATTGTAAAATGCTTGAACCACAAACACCTCAACAGCCTATAATCTCTCTTCCAGACAGCGAAGCGGATTTGTTTTCTGTTAAAATAAGCACATGCTTTTTCAAGGTTCACGAAAAAAGCGGCGGCTTAATTGGACTAGAAGAACAAAATGGTCTATATGCCGCCCCCTCAAGGTTTCTAAAAAACGGAGACTCAATAGATAACGTCCTTCAATCCATCCAAGAAAAGCACATATCAAATCGTGAGAGCGTAAACAATCATACAGAAATGGTCCTTTGTGGCTGGGATAAGTCAAAAGACACAAGGTTGTCTTTTGTATACTGCTGCTACATATCAAGCCTTAGCTCTACCAGTGGTTTGGTTTTTCTAGAGTGCGACAAAGCAATACAAGCCCACGAAAATAAAAAAATAACGGAAGAACAATACTCAATAATAGAAAAAGCGTTATCAGGAAATGTCAGTACAAAACAGTGAATTCATACTAAGTTTTTCTGTAGACACCGAAGGCATAATTTCAGTATATGTTGTTTGGCCCGAAGAAAATAGGATAGAGCTAAAATCAAAAATAGTAGACACGTTATGCGCTATTTCCAGCGGAGATATGAAAAAGCTTACTGCGGAAGCAATTACTAATTCAGCGTCAGAAAACCCACAGATAAAAGATTACATAGCGTCGATTATTGTCGCATGGTCAAAAAAACACCGAGATTCTTCCGCTACCCCAATAATAAAACCTAGCAACGCCTTTATGAAATGAATGCGGTGTATATTTTATAAAAGACAGGCCTCTCCTGTATCTCTCAATGTAGCTTGC
>CEUT01003229.1_pt1 | contig 12686 bp, 30 predicted proteins | sample 531401 | NCBI WGS metagenome assembly CEUT01 (sample SAMEA2622821, study PRJEB7988) | marine metagenome | biome: marine biome (ENVO:00000447); feature: surface water layer (ENVO:00002042); material: "saline water (ENVO:00002010), including plankton (ENVO:xxxxxxxx)" | depth 5 m | reverse complement strand
TAAACTTGCTGACACTCATCCAAAAATCTCCAGTGGAAATGAAGGTGTCTGTCTGTCGGGCGTAATGCTTATATAGACTAGCCGTAATGACATTCTACTCAATGTAAAACAGTGGTGATACAATGATAAAACAAGTAACAATAAAACTAGGGGCAACAACGCCTACGGACAAGCAATATGAATCAGCCCGTGCTGATATAGAAACAACTTATACTATAAGTGATGAGGATGCTTTGGACTTAGAAAAAGCTATGGAAGTCTATGAGTATGAGCTAAGGCGCGCAAGGATACACCTTAAAGACGCGTTAAGGACTGTTAAAGATGAGTTGGCTGGGGTAGTACCAGAAGAGGCTGGTAAGGCCTTAAAAGCCTCAGAAGCTAAAAAACTCAAAGAACTACTAAAACAGTATGGTGGTGACTAATGGCTAAGAAGAAGAAAAAGTGTAAGGGTTGTTATGCAGGATGCATGGAGTGTTTATAATGTCTAAGATAGAAGTAGACAGACAAAAGTATTTGCTTTTGTGTATTGATATTCTAAAAGCTCCAGAAGGTTTAGTTAATTCTATGACAAAGGAATTTGCAGAAGAAGAGATATTGAGGTTGTCCCAATGAGTGATTTAGAAAAGTTAGGACGAGAGATAAGTCGTCAGTGTAATTGGGTAGGTGAAGATATATTCACAGTATTTCAAAGTGCGTTAGAAGATGCAAACTATCACACATTTAATAGATTAGTGGGTGAGCTATGGAGAGAAAATGAGTGAGTGGATTTTAACTCCAAAGGGAGAGAAGGTTATTCGTAAGTGGGAAGCTTACATTAAGAAAACAAAAAAGGAAATAGATGCCTTACAGTAATTGTTTTACCTGTAAACAGGAAGGACATATAACAAGGCTTGACGTCCCAACACAAGGGCACCACAAGTATTGTAAGTCCTGTCTTTTAGAGAGAAAGGTAGAGAAAGTATTGAAAGCAATAAACGAATTTAAGGACTTCGTAAAACAACTTTAAATGGGAAAGGTCATAAGGAATAGAGGCGTAAGAGAACTACGCACAACGATTGTATTACCCACTCTTATTACGTGTTCGTTCATTGAACACCTTATGGCCCCCAAAATATGAGCTGTAAACATGAAGCACAAGTGTGCAACGATAAAGGATGGCAGTGTGTCATCTGTAAGAAAATAATAAAGGACTTCTAATGTTCTATGTCTTGAGATGCCCTAGGTGTTATACATTTAGGGCAGGGGACGACAAGAATAAATCTTGGAGATGTTTCAAATGTAATTATAGTATGAATAGAAAAAATACTAAGGTACAGGCTAAGACATTGACAGTAGAAGAGACACAGGAAGTTCTTAAGAAGCTAAAGTCGTAAGGGTTAAACTACTGCTACTCCTCTGGAAATTCGCTTTTGAATAGGTTTTGATTTTCTGTTGACCGATTTCGTTTTGACATAATACTTCTTTTTAATTGAATCAGCATTGATTTAAATTCAGAATCATTAAGGACAACTTTATTTTCAGATTCTCCATAATAGATTTCTCTTAGTTGCTTGTAGCGTTTTATTTGTAATTGATATTCATTCATAAATGTAAAGTGGTTGGTTTTGGGTCTACCATTCCCTCCGGTTTCCAACCTCCGGGCGTTTGTTGTAGGATTACTTAAGGTGGTCAACCTGCCTACTCACAATTAAGGTCCGTCCAAGTTTACAAGCTTGAGCCGTCCTTAACATAACGTGCGGTTTTCGTTCCGCCATTGAATGTAATGTTTTTTTAGGTCCATTTCGGCGACCTGTTTTCCGGCCTAATACGGGTTCCTCCGCTAGGACTTGGGCGTATGTGGGGAGTTCCCTAAATCATAAGGTGGTTAGAGTGCAATACTATTTTGCTATTTTCATCTTCTCTAACCGATTGCTCCGTCCTTGACAGCTTCCCGTAGGACAGTCAACTCAGACAAGGAGCAAATGATGGCCTGTTGGCGGAAAGTGGTAGACCATACCACCGCTACGTTTATGGTGACACCTCGTAGCCATAGGTTTGCTCCGGGTACTATGTTAGTCAAAACCATTGTCACCTTTGGCCCCACAAGACCGGAGTCTTATGGTAGCCGGTGTTTCAAGCGTAGTCGTCGTGCTTGATATTTCTATCCTTACACATTTGTCTTTTTCCCCATTCATCAAGGTAGCTGGGTATTTCAGTTACCGCGATGTCATCGGGGAAGACCGGTAGTTTTTCGACCCAAAACCAAGTAAAATTGGGAGGGCCAGAATCAACGCAAGATTTGCAGATGTAATTGAATATCAATTCACCTGTTTCCAAATCAGTTGAAACCGTTCTATGTGTCGGAAGTGGAACCATGTTTATCAGACCGGAGCCTTCACCTTGACAGATAAGGCATCCTGTTTCATAAGTGTTTCCACCTGTTGCTGACTTCTGTATATAGATGTTCATTGGGGGCGTATTGTTCATAGGTGTATTACCTCTACTAGGATAAAGGACTCCTAGCAGATTGACATGGCGGAGGGTGCATATATACTTTATGGTCTCTGGACATTAGGGCAAATAACCTAATAGGTTTTTTAGGAGATTTGGGGGATTTAGATTAATGGCGATAAGCCATATTGTATTTTAGGTTATAATGTATTTTAGGATATTTGGGTTGATTAGGCGATTAGGTTTTTTAGGAGTTTTGGTTTTTAGGTTATTGTATTTTTTGACATTTAGGATAACAACCAGAGGTTGTTAACTGAAACAAAAACGTGCATTTAAACGGCCGTTAAGCGTCCAAAGTGCCATTTGTATACAATCACAAGGGGACTATATACACCATGTGTTAAAACGCTTTAGGATGATTTGCATATAAAGGAAGTATATATAGACGCTTCTTTAAATTTCGATTTTTTGACCGGTGGCTTTATAAACCCCAATATAGAGAAAATTCTGTAGAAAGGGGTATAAAAGGTTAACGCAAGGTTTATATACACTGCCCCCTGTGGAGATTTGGTTAGGCGACTAACCGGCGGTAATACAATGAACTACGCAAAACCAGAAGGCTGCAATGCCTCAACAAACGCCCAGCAATGCGACTGTCGGGTTTGTATTGATTACAAACTTGACCTTATGGAAACACTCAGAATGGAGTTTGATTTCAGTGCCTAATATGAGTTACTGTAGGTATGAGAATACAGTGAATGATATGTGGGATTGTCTCGAGCATATGTATGATTCTCAGGAAGATATGAGTGAATACGAAAAGGACGCCTATGTGCGATTCTTAAACATGATAGTTAATCATGCTCCAGAATGTGAGAGTATTTTGGAGTCAATGGAGTAAATCAAAGGAGGTGAAAAACATGGATAGAAAACTAATAGAAACGATAGTCAAAAAGACTTTAGAACAGGCTAAGGAGTTCCTTGACAATGAAGGTGCAGTTATTTGGTTAGAACACCCTTCTCTTGAGTACGATAATTGGGGTGGTGATGAATTGACCGTTACAATCGGAGGCGAGGAATTGAGCTTTGAAGAGGATGTAATCTTTGACCAAGCTATCGACACATTGGAGGATTTAGAAATCATTCCACGAGTGGAGAAATAATGAAAATGGCAGAATTAGACGCGTTCCTCAGATGTGAATGTGGGGCGCTCTATGCCTTTTTAGAGGAGAAAGGAAAGATATGTTTGAGGTGTGATGAATGAGTGATATTTGGAATCATCATAATTATCATGCAAAAGACAATAGAGGCACAATAAGAACTTATGTCAATGAAAGTAAGGGTAGTGTGCAAACTGAAGTAAACAAATTAGAGGATAAATATTTTGGTAAAGGGCTAAAACAAAATCCCGCTCAATTAGGGCAATTCCCTTACTATTATTATTCTCTTGGCCACCTCAACAAGGAAAGACAATTAAAGCATAAAATGCGTTCACAATACAATCTTATGCAGGACCAGCCAGATGGTTATGTCTATGGAGCTTATGAGAAGTTATTGAGGGAAACAACCGTGTTTAAAGTCCCTTTAAAGATAACTAATTCTTTGCTAAGAACTAAGTTGCCAAATGACTTAAACAGGCATCAAGAAATCAGATTACCAAAGGATAATATTTTTATTGAATCAACGGTCAAATTAGATTATAGAAAATACGATTGTAATATTTTCGGGATTCATATTTTGGACTCACCATTAACAAACCTGACAAGAATAAAAAATCCAAATTTATTTCAAAGGATTATAGAGACAACAACTTTTGATGGTGAGAAATTTACAGATGTAAAACAGCTTTTTGATTTTATAGATAAATGTGGAAATCTTAGAGCTTTCAAAGTGATTCATGTAGAAACTCACCCAAGTCAATATATCAATACTGTTCAAAATATCCATATCTTGTGGAAACCTGAACACAAAGTAGTTGATAGGTTGCGAGGTCCTGAAAAAGTTATGAGGGATTTTATTTTTAATTATGTATTGTTCGTTAACAATCCAGAAGTCGATTTTATCTATCGAGAAACGCCCGTTAAGGCCAACCAAAAGAGATTGGCACAGGGTAGGATACCAAAGCCTGATTACGCCGTAATTAAGCTTAAAGGACAACTCAAAAAAGTAGTAAATCAAACACCCTCATTTTCCTCAGGTAAAAAGAACAGGGCACACGAGGTAAGAGGACATTGGCGTAATTTCTACAACGACAAGTATACAAACATGAAAGGTAAGAGAAGATGGATATATCCATTTGTGAGAGGAGAAGGCATAGCAGTATCGAGGAATTATGAGCATATTTGAATATCACCACCAACCTTATATAGACCTATGTTCATGGCAAATTATGAGAAACACGGACCACCCCAAATGGCCCACTATAAGTGGAGGACCAGCGGGGCGTGTCTCCCATTAACAAACAAGGAGAAACACACATGACCGAACAATTAGGAACTTACACAACAAACACGCAAAACTCTATGACAAATGCAGTAGACATTACAGCATTTTCAGCAGGTAGAGAAATGGGATACCAATTAACCTTCGTTATTGATTCCCAGAAGCAAAAAGACCATCAGGATTCTTTTAGACCAATGATAAAACATACACGTGCAGAAGATGCCGATAATATGATGAACCTTTGCTGGTTTTCATTATCAGGCAGTCAGATAGAAGACCTCTATAGGATGCATTTAGAGCGCAAATTAGATGGTCTAGAGCAAATGGACAGGGTAAGAGACCCAAAGACCATAAGATGGGACGGAGAGGTGCTTTAAATGGAATCAGATGGTTGGGGTTATTGCGATAATCCAGATTGTAAAACCCCATGCCACTCCACACTAGGGCATGGCTTAGAGTTATTCAATGGCCTATGTGAGGTATGCAAAGAATGACCGAATCTCAAAAGTCTTTTTTTGCAGCAGCAAAGGCGACAAGAATAAAAGAAACTATAATAGACTTAACAGATAATCTAAAGACAGAAGAAGAGCTATGGAATGCCTTTAAAGTAATCAAATCAGGATTACATTATCTAAGTGCAAAACACACAATGGAGGAGGTTAAAAACAACAAGGAATAGACCCCCCCCATATACACTTATTAGACTACATTTCGTTCATGTGTAGCACCTTAAATCCCTCGTGCGGGCGCGTAGGATGGCGGAGGAATAATTAGTTCCAATGATGCCAATCTTACTCTATAGTAGTTATTCTACTTGTCGGGGTTAGATTTGGGGACGCGGAAGCTCATGACGGAAGGGCTATATATACTTATGGGTAGGATTATTTGCAAGGATTCCCAAGGGTTAAATATCTATCTATCGGTTTGCCTTGGCCCTAGGATAGCCTAATAGCTACCCTAGAGCAGAGGCGGCGACTTTAGACCTAGCCTCAGGCTCCCAGCGACTAGGCTATATAAAAGGTATGGCCCAATAGATATCAGCAAATTTAGGGCGCCCGAAAACTGCAAGCGGGATTTCAAAAGGCCCTAGAAAAACAGCCTCTAAGCACAAATAGGGCATAGAAATTATATATACTACCTTGTAACTTCTATATCATGAGAAAAATACAAAGAACTCATTTGCTTAACCTAGCAGCTTTCATTAAAGCAGCTTCGACAATTGGAGACATGGACACAGACACCATTCTGGCCCATGTAGCCCATGATATAGATGGATTTGTCAATAAGGCAGACGACGAGCACTGGATGCCAAGAACGGCCGGTTGGACCCGCATCTATGGTAAACTAAAGGCAGACGGTATAATCGCCACAGAGGAGGCTTAAATGAGCATTAGAAATACATTGTACCTTATGGATGACCATCCAGAGATAGACGAAGAAATCGCCATTCATATCAAGTCATTAATGCAAGATATGAAGAAATTGTTTGACCTCGATTTACCGGGCGATGACAGGGGCAGCATTGCCTATGAAGCAGTAGCTAAATGGGTAGTTGATGCAATGGGCGACAGGGTGTTCAAATGATGACAAGAAAACACTTCAAAGCAATAGCAGAAATTCTAAAATCTAGGAAGGCAGATGAAAATCTAGTCCGAGATTTTGCCCTGTTTTGTTTAGAAGAAAATCCAAGATTTGATTATAGCAGATTTTTAGAAGCCTGTAAATAATCAGAAAACGCCCAGAAAACCCCATATCTGACGTGTATGGGGTGGGCTATTCATCTATTGGGACCCTTGTCTATAAATTTTTTATAAATTTCAACCATAAGTATATATAGTCTATTATACAATGTATATACATGGTATGGTCAAAGACTAGAGAGCGACCTAAGCGGTATTTGATATCGGTAGGTAGAGACAAGTTAAGAGAGAAAGTCATGGAGGATTTATGGCGTATAGTATCGTTAGAGGGTTCTTCGATGGCAGATGAGGTATGGGATGCGTTGTATATGCACGTAGAAAGGCACAAGGATATGCTTGAATTAGATGTTCAAGAGGATGATGGTGGTGATGGTAGAATACATATGCAGCGAGATGATGATTTTGAGGATACTGTAATAAATGAGTCCCATGCTGCTAGTGAAGAGGTAGTAGGAGAAATATTAGATGCCGAGCGTAGAGTCGAACGAAGAATGGCAGCGAGCGATTGGCTTAGAGGTACAGGAAGCAAATGAGCGAAGGAAAGGTGGGCAGACCGAGTACATATAGCCTAGCAGATAAGCAGGAGGCTTTTGGTATGTATTTGAATGGTATGACGTTTAAGGCTATTGCGGAGGAGTTAAACAAGCGATATGACTGGAATTTGAGTATGCGTACAATACAGAAGTGGGCAGCTAAGATGGGTTGGAAAGAACAACTTACAGAAGTAGAGCATGATTTAGCAGAGGAAGTAAAGCGCACGGTTGTAAAAGACATGGGTGCACGCATGGCAGAGGTTGAGGAAGTAAGGCAGGAATTTTTGGGCCGCCTCCGGCAGGGTGACGCGGAAATACGCGGGCATGAGTTTGCTAAAATGACAGAGATGTTGAACAGCATGGGTGATGTGCAGAAGGAGAAAGACGAGCTTGTGAACCACATTAACGAGTGTATACAGCAGGCTTTAGAGCAGACAGATATACCTAGGGCAAAGAAGCAGCATTTTTTGAGGACTTACATTGCGTTATTGCGTGGAGATTTAGATGGCGAAGCGTAATGGTTTAAGTAGTGGTCATGTTGCAGGCAAGCGCAAACACACTTTTACTAAGGCAGATTTAGAAAAGCAAATCAAGTATATGGACATACGCGCGTATTGTTTGAAGAAAATGAAGGTATCACAAGAGTTTAGAGATAAGCATTGGCAAGTTACGGATGATAACTTGAAAATATATATGCAGGGATTGTTTGATGCTTGCGATGATTTCCTTGGTTGGTGCGAAGGGAGGATAGACAATGAGTGATGCGACGCGTCAGGATGTGTGGACTGTTGTTTTGCATGAGATAATGATGCATATACAGAAGTTTGTTGATGATAATCCTATGGAGTACAAGGGAAAAGAGATGAAAGCGTACACGACAGGGTTAGGCATGGTAAGTATTCTTTGCAAGAACATGATAGAGGACATTAACAGGGAGCCAGACAATGTGGAGGTGTAAGGCTTGTGGCATGGTAATAACTCCGATAGATGTAGAGGACCATGGTGGATTTTGCAAGGAGTGTCGCAATGAATAGTTTATTAGCAATAGTATTGATGTTTGCATTTTTTGTTGCTGGTTTTTGGCTTGGGGTAAATACTTATAGGGAGCAGATTAAGAAAAGATTATGAGAAAACGTCATATTGCTAGTGAAGTACATCATATGACTATGTGTGGCCATGAGACTACATATCAGGAGTATGAGAAAATGAAAACACGAGACCTTAAGTTTGTAAATTGTAAAAAATGTTTGGAGTTAATCAAATGAAATGGCGTTTTAATTGCTTTGTATGTGGTGAGCGATGGGAACAGGAGCACCGTAACATTGACAAGGAGCATTTTATATTTAGTAAAAAGAAAGAAGGTCGTCCTATGTTAGATTGTTATCGTTGTAAGATAGATATGATATATACACCATTAATGGGGGATTTAGTTGGAAATCGTTCATAAGTATATGGGTCGCGCTTTTTGGACTTTGTGTGGTCGTTGGATAGATGAAAGCAAAGGTTTGATGGCGGCGGATGCTACATACGATGATGATAAGGTAACTTGTTTGGCTTGTAGGAGGCAAATAGATGAATAGATACGCCGTTCAGGAGCAACGCAACAAAGTAAGTCGTTTGCTACGTACAAGTAATAGAAACAGGAACGCTATGCGTTGGAGTAAGAACGAGACGCCAGAGCATATAGACATGAAGTTTGCGATTTGTAAGCAGTTAAAAGAGTGGGGGCATGAATTTTACACAGAAGCTGTGTTTGAGCCGTCAGGATTGCGTGCAGATGTGATAGATGCGGACGAAGGAATAGTTTACGAGGTTGTAAATACAGAAGGCAGTGATTCTATACTAAAGAAGCAGCATATGTATCCGTTAGAAATCCGTGTTGTTAATGCAAACCAAAAATTTACTAAGGAGTTATTGTTATGAACAACAATTTTGACGATGATTTAGAAGACGGTCAAATGGGTGAGCGTGCTGTTAGACATTTTGTCGAGACGCGATGGCACAAGAAGTTTATTACATATGGTAATACGGCAGCTTTTGACATTATGTTTCAGAATAATAAACAGAAGCCAGTATTTTTTGAAGTAAAGACAGATATGTTTGAGAAAGACTGGGATAAGGGCGGTACAGGTAACATGGCAATTGAGTACAAGTGTCGTGGCAAAGATAGTGGAATCAAAACTACCTTGTCAGATTGGTTTGCATATTACTTTCCTAACTTAAGTGAGAATCATTTATGGATAATTCGCATGGATAAGTTGAAAGAATTGATAAAGGAGAACAAATTTAAGACAGTAGCGGCGGGAGAACTTGATGAAAAGACAGGAAAAAAGGTAAGTCGTTGTTATTTGATACCTAGATTTGATTTTCGTGGTTATTTTACAGTAAGTACGTTTGACGGGCAGGAGTGGTTACCATCATTAGACTGATTAAGGACGGTAAGGTCATAGATGAGACAAGCGATTTACATTATATACACGAACAACTTATAATTCTTGACAAAGATGTTAAAGACATAGTGATAACTGTACGCAAACACAAGTGATGGACAACAGCAAACACATAACTCAGGCAATTGCAGGTGCGTTAGAGATAATGAATGAGCAGCCACTTACTTTGAATGAGTTCATAGATGAGGTGATGCGCGATTATATGGAGCAGGAGCCGGGAACTTATGTGCCGTTGGGTAAGATGCATGAGCAGTGGGAGGAAAATTTCCAAAAAGGAGAGTTTGCTTCTATAATTTGTGCACGCGGTCACTTGAAAACGACATGGGGTCTGTGTGTATTGGCTTATATGATGCATAAGCAGCCAAACTTTCGTGCTTTGTATATCTCTGCGACCTTAGAGCAGGCTTGGGACAAGTTAGAGCAGTTTGAGGAATTGTGTAAGCGGTCATGGCGTCTTAGTGCTTATCTTGAGAAGGGTGACGACAGGAAGGTGACAATACGTAAAGGAGCTAAGCGATTTAACAATGGAAGTAGGGTTGCTGCTGCAAGTATAGGAAAAGCACTTGAGGGTCCTCACGTACACATGATTATTCTGGACGATGTACTTCAGGAGTTTCCAAGTTTGACGGATGACAAGGTAATTCACTATGTACAGCGTGTGGTTATGCCGATGAGGTTACCAGATTCTAAGATGTTGCTTGTAGGTACACAGAAGCGTGTAGGTGACATAACTGACTGGGTATCTGAGAGTTCTGAGTGGAATGTGATACGACATCCTGCGCTTTTGGAGGATGGTACGCCTAGGTGGCCAGAGTATTGGAATCAAGAAAGGTTAGATACAGAAAAGGAGACAATGGGAAGTCGGGCTTTTGAGTCTGAGTATATGTTAAATCCATTGGACCCAGAGTCTGCTGTTATACCGTATGAGGTGCTTCAGCGTTGTTTGGATGAAAATCTTGACATGGGGTTGCCAGAATACAGTGACGATATAAGCGTCGTAATGGGCGTTGACTTGGCTGTGGGTATGAACAGTCAGAATGATGAGACAAGCTACTGTCTTGTGGCTTATAATAAGCGTACAGAGCATCGTAGGTTACTATACAGTTGGACAGGTAAGGTAATGGCACAGGGTTCGGGTTGGTTAGAGACTCAGGTGTTGAAGATACGCGAGCTTGCAAAACGTTTTAATCCAGAAACGATAATGATAGAATCAAATGGGTATCAGAGACTTGTGGTTCATAGTGCGAGTGATTTGGCTGGCCTTCCGGTCGAAGGACACAACACAGGAAGAGAAAAGCACAGCCACGATGTGGGGATACCGGGCTTGGCCTTGGAGTTTGAAAAAGAGAGATACCAGATTCCGTGGCAAAAAGAAATAAGAGAGGCAAGTAGACCGGGGCCTAGAAAGTTGACAGATGGTTTAAGTCGTTTGGTTTACGGTAAGAATGGAAGGTTAGAGGGTCACACGCCTGATTCAGTTATGGCGTTATGGATGTGTGAGTTAGCAATTAAAAACAAAAACAAACGCGGACTTGCATTTGTTGGTTGGGATTACATATAGAAAAGGTTATATACACAATGCACATACAAGACATCCAACCACACTATGAAAAAGCGAACGAGGTTGGAAATTTATGGAATCAGTGACTCTACCAAAGAGGGCCTTAAAGAGATTGCTAAGGCGGAGAATGTTCCCACAGGCGTCTTAGTAGAACCACTGCTTAGAAGGTACGTTCGGGAGTATCATGGGCGATAAGCGAGATAGATATAAGATTCCTCGTGGTGTAAAGAAAGAAGCATTGCAGGGTAGAGATTTACGAGCAATGCACGGTTATGGTGGTGGAAAGGTTACAAAGGCGATAAATCGTAAGTTAAGGTATCAAAAGGATGTAGGATACAAGACGGCAGTTAAGATTGACACCTATTACAGAAGGCATGAGAAGGTAGACCCGCCAGCGCAGAACTTTGGCGACAAGAAGAATCCTAGTAAGGGATATATTATGTGGAAAATGATGGGTGGCAATTCTGGTCACAGTTGGAGTAAAAGATTAAAAAAGAGTCTTGATGTTATACAGAAAAAGGAAAAGCTTAATAAGATAATTACTAAAGTGGAGGCGATACAACTTGGCATGGTACGATAGATTGTTGGGGCGTAAGCCAGTGCGGAAGCGTTCCGCGTTAGAGGAATTGATAGAAAGAAACACAGCTAACATTGTAAAAGATGCAAGAACGCCTGCATATGGAACACATGGCAGTAATCGTGCATTTAAGGCAGACATACTTCCTCCAGTAGACCAAAATTATCTTGAACAGTTGGCAGACAGGTATTCTCACCTAAGGACTGTAATCACTCGAATAGCTTCTCAGTCTGTCGCCAAAGGGTGGGAGTACCACGCTGTTGGTGATGCAGGTGATAAAGAAGAAAGAAAGATGTTAGAGAAATTGCTACGAGACCCTACAGGCGGTAATGCAGATATTACAGCAAGTGAGTTCTTTAAGGCAATGATACGACAAGTAGAGGTTTTTGACGATTGTTGGATAAGTATTGTTTATGACAGGATACAAGGCAGTGATGATAAGATAGTCAAGGAGCTTTGGGTAGAAGATGCAAAGCAAATGCGTTTTGCAGTTGATGATTATGGTAAATTTAAGAATGAAGAGTATTTTGATATAATAACTAGAAAGCCTTTAGAAAAAGGAGAGCTAGGAGAAGGAGGGTTTGAAGCAGAGCCTGTGGCATATTATTATGACATGGGACAGGATGAGGACAAGATTCCTTTTGCAAGAGATGAGATAATTCATTTCAACAAGTACAGTGCGAATGCCAGATTGTATGGACAGTCGCCGATTATAGGTCTTTCTAAGAAAATAGAAACCGCTCTCGCCATTGAGAACTTCCAAAACAAAATCTACAAATTAGAGAGACCACCTAAGGGTTTCTTGGATATTCCCGGCCATGATGAAGAGAGCTTGAATAGATTGGGAGAATACATAGCAGAGGAGACAAGACGTAATCCTAACTTTGTACCAATTATAAGTAGTAGGGGCGAAGGGTCAGGTAGCGGTCAAGCGAAGTTTGTGCCTGTTATGCCTAACATGGATGAGTTGATGGCACTGCCATATATGGAGCG
>CEUT01024684.1_pt1 | contig 12690 bp, 14 predicted proteins | sample 531401 | NCBI WGS metagenome assembly CEUT01 (sample SAMEA2622821, study PRJEB7988) | marine metagenome | biome: marine biome (ENVO:00000447); feature: surface water layer (ENVO:00002042); material: "saline water (ENVO:00002010), including plankton (ENVO:xxxxxxxx)" | depth 5 m | reverse complement strand
CTTTCCAATTATTTGGAAATAAACGGCAATATAAATATTAATAATGAACCATCCTACGTAAATCAAATCATTAAATCGTTTGAAGATTTTATAGAAATAAATAAAAAAAATTATTATATTCTTATGTTTGATGGTGGAAGCAGAGGTAATCCTGGGCCATCAGGATGTGGTTATGTAATATATGACAATAACAATAAAATAGTTCACGAAGACAAACTCTATTTAGGTATTCAAACAAATAATTATGCTGAATATATGGGTGTTATTCAAGGATTACGAAAAGCAGTAGAATTAAAAATAAATCATTTAATTATCAAAGGAGACTCTTTGTTAGTCATTAAACAATTAAATGGTTCTTACAAAGTTAATTCTGATAATATTAAACCGTTATATATTAGCGCGCAAAATTTTATAAGTAATATTGATAAAATAGAATTTATACATATTAAAAGAGAGATGAATTCAGTAGCAGATAAATTGGCAAATATTGCTATGGATAATAATTAGTTTTCAAGCAATTTAATATCAAATATTTTTGTTCCTTTATATTGTAAGTGGTCATTTATATTCTCTGTTGTTGGAAACAAATCATCTCCATAAATATCTTGTAATAAAAGCCACTCAAATAATCCACCAATATAGACATAAATATTGGTAAATCCTAAACCAATTAACTGTTTATATTTTTCATAAATCTTATTATCAGATGAATTCTCTCCATAAATGATAATAATTTCATCTAAATTACTTGCAGATATTAATTTGTTTATAACGTCTACTTCATTATTAACCGATAATGTATTTTTAATTAAACAGTTTTGATTATCTTTACACAAAGTATTAATAATTATTTTATTTTTATTTATAGTATATTGCATATCTTCAAAATTAATACTATTAATTTTTAAAGAATTACCCATTTATTTAAAATTAAATTACAATTTTTAAATATTAATAATCATATGTAATTATTAATATTATATATAATTATTAATATTTTATGTAATTATTAACTGGTTAATCAAATTTAATTGTAACTTCTACTTTTTCTTGTTTAATTGTCTTTGATGCTGATACTGATAATTCTTCGCGTTTTTTTCGCGTTTTAGAATTATTACTTGTCATATTAATCCTCCTTTTTGATGTACTGTTACGAGTATTCATATCTTTTTCAATCTCATTATAATTATTTTTTATATAATCTATAATTTCATTTTCCATAGCCCATTTAAAAAAATTTAACTGCCCTATTGTAGTCTGAATTAAATTATTATCATGATACGGAATATTAATTCTATCCCATCTACAAAATGGATCAAATCTTTTCTTTGAATATGCCTTTAATTTTAACTTGTAGTCATTATATACTTTGAATCTACCAGATCCATTTTTTAAATCGTATACGGTAAATTTTTGCTTCGCATAATTTGTTACGAACCAATCAACAATACGTAATGAAATTGGGGATTCACCGTTTATTATACTTAGCATTTCATCTAAATTATTATCTTTATTATAAAATTCAAGTAAATTTTTCAATAATAAACTATTTTGTGTTGTATATGATGTCATTTAATTAACTAATAAAATATTCATTTTAAATACTTATTTATTAATTAATAATTAGAATTTTGAGGTGTTAAAAATTCTTGTTGATTACTTATAACATCAATATAACTTTTATTATTTAAAAATGGATTATCACATACTTGTTTAATCATCTCTCTTTGATTCAGTTTGTCATTTGCAACTTCGCGTTTTGTAATACTATCGCTTTTTTCATTTTCTTGGCTAGGTATATTATTTATTTGTTTTAAATATAATTCCTTATCACTTTTATATGATTTTTCAGGTTTAGACCCATCTCTCCAACATAATTCATTCATTTACATATAATTATAAAAATTTATTTTAAATAATACTAATATATAATGCTTTCTTACTTATATAATAAAAATATTCAGTTAACTATAATTGGTTTTTTATTTATTGTATGGTTTTTTTTACTAGGAAAAAATTGTCCTTGTGGATACAAAAACATAAACAAAAGAAAAGGTTGTTATCGTTTAGAAATATTTGGTGTTCAAACTAATCATTTATACTTTTTCGCTTTTCTTGGTTATTTTTTTAGTGAATATTTTTATATTATTCAAAGCGCAGGTATATTATGGGAATTATTTGAAATGTATTTGGATAAAAATGAAAAATTTGCATTTTCAATCGGCGGATGCTTAGCTAAACAAGATTATAAATTATCTAAAGAGTGGTATTATAATTACTTAGTTACAGAAGGAAAACAAAAATATGTAAATCCTATCGACCGTTTATTTGGCATAAAAAATTCTAAAAAACACGGATGGCACGGTTCTGTTGCTGAAATATTCGTTAATTTACTGGGTTTTGCAATAGGTTCATATCTTAATAAAATCTTTAATACATATGAATATAGTTCAAGTATATTTATATTTACAATAATTTTTTTAGAATTATTTTTTTAGAATTACTTATAACTAGTTTAAATATATTTTTAATTTTTTATTAATGGATACTAATTTATCAATTAAACGAACTATTTATATTTCATGTGATACATTTGGTGGTTTCAAAAGAACAATCGAAATAAATGACTGTAATAGTAAACAAGATGTAATCAACCGAATGGTTTGTTTATTAGAACAATTTTTAAATAAAGAGGATTTATATAAGCTAAAAACTAAATTAGAATCAATTAAACACTTATTCCATATTCACGATTACGATTTTGGAGATATGTTATTAAATGACCAAACATACTACATATGTAATCATGGATGTGGAGCAACTTGAATTAGAAAACAAATCTTTAAAATGCAAAGAAAATATATGTTATAATACTATTAACCGAGTTTACTAATCTTTAATTGTTTTGTAAATACAAAATCATCCGAATTTTTAACTCTTCGTTGTAAATTACATTTTAAACAAGATATAACAGTATTTTCATCACTATGACATTTATCATTATCAATACGATCCAAAGTCCATTGTTGTTCATCTCTTACCGTCTTATATAAAATCTTAACATTATTACAACAATAGTAACATTTTAATTTACACGAAACTAGTTTTTCAATAATATTATTGGCGTCTATTAATAAATTTTTATCGTATATTTCTTTTTTAACGTCTTGATTTTTATAACCACTTATTTTTCTACTTATTTCACTTTTGATTGATTTACTATAAATATCATCTATCTCCATATAATATTTATTAATAGATATCAACTGGTCTTTTATTAAAGGTTCATCATATTTTGCAACATTTCTCTCCTCTTGTTTTTTTTTGCCCTGAATAGTTTCGATGTTATGTTTTCCATTTATTGTAATTTTTTTCATAATATTATAAACATACAATATTAAAAGAAGTTAAACTTAAAATTTTATACTATATAATGAATGATACTGATAGTAATTGTCAAGAATTAAATGATATAAGATATAAAACTATGTTTATTACTGGTGGTGGTATTAACAACAATAATATAACTGAAGTTAATAACGAAAAAAATATTAGTGTTATTTTGGACAACGAATTGATGAAAAATAAATCAGAACCATGGAGCAAATTAAATAAAACAGCAAAAATTTCAAAATTAAAAGACTACATTCAAGTATACACGTCTACTAATAAACTAAATAATGAAGAAAAGGAAAATTTGCAAAAATATTTGTTATCCTCTTTGGATAGAAAGAGATTAACTAGTTTAAAAGATGTTCAATACGACAAAGAAAAAGGAGTCATTAAAAATATACCAATGTTGCATTTTAATACTACTACGCGTAAGTTTACATTAAAAAGAAGTGAAAAGCGAACGTCAACAGTTAAACATTTAACACAAACGAATGTTAAAAATAAGAAAATTACTAAAACATCAAAAAAAGATAAGAAAGATAAAGATAAGAAAACAAAAAAAAATTCAGATTAAATTTCTATCTATTTTAAAATTTTAATCTGAATAATCTAATATGAAAAAATTGAATAATATTAAAGATAGTATTACATATAATAGAACATACATGGATGAATTTAATACAAGTTATAATGAGTTTGATATTGAGGAAAAAGATTTCTTAGATTTGATTGAAACATCACTCCACGTAATAGATGATATCATTTTACTAGAACCAATGATATTTTCAAAACCGGATATGAATTCTATAATAGCAAATGATACTGCTGAGTTATTATCACTCCAAATGGAAAATATAAATAATTGTAATACAAATAACTATAAACTAAAATACATTATAAAATTAGCTATGAATTATTATTTTTCCTATATTTATCCATGTAGATCTTATCCATGTTCAAAAATTTTACGAAAACCCAATATTACTATTATTCAAAATAAAATTAATTATCTTACTAATATTCCTCAACCAGAACAACGAACAAATGATTGGTATCTTTTCAGATATAATTTATTGACTGCTAGCAATATATGGAAGGCTTATGGAAGTGAAAAAACACAAAATCAATTAATATATGAAAAATGTAAGCCTATTAACCTAGACAAATATAACAGTGTGAATATGGAATCTTCGCTTCATTGGGGACAAAAATACGAACCTATTTCAATAGAATGGTATGAAAAACATTATAATACAACCGTCACTGATTTTGGATGTATACCGCATTCAGAACTCTCATACATAGGAGCTTCTCCTGATGGTATAAATACTGACCCATCATCTTCCAGATACGGTAGAATGTTAGAAGTAAAAAATATTGTTAATCGTGAAATAACTGGTATTCCAAAGATGGAATATTGGATTCAAATGCAAATACAAATGGAAGTTTGTAATTTAAATGAATGTGATTTCTTAGAAACTCGCTTTGTCGAATATGAAGATTATAATTCTTTTATAAATGATGGTGAATTTAATACTAGTGAAAGCAATAATACAAAGGGAATTATTATGTGTTTTATTAAAGATGAGAAACCTTTATATGTTTATGCACCTTTATATATTTCTAAAACTGAATTTGAAGAATGGGAAGAAAAAATAATGGAGGAACATAAACACCTAACATGGCTAAAAAACATATATTGGAAACTAGATGAAATCAGTTGTGTATTAGTATTGCGTAATAAGTTTTGGTTCCATTCAACAAAACATATGTTAGATAAAATATGGAATAATATTAGTTATGATAGAATACATGGCTATGAACACAGAGCTCCAAAAAAAAATAAAAAAGAATCAATACAGGATAAAAACGTAGATGTTAAATGTAATATTGTTATAGAGACAGAAACAAAAGACAAAAATAATGTTGTAGAAACAAAAACAAATGATGAAATCAATATTCAGGATTTACATGCAAATATTAAAAAAGAAAAAAACGAAATTGTAAATAGCACCAAAACAGATGTAAAAGTTAATAAAAATGTAATTGTGATAAATATTTAATACTTTTTATAAATATTAAGTAGAACTATTTAAAATTTAGTCATCAATATATTTATATGTCTGTTCAAGAAATGAGGGTTATGAAAAGAAATGGTTCATATGAAGATATTTCTTTTGATAAAATATTAAAACGGGTTAAGAATTTAGGTAACAATATGGAACCTAAACTAAAATTAAATTACAGTCCATTTGTGATGGATGTAATTGAACAACTATACCCCGATATATCTACTACAAAAATCGATGAACTTACAGCTGAACAATGTGCATCATTGTGTACAAAACATCCTGACTATGGATTACTTGCAAGTAGAATTATTGTATCAAATAATCATAAAAATACACTATCATCATTTAGTGATACAATGGAAAAATTATATAATTTTAAAGATGTTCATAACAACAATATTCCTATTATTGACCCGAAAGTTTGGGAAATTATCAAAAACAATAAAGATTTTTTTGATTCGATTATTGATTACGAGAGAGATTATGAAATTGACTATTTTGGATTTAAGACATTGGAAAGAGCATATTTAATGCGAGTAAATAAAGTTGTAGTAGAACGCCCTCAACATATGTGGTTGCGAGTTTCTATCGGTATTCATTTTAATGATTTAGAATCAGTAAAACAAACATATGATTTAATGTCTCAAAAATATTTTACACATGCAACACCTACTTTATATAATGCCGGAACTCCAAGACCTCAGCTTAGTTCATGTTACCTATTGTCTATGGAAGATGATAGTATCGATGGTATTTATAATACACTAAAAGAGTGTGCAAATATATCAAAATGGGCCGGTGGTATTGGTCTCCATATACATAATGTAAGGGCAACGGGTAGTCATATTCGTGGGACAAATGGCACTTCAAATGGCATAGTTCCAATGCTACAGGTTTTTAATAAAACAGCTCGTTATGTAGATCAAGGAGGAGGAAAAAGAAATGGTTCATTTGCCATCTATTTAGAACCTTGGCACGGGGATATTGAGGATTTTTTGGATTTGAAAAAAAATCATGGTGACGAAGAATTACGTGCTCGAGATTTATTTTATGCATTATGGATTCCGTCATTATTTATGGAAAAAGTAGAAAAAGATTTAGAATGGTGTCTATTCTGTCCTGACAAATGTCCTGGATTATCTGATTGTTATGGTGAAAAATTTAATGCTCTGTATATGAAATACGAATCCGAAAATAAAATGATTAAAAAAATAAAAGCTCGTGATTTATGGTATAAGATTTTGGATTCACAGATGGAAACAGGAACGCCATATCTACTATATAAAGATTCGGCTAATGAAAAAAGTAATCAAAAAAATTTGGGGGTTATTAAGTCGAGTAATCTGTGTACGGAAATCATAGAATATAGCAATGACAACGAAACGGCTGTATGTAATTTAGCCAGTATTGGATTAAGTAAATTTGTAAATGAAGATAAAACTTTTAATCATGAAAAATTGCATCAAGTTACAAAGGTAATAACCGGAAATCTTAATAAAATTATTGATGTCAACTTTTATCCAACAGAAAAAACACAAAGAAGTAATTATTTACATCGTCCTATCGGCATCGGTGTTCAAGGTTTGGCCGATACATTTGCAATGATGGATGTTGCTTTTCATAGCGATGAAGCAAAACAAATAAATAAAGATATATTTGAAACTATTTATCATGGCGCGTTAGAAAAATCAAACGAAATGGCTATTGAAAGGCAAATGGATATGAAAATACTCCAAAGTTATAAAGATAATGACATAGACATTTTTACTTCAAGTGATAAAGCGTGTCGCGAATATAACTCTATATCAGAAAATGATAAAGAAATACTTGAACGTATAAAACCAATTCGTGCTGAAATATATGCTTCTGGGACCACAACAATTGGCTCTTATTCGTCATTTGTTGGATCACCCGCATCGCAAGGAATATTACAATTTGATATGTGGGGTGTAACGCCAAGTGACCGATATGACTGGACTACATTAAAAACAAATATTAAAACATATGGTTTGCGTAACTCTTTGCTTTTAGCACCAATGCCTACTGCGTCAACATCACAAATATTAGGAAATAACGAATGTTTCGAACCATACACAAGTAATATATACACACGGCGAACACTAGCGGGTGATTTTGTAGTAGCAAATAAACATTTAATGCAAGAATTAGTAGATTTAGGACTATGGAACGAAGAATTAAAAGATAATATTATTATCAATAAGGGTAGTATACAGCAAATAGACGGTATTCCAGATAAAATAAAAGAAAAATATAAAATTGTTTGGGAAATACCTATGAAACATTTAATCGACATGTCGGTAGACCGTGGAGCATTCATATGTCAATCACAAAGTCTTAATCTATGGCAAGAAGACCCAAGTTACAAAACTCTAACTGCAATGCATTTTTATGCATGGAAAAAAGGTCTTAAAACTGGAATTTATTATTTACGACGTAAACCAAAACATCAACCACAACAATTTACAATCGACCCAACAAAGTTACAGAACAATGATGAAGTTTGCGAACATTGTTCAGCATAAGCATCTAATTATATAGCTTATATAATTTTTTAATAATTGAACATCCATTAGTAAGAATATCTATTTCTTTAAACATTTTATAATAACATCGTAAACAAATCAAAACATCTGCCATAGAATCGTGAACATTTTCAGGATAATACCCAAATAAATAATTATGTAATTCAGATAATGTTGGATATTTATAATATTTCTCTCCTTTACTATTTACTCTTTCTATTTTACATAACTCAACTGAATTTTTCATAGAACAATATTCTTTTACACCCCTTCCTGAAGTATTTGTAAAATACTGTTTCGTGTTTAGTCTAACACATTCTACCATAATCATTTTCTTATCAAATGACAAATTATGTGCAACAACAACATCTGCGGTTTCTAATACCATATTAAAATTATTTATAGCTTCACTAATAAGAATTCCTTTTCTGTTAGATATTGATCTAGTTATATTATGTAATTCAATACTTTTTTCTGATATTTCTACATTATCATCTAATTTAATAATATCATCTACACAACACAATGTTTTTTTCATATCAACATCATATAATATATAACTTAATTGTATAATATGAGGCCATTTTGTTACATCTCTAATTGATGCATTGCGTTCACTGGGCAATCCGGTAGTTTCAGTATCAAATACTAGAATCTTCATTTTACACCATTAAAAAAATTTAATATATATATATATTCAATTTTTTTTATAATAAAATTTATTATTATTAGAATATGCATTGAAACTAACTAATTTTTATTTTAAAAACAGGACTTGTTATAAAATATTTATAATTATTTTTGTTTTTAATATATAAATTCCATGAATTATCACTTCTAATTAATTGAGGACGTTCAATATTTGTGACCTCATTAGCAATTATATTATTTGTAACATCAGATATCTCTGAATTAAAACTATTGTCTTCATATAATATTTCATATTTTAACGATAATTCATCATTTACACTATCATATTCTGAATATGATGCTGTTTCCAACAATGAAGAAATATTATCTTCATTTTCTATTTTACTTTTTAAATGACAACAAACTTCATTTATACGTTTCACATCATAATATTTATAAGCTACTACAAATTCTAATTCATTATAATCAATATTTACAGCTACATTTTCATATTCAACCAATCTATTTTTTAACATTTCAATAGTTACAATTTCTTGAGGACAAATAGTAGAATCTCGGCGAGGCAACTTAATTATAATTATATGCATTTCACTATTTGTTTCTATTTCACTCTTGAACCACAATGAAGAAAGATATTGACCATACAAATAATTTCCATCATAATTTAACACAAATGGTGTATTGATAACACATTTCCACTCATCATTTATCTTATACATAAGGTAATAATTACATCCATCAAATATTTTGGGGTTATTAGTATCAAATCTATCCATTGTTTAATTAAAAAAATATTTATTTATATTATTTCAATTTTAAACAAATATAACATTTAATAAAATTTTCAACTGTAGTTTCTACAAATACCAAATGTTTTTCTATGAAATTTAGTAATACCATTATTAACAATACCATCTCGATGTTTCTGTGTCCCATATCCCTTATTTTTTGATATTTCATAATGCTCATCTAGATAAGGATTTTTTTTACACAATTCTTCTATATAATCGTCACGAAACGTTTTTGCTAATATTGATGCCGCTGCTATTGAAGTATATTTATTATCACCACCTTCAATACATATATGAGGAATTTGAACGATACCAGATTCTTCGTAATATTTAGTGTATGGTTTAAAATTATTTCCATCTATTAATAGTCTATAATTGTTATTAGAATTTGTCAATCTATGATTAGAATGTAAGTCGCCAATAGCTGAATGCATTGCTTTATGGGTTGCATTAAGAATATTTATTTTATCTATTTCTTCTTCTGTCGAATAGGATACACTCCACGCAATTGCACTTTTTTTAATATAATCGGCAGCTTCGTTTAATTTCTTTTTTGATGAAAATCTTTTACTATCCTTCATCAAAGCATGATTAAAATCTTCTGTCTTTGGCAATATTACAGCAGCACTATATACGCGTCCTAACATAGGTCCTCGTCCAGCCTCGTCAACCCCAATTTCAAATAGTTCGTCATTATTATAGTATTTATTTAATACAATTTGATTACGTTTCTTAGCCATTTAATATAAATTAATATGTATTTTTAAAATCAATATTTTTTAAAAATAAATATTATTATATTACTAGAAACTTTTTTCCGTATATAATCTATACAATGAAATTAAATGCACTAATTATTTTTTTTATAATTTTAGCATCATTACTATTATGTAATTGTTTAGGAAAATCTCTATATGAAGGTATGGAAAATCAAGATGCTAATACCAATTCTAATATTAATAACACAGATGATTCTAATATTAATAACACAGATACTGACAACACATCCCGAAATAATGGTTTTGATGAAGGAGACAAAGTATCGTATGGATCTTTATTAGTAACAGGAAATAATGATGATAAATTTGAGAGTTTAGATGATAAAAAATCTGCTGTTCCAGAAGGAGATGAAGATTTATATATGTTAAAATCACAAATGGTTCCACCTGTGTGTCCAGCATGTCCAGAGGTGAAAGCTTGTCCTAGAAAAGAACAGTGTCCTCCTTGTCCTCCCTGTGCACGCTGTCCTGAACCTTCCTTTGAATGTAAGAAAGTTCCTAATTATTCCTCAAAACACAACGATAGTCTTCCAAGACCTGTTTTAGCCGATTTCAGTCAATTTGGAATGTAATAAAAATTTAAATATTATTTTTTTAAATTTTTATTAAGAACATTTTCTTGTTTTCTTTTTATGCTTTCTGGTTTTTAAATTTTTAATTATAAATGGTGTAAATGACGTTTTTTTATTTGAACGCGTATATCTATTTATAAAACCAGCTCTATTACTTTTCTTTGTTCCCTTTTTAGCTTTCATTATTTTTTTGCTTTTCTTTGGTTTCTTTGATTTCTTTGGTTTCTTTGGTTTCTTTAATTTATATTTCTTTTTAATTATTTGAATAGATTTATTTAGATTTTTAATAAAAGGAATATCTTTCTTTTTAATTATACCACCATGAGTTGTTGCTCTCCGCAATGGGCTATCATAATCCATTTCTTCATCATAATAATCAAATATCGGTTGGCTAGCAATTTGATCTTCAACTTCTTGATCCTCATCATATCTTCCGGAAAGCCGTAAAATACCCTCTCTTAACATTTGATGATCGAGATATTCCTCTCCATCACTGTTTTCGGTTTCTCGTAAAGCATAATCTAGGTATTCAATCATCATATCAACTGTTTCATCAACATTCTGAAAATCTTCTTCAGCTTCATCACTATTTTCATAGTCATCGATTAATGCATCATCTTCTTCGTCTTCAACATTTTCTAAATTATCAACCGCTTCAATAACATTATCTACATCTTCATGAGCCATAATGACATTATCTATATTTTCATCGACAACATCCATATCTTTGGGAACATCATTACGAAGTTGGGATGGCAAATTAGTTAAATACTGAACCAAACCACCTCCAAATGCTAGTGCCATTTTGCCTGAACTTTGCCCCACATCGTAAACAAATTGTGTAGTAGTACTTAATACAATCTTAATGATTCTCCATGTTTCTATTGTTCCCCTATTTCCAAAATAATAAATTGTACAAATTATTTTTGTTAATAATCGTGAAATATAATTCCGCATTGATGTCAATAAAGCACCAGTTACTAGACCCCTTGCTAACCAACCTGTAGCAGCGTCATTTCCTAAATATTGTTGTATATAGGTTATTATACTCCCTACTATACCCCTCATTCTAGTCTCTCCCGATTGACAATTTTTTAGCCCAAACATTCCCATCCCAACATCCATCAAACTAGTGCATGTATCTTGTCTTCCAACTAAGTCCTGTGCCAAATTATCTAATATTACAAATATTTCATACATAGCATCGATTGTTCTATCATATCCTGCCCCATATTCTGAATTTCTAACCCAAGTGTGTGCAGCTTCAGCTAGTACAGGTGATGCTAATAATATCAATACTGCTATTTTATTTGTTTTACCTCTTATTGTAGCTGCCCAACCACCACAACCATCATCATCATCTTCAGCAGCAGCAGCACCACCAGTATATCTAACTATTTCACCACCTTTCATTCTATCACCTTTCATTATATAATATTATTATAAAATAATACAAAGGTATTTAATTATCTAGTCTTAATACACTTTTTATCTATTTGCATTGTTTTACACTTTTCATCTTGTGGAACTATTTTTATCACACATTTTGATTTTTTTCCATATAATGGTTCTGTGCATCCTTTTTCTTTCTTACGCGTTTTCCTAAAATTAAACATCTTTGGTTTTTCCTTTGTGCAACGAGAACGAAAATGTTCATATCTTTCACGCACTTCATTATAACTAAGTCCTGACTTTTTATTTAACATTTTATTAACAGTTTCATGTAATTTATAAATATAACGCGAAAAGGCATCTCTATTTTTCATATTACACATTTTTAAGGGATGTGCTTTAAAATTACGTTTTAAATTCTCTCTACAATGTCCACAAGGCAATACATTTTGCATATTTAATATGAATTTCATATAATTCTTTTTATCAAGCGATGT
>CEUT01043337.1_pt1 | contig 12692 bp, 20 predicted proteins | sample 531401 | NCBI WGS metagenome assembly CEUT01 (sample SAMEA2622821, study PRJEB7988) | marine metagenome | biome: marine biome (ENVO:00000447); feature: surface water layer (ENVO:00002042); material: "saline water (ENVO:00002010), including plankton (ENVO:xxxxxxxx)" | depth 5 m | reverse complement strand
TTTGAAAATTGGCGAAAGTATACTAACGAAGCAATGTATGAGCCCGGTCGTGCTGTTGCTGATATTGACACTGGCGAAGAACGTATGAGCCCTGAAGATCTTATGCGTGATGAAGTGCAAGATTTAGCAGACAAGTTTGGAGTAGAAGCCTCCATCGAGATTGCTAGCGATGGAAAGCCTGTTATTTTGGTAACGCACCGAAATGGAGAAACCACGCCATATGACGACACAGAAGAGATGTATCGAGATCTGTCGGATGAAGTAGGTCGCAGAGATTTTGGCGTTCCTGATAAGTATGAAGACGAATACAGAATGTATGAAGGCGCCGTACCACATTCAGCTCATCACATTGTTAAAAAGATGAAGAAAACAGGAAAAAGCGCCAAGGAAACACTGAAGAGTTTAACTACTGATCTTTCTGACGAAGAAGCTGATCGATGGCTTGAACGCCACAAGGATGAGATGGATAGCGCTAAAGAAGATTTGGCAAGCCAATAAGAAACAAGCATAGGAGATTGTAATGGCTAGACGTAAAAACACAAAAAAAATTGATCCCCGTTATTTTTTGAACGAGACGACAGACAGAGATTTAGATGAAGTTCTTGGACTTTTCGGAGACTCCAAGCTTGAAAAGCTTTACAACAAATATCTCAAGATGTACACGGACAACGCAAAGAAGGGCACCGTGATGAATAATCTAGTGCCCCAATCATTTTCTATGTATGGAGATGCTGTCAATACCGGCAAACCTAATCAAGCTGTTGACGTCGCCGGCGCACCTCCCGAGCGTATCGAGAAGCTGGTATCGTTTCTAGCAAAAGCCACTGCTGCTGGAGAGAATATCGAAGCTCTCAGCAAACGAAAAGGACCGGTGCAGATTCAAAGCGATGAACTTCGTGCATACGAATACTTCTTTAATTCAGATCGAACTTCGGGAAGCTGGGCTCGCGACAAACAAAAATCGGCAGAAGATGCTGAATTTCAAAAGGGTGCACCTGCCCGAGCAAAAGCCCGCAAAGCAGCCAAAGCCGCCAAATTGCAAAAACTTTTAGATGTGTTACCACAATGGTGGAATATCAGAAGAAATTTTAATAATAGAGCAGAAATGGCTAGAGAACTGACACGCAATGGCACTGCCGGCGCAGATCTTGAGAAGTCTTATTATTATTTAAAGTCAGCCAATGCTGCATTGCAAGCGGCTAAACAGCTTATAAGAACACCAGAAGGCACCGCCGCGCTTAAAAGTGCCGAAGGAGCTTACGATGACAAAGGTGATAGCATGATTCAAGACATCGAACAATTTATAGCAACTTTAAAACAGGTGGGCGGCGATGAAGAGTCACGTCGCAGCGCCCCCATAGACGTTGATGATCGTGAAAAGCGTACAGATGATTACATCGGTGCTACAGGACAGCGACAGAGAGACAGCAATTTTCAACGAACTAGCCGTTTTAATGAATCAAAGCTGTTTGAAAATTGGAATAACTTTTTAACAGAAGATACAGAAGACAACTAAGTATAAATCGATTAGCAACATAGGAGATTATGATGAATTGGCTTAAAAAATTATGGAACTGGTTAGTACGCAAAACTTCTACCGCACCTAAGCTTGCGGTTGTTGAGGAAGAGGTAGTAGACGACGAAGAGCCGACACCCGTGGAAGTCGAAGAAGAAGAAGGTTGCGTCGGAGATTTGTTTTATCAAATTTGCCGTCAAGCAAAAGTGGGACACCATGAGCTTGTTAGAAATGGAATTGTTGAGGCTTTTGAAAGTTGGTATGATGGAGATTGCGATGAGCAAAGTATCCTAAATTCTATACAACAGTTTAAGGTAGAGCACCCTGGACAGATAGCAGCAAAATTAGCGAGACTGTGAACAAATGAAAATATCCAAATCCAGGCTTAAAAAAATTATAATAGAAGAAATAGAGCTTGCCTCATTACAGGGTGAAGTGGATGCCATCTATGACATGATTTCTAAACAGATCGATAAAGTACCTCCCGAAGCACAAGGAGTTATCTGGTCTGCTATTATGTCAAAAATAGCACAAGAAGCTAAATCAGAAGACGATATCAAAGAAGTATCTTCAGAAAAACAGCGCCGCTGGGCATGTGCTCAGAAAGATAAATCTGCTTCCGAAAGGGCTTCGGGGCTATCTGCAGCAGAAGCAGAAGAGATGTGCAAATCTAAAGTAGAAGAAGAAAACTGCGCAGAAAAACCAGATTCGGTGCGCATAATTAAAGTGAGGAAAATATGATGGCAAAAGCAACAGCATTTTTAGATGTGTGGTTATCAAAACTAACTTCGCGAAAACTAATGGTATGGCTTACTGCCACTGGACTAACTTTGGCGGGACATGTAACAAGTGAGGATTGGGTAATTATTTCAGCAATTTACATTGGCGGACAAACTGTGATTGATGGAATTTCCAAACTCAGAGGATATAATGGTTAAAGCAAAAATTTTAGATTTTGTTCTTAGTAACTGGAAGGCAATATTGATTATATTGCTTTTAGCTGTTCTGTTTCTAAAAAATCAAAGAGATTACAATCTCATGCAAAAAGCATATGAGACACAAAACGAGTCTCACCAAGCACAGATCGAAGGCTTAAAAGAAATACACAAGAAAGAGTTGCGTGAAAAACAAAAATTAATGGAAAGTCACTTAGAATCCATAGCGTCAATTGAAGAAGACTATGAAGATGCCTTAGAGATGATTGAGGAATTGAGAGAAGACAAAAAAGGCAAGTATAGAAACAAATTCAACAGCGATAGAGAGCAACTAATTAAAGATATAGAAGAAAAATTTGGTATTCAATATGTTCCTTAAATTTTTACTATTGTTCACTATGACTGCGAATGCGACAGAGCCGTCTAAATTTACAGTGCTAGAATATAAAACACCTGCTCCGTTTGCTGGAGTTCTTTTCGATGAAAACGCCATGGCTGATATAATGGCAGAATATGACATATTAAAATATTCATGCGATATAAGAACAGAATATCAATTAAAAATTCAAAAAGAAGAATACGAATTTAAATTAGAAAATATGAGAATAGAGCACGAAGCATTAACAAAAGAGTACGATTTGTTTATAATGCAAAAAGATAAAGAAATAGATCTTTTATCTAATGCGTTAAAAAAAACTTCACCCCGTTACAAATGGTTGTATTTTGCTGGTGGGATCCTTATTGGTACTGCAAGCTCATACGCCGCATATAAGGCACTCAAATGAATGAAAAAGATCCCAACCGAATAGCAGCAATCGAAAAGGCAATTGCAGAAAAATACGGGAAAGAAACGGTTGAAAATCCGCGCTCAAAATGGAACGAAGAAAAAGAGAAAGAATACTTGGAGCAAATGTCCGAGTTCTATAGTAAAATTAAGAGAAATGAATCGCAACAAGAGAAAATTGATATAAATGGTATAAAGGTTGCGAAAAAACTACTTAATAGAGAATCTTTAAAGTGTTGTCCAGTCTGCGGAAGTTTTCCGAAGAAATCTATGGATGATGTCTGTCTTATCAAATATGAATGTTGCAGTAAGTGTTATATTCAATATGTGGAAGGCAGAGAGGAAAGATGGACAGAAGGTTGGAGACCGAAATAAAAAAGGAAACAAATAATGGCAACAGTTTATGAAATAATCCAAGGCTTATCTCAAGCCGCAGCAAATGCGTACGACGGCGCTCTGGGAGAGGATATGTCTCCCGTATCTGTAGGTGCCCTCCGCAGAGAAGATGGAAACGCACTCATCGACGAACGCGTGATGGACGGATTCAATGTAAAATTTTACGGTAATATAATGTGTCTTTCATATCATTCAGAAGTTCAATTGAAAGAAGTGTATGCCGGCGGCTTTGAAGAAGAGATTGATCAGCGCATAACTGACATTGCTGGATGGCTCAAGAAGGAGTATAGAAAGGTTACTGGTGAATCTATCACTCTAACAGAAGAAGGTGAGTGTGATGTTATGGTACAAAATTCTTCACGTGTCCGAAGTTGGGTTCAAGCTAAGAAACATTATCGTGTCGGCGGATTGGATGAAGATATGAACGACGACAACAGGGGTTCTAAGCCGGCTCCTGAATCAAATTGGAAAAGCTTCATGGAACAAGGCGGATGGGATGGATCTGGCGGAAAACGTCCAAGCAATGACACTAGGAAGAAATAACAATGAAAATTTCACAATCAGAATTAAAGCGCATAATAGTTGAAGAATATATTAAAGAAGAGGGTTTGGAAGAGAGTCAGGCTGCTCAAGATCTTTTAAGACAAATTCTTGGTGATGAAGAGTATGAACGTCGCCAAGCACTTAAGAATCAAGGCTCACGTGGCGGTGACACCAAGCCAATGGAAAAGCCAAACAAAGCATCAGAAACAATGCCAATAGACAGTCCCGAAACAGCATCGGCGCCTCATCCCGTCAAGGCTGCGGTTGATGGTATTTATGAGTTAGTAGCTGATATGGATCCTGAAGATGTAGCCGAAATATTTCAGATTGTATTCGAGAAACTTCCCGGTGTTGAGCTGGAGCCACAAGATGTCAACCCCGGCACCCTTTACAGTCCCGGCGCTGAAGGGCGCCCACAGATTAGTCTTGGTCCTTTAAGAGAAGAAGTATTCCAGAAAATTGTGGAAATGGGCTCATATGGACTTCGATCGATGGCTGGAATTCCTGGCGCTCGAGACGAAGAGGATGAAGTACCCGAGCCGGAAGAAACCGATAATATAATGATGAACATCGGAAACATCAATGCCTACTACGAAAAGACAGGTAAAACGCCCTCATGGGCTAAAGCAGGGCTTGAAGCTATGGAGAAACGCATAGCAGCCGCACGTGCGAACGCGGGTAAATACGGCTCCGTCTCGAAGCACCTTGAAGAAGATGTATGAGATTCCAGCTAGACAAAAAACAAAAAGTAAAAGAAATAATTAAATGTGGTAAAGATCCATCTTACTTCTTAAAAACATATGCAAGAATTTCTCACCCCATGCACGGGTTAATTCTCTTTGATACTTATGATTTTCAAGATACGCTTTTAACCGACTTCAATGATTATCGGTTTAACATAATTTTAAAAGCGCGCCAATTGGGAATATCAACGATCACAGCCGGCTATATTGTTTGGCTCATGTTATTCCACAGAGATAAGGCTATACTTGTTATGGCTACTAAGTTTGCCACTGCAGGCAACTTGGTTAAAAAAGTCAAGAATATCATGAGGAATATTCCAGATTGGCTGAGTATTGCAACTATTTCTGTTGATAATAGAACCTCGTTTGAGTTATCAAATGGCTCATCTATTAAAGCCGCATCTACTTCAGGCGATGCTGGACGTTCTGAAGCCCTATCTCTTTTGGTTCTCGATGAGGCAGCGCATATTGAAGGATTAGAAGAATTGTGGACTGGCTTGTACCCCACTTTGTCAACTGGTGGAAGGTGTATTGCCTTGTCTACACCAAACGGCGTGGGTAACTGGTTTCATAAAACATGTTCCGACGCAGAATCAGGAGCCAACAATTTTAATTTAACTACACTTCCGTGGGATGTTCATCCCGATCGCGATGAAGAGTGGTATAAAAAAGAAACTAAGAACATGTCTAAGCGGCAAATCGCGCAAGAGCTGGAATGTAATTTCAATACGTCTGGCGAAACTGTGATTGATCCAGAATGCATGAATTGGTTACTTTCAAACATATGTGAGCCAAAATATAGAACTGGTTTTGATAGAAACTTTTGGATTTGGGAAGAGTTCGATCCAACATGCAATTATCTTATGGTAGCTGATGTTGCCCGAGGCGACGGTGCTGACTACTCCACTTTTCATATTATAAAACTCGAGACATTGGAAGTGGTAGGGGAGTATCAAGGGAAGCCAACGTTGGACATGTATGCTGGAATGTTAAATCAAATTGGAAGAGAGTACGGCGGCTGTATGTTGGTTGTGGAAAATAATAATATTGGGTATTCAATTTTAGATAAATTAATAGAATATGGCTACCCTAATTTATATTATTCAATTAAATCAACTCATGAATACATAGAACAATATCAAGCCGAGCATAGAACTTCTGCTGTTCCCGGATTTACCACATCAATGAAGACGCGCCCATTGATCATCGCAAAACTAGAGGAATTCATAAGAAACAAACTAATTAAGGTGTATTCTTCTCGAACAATCAACGAGATGAAAACTTTTATTTGGAGGAATGGTAAACCACAAGCAATGAAAGGGTATCATGATGATCTGATCATGGCATTGGCAATTGCTTGTTGGGTGAGGGACACTGCGTTACAAGCAAACGCAAGAGAGTTGGACTACCAAAAAGCATATGCTAATTCGATATACACATCCAGGACAACCATGAATACGCAAATAGCAGGACAAGAGGGCTACAAAAAAAATGATTTATTTGATAAAATGGACAAAGCGAGAAAAGAGTACAACCAATACAAATGGATTATAAAGTGAGAAAATAAATGGCAGACAAAAATTCTAGAAATACCCAATCTCAGCTCTTTAAGGCACTAACACGCCTTTTCTCGGGCCCTATTGTGAATTACAGATCCCAGACGGGTAGGAAAATCAGACGTCAACATTTGGATAAGTTTTCTAGTAGATTTAAATCAGCATCTGGGCAACAATTTAAAAAATCATTATACAACCCACTGGACACCATAGCTGCTAACGCGATGCAGAATCAACGTCGTGTTGAGCGGTATGTTGATTTTGATCAAATGGAGTACACCCCAGAAATTGCCTCTTCGTTGGATATTTACGCTGATGAAATGACAACTTATTCTGATTTGCGCCCAATGTTAAGTGTCCGATGCTCTAATGAGGAAATTAAAGCGGTTTTAGAAAATTTATATTCGAAGATTCTTAATGTGGATTACAATCTGTTTGGGTGGGCTCGAACAATGTGCAAATATGGAGATTTCTTTTTGTATCTGGATATTGACGACAAATACGGAGTACAGTCTGTTATATCCTTGCCAATATCAGAAATAGAAAGATTAGAGGGTAAGGATGCCACAAACCCAAATTATGTCCAATATCAATGGAACTCTGCCGGCATGACATTTGAAAATTGGCAGATTGCACATTTTAGGGTGCTTGGGAACGATAAACATTCCCCATACGGGACATCGATTCTAGATCCTGCTCGCCGAATATTCCGACAGCTTATTTTGCTTGAGGATGCGATGATGGCATACCGAGTTGTACGCTCCTCAGAACGCCGCGTATTTAAGATTGATGTTGGCTCAATTCCACCGCAAGATGTTGAACAATATATGGAAAAAATTGTTACCCAACTTAAAAGACATTCCGTGGTTGATCCGTCGAGCGGCAGGGTTGATTTGAGATATAATCCAATGAGTATCGAGGAAGATTATTTTATTCCTGTACGCCCGGGCTCACAAACTGAAATTACAAATCTTGCAGCAGGACAAAACACTACTGCAATCGATGATGTTAAGTATCTTCGCGATAAGCTCTTTTCCGCGCTAAAAATTCCCCAGGCATACCTTGCTATGGGCGAAGGTGCAGCAGAAGACAAAACAACACTTGCACAAAAAGATGTTCGTTTCGCAAGAACAATTCAGAGACTCCAAAGAGTTATCACCGCCGAGCTTGAAAAGATTGGCATTATCCATCTTTATACTCTTGGTTTCCGCGGCGATGACTTAATCAGTTTCCAGACTGTCCTGAATAATCCATCAAAGATTGCGGAACTTCAAGAGATTGAGCACTGGAAAGCAAAATTTGATATAGCGGCTTCAGCCACTGAGGGATACTTTTCTCGCCGCTGGGTTTCTGACAATATTTTTGGATTATCTCACGAAGAGTTCTTACGCAATCAGCGCGAAATGTACTATGATCGCAAGCACGACGCAGCACTCCAAGCTGTGGCAGAGGCAGCTGCAGCCGGCGAAACCGCCGGCGGATTGGGTGGAGATCTCGGAGGCGATTTAGGTGGTGACTTGGGTGGCGATCTGGGTGGTGACTTGGGTGGCGATCTGGGTGGCGATCTCGACGCCGGCGCAGAAGAAATGCCGGCTGGTGATGCAGGGGCAGAGCCTGCAGGAGACGACTCCCCACTTCTCGCAGTACCTCCCGGTAGCCGAAATTCTCCAAGACTTCATGGTGGAGAAAATAGTAAAGGCAAAAAGCTTTATTTCCCAAAGAAAGTAGATCGCCGTGATGCCGGCGCCAGAACTCGACACATGCACGGTTTAACCAACATGGAGAAGCGCGGCAGGGCTTCCAGATCGAAGAACCCTGGAGGAGAAATCGCCAGTATTCCTAGCATGGCGCCATTGGCAAAAGGAATAACAGAAAGTGATTATCCCTCTGGAGAACCTATTTATACTTTGAAAGATGCCAATGACGAAGAGTTGCTTTTTGAAGTCAATGATTCTCTTCACGGCTTAATCACTCTTCTAGAGACAAAAGATAGTTTAATTACGGAGCAAGAAAATGAAGACTAGGTACAACAAAAAACGCAACACTGCGTTTGTATACGAAGCGCTAATCAGAGAAGGAACATCTGCAATACTTCAAAAAGATAATATCCGCTGCAATAAAGTTGTTTCAATTATTAAAGAGCACTTTAAGCCCGGCACGATATTAAGAAAAGATTTAGAATGCTATCAAGCCCTTTATGAAAATCAGTCCTCCAGCAAAGAAGACTGTAAAAATATTATCAAAGAAGCGCGCCTACAAAAAAGTTACTTAAATCCAGAAATATTATTCAAAGAACAAACCTCTCTTATTCATTCAATCAATAAAGAAGTAGAATCCAGTGTTTTTGATAATTTCGTTCCAAACTACAAGTCATTAGCTAATATTTATCAAATGTTTTCTTTCTCTTCTGCTCCGAAAGAAAAAGTTCTTTTGGAAAAAGCGGTTATTGAGGATATGTTAATTGTTGAATCCTCTCCCTCTGTAAATACAAGTGAGATTGACGGATTGGTTGTAGAATCATTTGTGAAGAAGTTCAATAAAAAATACGAGGGTGCATTATTGCAAGAGCAAAAAACTTTACTAAATCTCTACATTAAGTCTTTTGTTGACAATTCACTCGAATTTAAGATTTATTTAAACGAGGAAATATCACGCCTTAAACAGCAAATCGAAAACGCGAAACAGCAAAATGACATTGCGCAAGATCCTGAAATGCTTGCCAAAACAAATCAGGTTATGGAAAAATTAAATAATTTCCAAAATACCGAAATAAGCGAAAACATCATTCTATCAGTACTAAAGATACAATCACTTTGCGAGGAAACATCACAGAATGCCAATATTAATTAAAATAGGCGAAAAAGCTAACGAAAAAAAAGTTAGATTAGAGATTGATGCTAGAAAAAGTATTGCTGGAGATATAATGATTTTTGATCATGGTGACATAGACATTGTTTTATCTCCTGGGAACAAGAAGGTAATCGCATTTCCAAAAGAAAACATGTCCGATTTAGTATATGGTGCTCAAAATAGATTGATGTCTCACCTCATCAAAAGAGGAATTCTTACACCAGAATCCGTGCAAGCTGGTTCGTTTTATGGCGCCCTTGAAGGTGCAATTCAGGAATCTGCAGATCCAAACATAAGTGCACCGAAGTTGGCTCTTATAAATATTTCTCAATTTATAGAAGAAGAGCGCCCATATTTTGAAAATATGGAAGCAATTGTTTCGATGGAAGACGATGAACTGATACACCCAGACAAAGAAGACTCGACAGAGCTGGGTGAAGTACCGCAATCATCAAATCAGGGCTCTCTCTCTAATCGATATATTAGAGATCCTTACGCTCTTGATTACATGTATACATTTTAATAGAGGAAACATGGAATTAATAACATTTATATTTGCTGCCTATGGGCTTACGCAAATACTGGTGTATGGGAAAGTATTTAAACCCATTCGTCCTACTACTGGAAAGTTGGGAGAGCTGTTTAGTTGTCCGATGTGTATGGGATTTCACGTAGGTTGGTTTTTAATGCTACTTTCTCCATTCACGGAACTATTTAATTTTGACGTTTCTGTAGCTAACTTCTTTTTATTAGGGTGGCTATCATCAGGAACCTCATATATTTTAAACATGGTTTTTGGAGATGAAGGAATAAAACATGAACACAAACATATGGACACAAAAGTGGATGCTCCAACCAGTTAGACATTGCTGTAAAGGGAGTTAACTACAATGAAAATAACAGAATCAGAAATTAAACAACTCATCGATGAAGAAATTCAAGCGATGATAGAATCCGGCGAAATCGATGAGGGTATCCTCGATCGACTTAAGGCCCGGGCTTCTGGTGTTGGCACTAAAATTGCCGGCGCCGGTAGGGGTGCGATACAAAAGGGACTCGGCGCCCTCGCCAGCGTTGGTGGCGAAGAAGAGATGGCTCAAACAATGAGAGACAGAGCAGCTGCGACTAAAGCTGGCACTGCAGATAAGGCGTTAGCAAAGAAAACATTATCTATTTTGCAATCCCATCTAAAATCGCTAGCTAAAGATCTTGAAAAGCTTGGACTCGACACGGATTCAGCTGGAATTAAGCAAGCCTTGAGTGGACTTCAGCGCGCTGTTGCTACGCAATCGCTTAATAGACGCGCTGGGACGGCAGAGTAATGTCTAAGAAGCTACTGAGAGAATATTTTGCTCTGTGTGACGGCGGCGTTTGCCAGGATCTTCTTACTGAAGAAGAAAAGCGTTATGTCGCTGATGGTGGCATGATTCTTTCGGGCATCATGCAAATGACGGAAACTCAAAACGGAAACGGTCGCATTTATCAACACAATACAATGGTGAGAGAAGTTAAGAATTATCAAAAACTTGTTAAGGAAAACCGTGCCCTTGGAGAACTTGATCATCCTGATGATTCTGTGATTAATTTAAAAAATGCATCCCACATGGTTACGCAGATTTGGATGGAAGATAAAAATGTAATGGGCAAGATAAAGGTTCTTGATACGCCATCTGGAAAAATACTGAAAGAGCTTGTTAATGGCGGAGTTACGGTTGGGGTATCCTCTAGAGGGATGGGCTCTGTCCGAGAAGATAAAGGCAAAACGATTGTTGAAGATGACTTTCAATTGATTTGTTTTGATATGGTTTCCGAGCCATCAACGCCCGGCGCCTTCATGATGAGAGAAGCAAAAGACTTAAATGAATCAGCAGTATTTACCCGCGCTGACAGAATTAATAGATTATTAAATGAGGTTTTAGATGAAAAAGAGTGATTTGAAAAAGATCATAAAGCCACTTGTCAAAGAGTGTATTAACGAAGTGTTGATAGAAGAGGGTGTGTTATCAAACATTGTTTCTGAAGTTGCCCGCGGCATGAATCAGAGTAACGTTGTAATTGAAAGCGCACCAGCACCAAAACCCGAGCGTTCCGCAGTGCAACCGCGATCGGCAGACTTGACAGCTAAGCGGAAGAAGTTAATGGATGCGATCGGCTCAGATGCCTACAATGGAGTTAACTTGTTTGAAGACACACAACCAATGACGGGATATGAGGCTGCAGAACCCAAACCCGGCAGCGTAGATCTTGGAGATCCCCGAGATTCTGGTGTCGATATTAGTTCTATAATGGGCGGCGCCTCTCGTATGTGGGAGGCTATGAAATAGTAATGCCAAGAAAGAAAGCAAATGTCAAAGTAACCTCAAAAGAATGTCGCGGAAACACAGAAAGAATGATTAGAAGATTTCTAAAGAAAACTAAAAAAGAAAGAATAGTAGAAGAAATTAAAGACAGAAGGCACTATAAAAAGCCTTCGATCAGAAAGCGAGAAGATCGCGCCAAAGCTGAGCGCCGCCGGCGCCGAGAAGAATTAAAAAAACAAAGAGCACAAGAAAGACGCAATAGAAAGAGAAGATAACTATTTATTTTAAATAAAAGGAAATTTTAAATGGCAGACGAAAAAAACTTTACACCCTCCTGGCACATTCCAGTCGGAGTGAATCATGTTCCAGCTTATCAAGTGAGTGGAATTCCATACGCTAGCGGTTCTATTAATGCCAAGCCCGCGGGAGACGGCCCTGTGTGTGTTAAGTTCCCTTCCGTAACAAGGTGGATTCAAATTATCAACAATGATACAACTAACAGCCCGAGAGCAGATGTCAAAGTCGGGTTCTCTGAAGACGGGGTTAAGAAGAAAAATTTCTTTACGGTTCCCTTTCAGGGTGGTTCTCCGGGGCTTTATCCCAACTCTGGCAGATTAGAATTAAAAGTTTCTGAAATCTGGCTAACAGGATCCGCAAATGTCAATGTAGTAGCTGGGCTAACATCGATTACGCCAGAAAAAGTAGCTACAGCAAAAGGCCCTAGTTGGTCGGGCTCTGTAGGCGTAGGATAAGCAAAAAGAAACTATTTATTTTAAATAAACGGAGATTTTAAATGGCAGACGAAAAAAACTTTACACCCTCCTGGCACATCCCAGTTGGATTAAACCACACCCCAGCTTATCAAGTAAGCGGTGTGCCATTTGCTAGCGGCAGTATTAACTGTAATAAAGGCTCCCCGGTGTGTATAAAGTTCCCCTCTGTAACAAGATGGGTTATGATAATAAATAATGATACCCAAGGCGGTCCCTCGTTTTCGAACGATCATGATGTTAAGGTAGGCTTCTCTCAGAGGGGAGTTACGTCCAATAATTTTTTCATTGTGCCATAC
>CEUT01049944.1_pt1 | contig 12723 bp, 15 predicted proteins | sample 531401 | NCBI WGS metagenome assembly CEUT01 (sample SAMEA2622821, study PRJEB7988) | marine metagenome | biome: marine biome (ENVO:00000447); feature: surface water layer (ENVO:00002042); material: "saline water (ENVO:00002010), including plankton (ENVO:xxxxxxxx)" | depth 5 m | reverse complement strand
ACGTAGGCAAAGGTTTTCGGTTATCCTAGTTCTAGACAGAAAACCGGCTTTTGGGGTGAGGTCCTATAGGCAAGGACATTCGGTTGTTACCCGAAAGGTTGCTGGTTCGAGTCCAGCCGCCCCAGCCACATACATTATTAAAAACAAAACTCTATAATATTGATATGAAGCAACTTGCTGAATTTAATTTTACTAAATCTTTTTGCATATTTGCAACAAAACGAAGCGGCCATCATGCTGTTTTAAATTGGATCGCAATGAATATGACTGAAAATTCAATACATATAAATGATATAAACCCTGATGATTTATTGTTGCACAATAAAGTAAACCCACAAGGAGAATGTTCTACTGTTGTATATGCAGACTCTTTAAAATGTAAAAAATGTGAAAGAATTGTTGCTCCTGATCATAATATGATTCAATTAAAAAAACAATATGGTTCTGGTACTGTAGAGCTAATCAGTTCAATAAAACAAGAAATAATAAACTTTGAAAATGTTTCGTTAGAAAAGTCAGCAGATATACTTTCTGTAGATTATTTTAAAAATAAAGAAATAAAGAGTATTGGTGTTTTACGAGATTATTACAATAATTTGGCTTCAACACTTTACGGTATTGAAGTAGCAGACTTTCAAAGAGACAGCTGTAAATATTTTCAACAATTAACAAATATGAAAACTTGTTGGCTTAGCATAGCCAACGAATATGTAAAAAATCCGAATAATGTCATTCTGTTTAATTTTTGGAATTTAGATTCAGATTATCGAAAATCTATTTGTGAAAATTTTAATTTAAATAATTTTGATTATGGTTTTGATAAAAACAGTACATTTGGCGGAGGCTCAAGTTTTACTGATCATCGTAAAAATTTACACAAACGCTATGAAATTATAAAAAAAATGCCAATATTTGAACATTTTGCTAAGGATGCAGAAATAATTGAACTAAATAAAAAGATTTTTAATTTAGAAATATTTTAAGTTTTAGAAGCACCCTATCTATTATATGGATGCGGGCGATTTAGCACTTCAAGCATTAATGTCAGTTTTAATAGGTATGATGGTGTATTTATGGTTTTTGGCTTCTTTTATAATACCAAATAGTCAAACAATATTTGACATTGAGAAAAAACTAGATTATTATAATAGCAGCGAAGTAACGCCGCCTTAGCTCAGTTGGTAGAGCAACGGTTTTGTAAACCGTAGGTCATCAGTTCAAGTCTGATAGGTGGCTCCATTTTATTGAATTTGAATTATTATAGAGACTACTTATAATACAATAGAGAAGTCTATGGCTAAAAAAAATTATGTATTGGACACTAGCGTTTGCTTAACAGATGCTGATGTCCTTTTTAAGTTTGACAATCACGATATCTTTTTGCCCCTGAAAGTATTAGAAGAAATTGATGGACATAAAAAACGACAAGATTCAGTTGGTTCAAACGCCAGAAAAATTATTAGAATTCTTGATGAATATAGAAGCAAAGGTTCACTTGAAAAAGGCGTTAGAATCGATAAAGGGAAAGGTATACTCAAGGTTATATCGTTTACAGACTTAAAAGAAGTAATATTTCCACCAGATTTAGATTTAAGACACCCAGACCATATTATAATCGCAACAGCTAAAAGTATTCAAGCAGTTCAAGGCGCCAGAAAAACAATTGTTGTGTCGCGTGATATTAATATGCGAGTAATTTGTGATTCTATAGGAATTGCAGCAGAAGATTACATTTCTGAAAAAGCTGTAATGTCATCTGAAGAATTATATAATGGTTTTGTTGTTGTTAATATAGATGATGAAGTTATTGACAGGTTTTATGCTGGAGAAGACATATATCCATATAACTTTACTGAAGAAATGGGAGATAATTTGAATCCTAATCAGTATATTATGATGGTATCCAATGCTAATGAAAAGAAATCGGCGTTAGCTAAGTTTAAATCGCCACAAGAACCTTTAAAAAAAATAGTTCACAAGAACATACCTGATTGGAAAATTGAAGCAAGAAACAAGGAACAGGCCTTTGCAATTGATATGTTAATGGATCCAAATATTAAAATTGTTTCCTTGGTTGGGCGCGCTGGTTCTGGTAAGACACTCTTGGCAATTGCAGCAGGGCTACAGCAAACTATTGGACTGCGTTCAGATGAAAACCATTATTCGCGGTTAATTGTTTCTCGCCCAGTACAACCACTTGGAAAAGATATTGGGTTTTTGCCAGGAACAATGGAAGAAAAGATGCTTCCATGGCTTATGCCAATTCAAGATAATCTTAAGTTTTTAATGGGAGACAGAACATCGCTTGAAATGTATATGGAAAAAGGTAAGATTGAAATCGAAGCATTGACATATATTCGCGGCCGTTCTATTTCAAATGCATTCATAGTAATTGATGAGGCACAAAATTTAACAAAACACGAAATTAAAACTATAATTACTCGTATAGGTGAAGGAACAAAAATAATTTTAACCGGAGATGTTGAGCAAATTGATAATGTTTATGTAAATGAAACATCAAATGGATTAGCACATGCGGTTGAGAATTTCAAAGAATATAATATTTCTGGCCATATGACATTTAAGAAAGGCGAAAGATCTGAATTAGCGACTCTCGCATCAAAAGTATTATAGTAGACAAAATTAAAATTTTATTTTATATTATAAAAGGAGCACTCACAAATGAGTAATGAAAAAACTATAACTGAAGAACAGATACACACCAATCCTCTTCTAGCTTCTTCTGTTCAGCCAGGTGAAGAATCAGAATTGAAAAATTATTTGGTCGAGTATGTTGGTACTAAGCTTGATAATGAAGAGGTCACAGTACATATGATTTCTGAGGTTTTGGCAGCAGAATTCCCAGAATTTGTATTTGCTTTTGCTGAAGAAAATTTTTTAAGAGGATATCAATTAGGTTTAGACGATGCACATAAAACACTTACAAGAGAAACAGAAAGCAATTCAGAACCAAGTAACTGATTTTTACACGCCTAGTGGCTTACATATATATTTTAAAGATAAAGTCAGCAAAGGCGTAGATGTAGAAACTGTAATTTCAAAAGTTGAAGAAATACTTCCAGAACATTTACGTACTGAAGTCGAAATGGTTATTGTTGGTCAACTACAAGATTTTATTGAAAAAGATTTTAATGCAATGTATGAAGGTGGAACAATATATGTTTCTAATATTCAAGACAACAATGCTGATATGATTGACGACATAGTTCATGAGTTTGCTCATTCAGTAGAAGAACCGCATGGTTATTTTATTTACGGTGATTCTAAAATAAAACAAGAATTCTTGGATAAAAGAATGATCCTACACGATATTCTCTGGAAATCAGGATACAAAGCACCAAAAAGTTTTTTTACAAATATTGATTATGATGAAGAGTTTGATAATTTTCTCTATAAAAAAGTAGGATATGAAAAACTTAGTCGTTTGTGTGTAGGTGTTTTTATATCATCGTATGCTCCAACATCACTAAAAGAGTACTTTGCCACAGGATTTGCTGAATTTTTCTTATATCCAGACCAACAAAAATATTTACAACAAGTGTGCCCGCAACTATACAAAAAAATATTTCAGTTATATGCTGAAGAAGGACTTGACGTTTAGTACGTATCAGGTTATAATATATAATCTGGAGGAAAAATGCCACATATTTCTTATTCTGAGCTAAAAGATTGGAAGTTTTGCGCCCACTATCATAAGCTTACTAGAGTTGATAAAATCGATGGCTTTACAGGCAATGAATATACAGCGTTTGGTTCTGCTATTCACTCTGTATGTGAGAAAAAGTTGCTTCAAGAAGAAATAGAAGAAGATTTTTTTGTTGAAGAATTAAAGAAAAATATTTCTGAGCTTGATGGAGAAATTAATAATAAGCTTGTTAGCGACATGGAAACGCAAGGTAAGAATATCATACCTGAAATTGATGATGCACTATCAGATTATTTTGAGGATTATGAAGTTCTTGCAGTAGAAATGCCTTTAATGGAACCTATTGATGGTCATCCTGATTATAATTTTAAAGGATACATCGACGCTATCGTTGCTACGCCTGATGGAAAAGTGCACATTTTTGATTGGAAAACTTGTTCATGGGGCTGGGACGCAAAAAAGCGTTCTGATAAGATGATTACTTATCAATTAACACTGTATAAAAAATACTTTTGCCAAAAGATGGATGTAGATCCAAAAAACGTAGAAACACATTTTGCACTACTTAAACGTACAGCCAAGAAAAATCATGTTGAGTTTTTCAGAGTAACCAGTGGTCCAAGAAAAACAGAAAATGCTCTTAAACTTTTAAACACAGCATTGTACAATATTAAAAATGAGCGATATATTAAGAATCGCTTGTCTTGCACTTCTGGCTACGGCTGTAAATTTTATAATACCGAACATTGTTCGTGAGGAAATAATGAATAAAAAGAAAATTTTGGTCTTGTCTGACCATCCGCTTTCGCCGTCTGGTGTTGGCACACAAACACGCTATATGATTGAAGCGTTATTAAAAACTGGAAGGTACCAGTTTATTTGCTTAGGTGGAGCTATTAAGCACAATGATTATACTCCACAACGTGTTGATCCATATGGAGATGATTGGAAGATTTTTCCAGTTGATGGATACGGCACACAAGAATTAATTCGTTCTGTGCTACAAAAAGAGCGCCCTGATGCATTATGGTTTATGACAGATCCAAGATTTTATGGTTGGCTATGGGAAATTGAAAATGAAATTAGAGCCAATATACCAATGATTTATTATCATGTTTGGGATAATTTTCCTGCACCATCGTTTAACCGTCACTTTTACCAATCAAATGATGAGGTCGTTTGTATATCAAAAGTAACACACGAGATAGTAAAAAGCGTTGTACCAGAAGTTAGTTCTCGTTATTTACCTCATGCAGTTAATGGTGAAATATTTAAAAAGTTTACAAAAGCTGAAGATAAAGAAAAAATGACAAAGATTGCTACCCAATTGCCAGGTATGCAAGATTTTAGTTTTAGCTCTAAAAATAGAAAAAAGATATTTTTTTGGAACAACAGAAATGCAAGAAGAAAGCAATCGGGAACACTTATATGGTGGTTTAAAGAGTTTTTAGATGAGGTAGGTCATGATAAGGCCATGCTTATTATGCATACTGATCCAAAAGATCCGCACGGACAAGACTTGCCACACATTATAGAACATTTAGGAGTCGATAAAGGCCAAGTAATGCTGTCAACAAACAAAGTACCGCCAGAAGACTTAGCTGTAATGTATAATATTGCAGATTTTACTATCAATATTGCTGATGCTGAAGGTTTTGGCTTAGCAACACTTGAATCGTTATCGTGTGGTACTCCAATCATTGTTAATATGACAGGCGGCCTTCAAGAGCAAGTTACCAATGGTAAAGAGTGGTTTGGGTGGGGTATTCAACCATCCTCAAAGGCTGTAATTGGTTCTCTTCAGGTACCATATATTTATGAAGACAGAATAAACCAAAAAGAGTTTACAAATACCCTTAAGAAAGCAATCAATATAAGTGCAAAAGCATACAAAAGAATGTCTGATGGCGGCCGTAATCACGTAAAAGAAAACTATAATTTTGAAAAGTATGAAAAGGCATGGGTCGACACAATGGATGAAATCTTAGAACGTGAAGGTTCTTGGGAAACTAGAAAAAATTATAAACGCTGGCATTTAATGGAGGTAGCATGAAAAAGAAAATATTAATTAAAGCACCATTGCTAACCCGCTCTGGTTATGGAGAGCAAGCTCGTTTTGCATTAAGAAGTCTTCGTTCACGAGAAGATTTGTTTGATATATATGTAATACCCCTTAATTGGGGCCAAACTAGCTGGGTTCCAGACTACAATGATGAAAAAAACTGGATTGATGAAACCATCGAAAAAACTATTGCTTACATTGAAGGCGGAGGCAAATTTGATATATCACTCCAAGTAACAATTCCGAATGAGTTTGAAAGGTTGTCATGCCTATGTGTCGGATACACAGCTGGTATTGAAACTACTAAAGTATCCCATCAATGGATTCAAAAATGTAATGAAATGGACAAAGTAATTGTTGTTTCAAATCATGCTAAAAACGTCTTTGAAAACACCGAATATACCGGAACTGTAGAAGAAACAGGAGAACAAGTTGAATTAAAGTCAACAGCTAATATTGACGTGGTAAATTACCCTGTGAAAAAATATAAATCACTAAATTTAGATTTAAATTTAAAACACGACATTAATTTTCTTTGTGTTGCACAAATGGGCCCAAGAAAAAATTTAGCAAATACTATTAAATGGTTTATTGAAGAATTTCACGATGAGGAAGTTGGCCTTGTGGTAAAAACTAATTTATCGAAAAACTCAGTAATTGACAGAACTGTTTGTTTTTCAAATCTCAAAAATTTACTATCAAATTGGCCAGATAGAAAATGTTCTGTACATCTTTTACATGGTGACTTAACTGATCAAGAAATGCATTCATTATACAAACATGAAAAAATAAATGCGTTTGTGTGTTTATCTCACGGCGAAGGTTATGGATTGCCCTTCTTTGAAGCTGCATACAGTGATGTTCCAGTAGTTGCAATTGGCTGGTCTGGTCAGTGTGATTTCTTGTTTGATGATAAGGGAAAAGAAATGTTTTACAACGTTGCATTTGATTTGCAAAAAGTTCCAAAAGAGGCTGTTTGGGAGCCAATTGTATTAGAAAATTCTATGTGGGCATACCCAAGAGAAGCTTCATCAAAAGAAAAAATGAGAGAATGCTATAATGATATTATTAATAATGAAGGCCATGTCAAAAATACTAAAAAATATTCAAAATATTTAAGAAACAACTTTTCTGAAGAAATAATGTATGATAAGTTTGTTAAAAGTATTTGGAATCCATCTGAGGAAGAACTAGAGTGGCTAAAAGTAGTTTCGGAAATTGAAGTACTATGAAAAAAGAAATTGTGTTTATAGCAGATTTCTTTGTGAACGATATAAATGGTGGTGGAGAATCTAACGATAATAACTTGATTAATCACTTGCGCAAAAATAATAATGTACAATGCTTTCGCTCAAATAATATATCAATAGAAAATTTGATTAAAAGCGATGTTGTTATAGTTGGAAATTTTGTTGGGTTACCAGAAGAAATAAAATCTTTTTTAATTAAAAATAAAAAATACATTATCTACGAGCATGATCACAAATATGTAAATACTAGAGATCCTTCTAAATTTTATAACTTTGAAATTCCAAAAAAGAACATTATAAACAAAAACTTTTATGAAGAAGCTCATACGGTTGTTGTCCTAAGTAAAATTTGTAAAGAGACACTTAACAAAAACATTCCAAAAGCAAATGTACACTCAATTGGTTGTAGCTTGTGGACAAAACAAAGATTAGAACTTCTCCTGAAGCTTAGCGAAATAGAAAAAATAAAATCTTTGTGTATATTGAACAGCTCCAATCCAACAAAAAATACTGCAAGTACTGTAAAATATTGCAATGATAATAACTTATCATATGAAGCTATACATAACCCATCTCCCTCTGAATTTGTAAAACAAATGTCACAATTTGAAAAGTTTTTGTTTATACCAACTGTTCTAGAAACCTTTTCAAGAGTTTGTGCAGAAGCTAAGATGATGAATTTGCAAGTTATGACAAATAAAAAGCTAGTTGGTTTTTTTAGTGAAGATATAAGCAATTTATCTGGAAAACAATTAATAAATGAAATTTTTAAAAGAAATGCAAATGCATTGTCTTTTTTTGACGAGGTTATAAAATGAAATTAATAGGAATAGCAGCCGATCACAACGGCGTAAACATCAAACAAAAAATAAGAAACTACTTACGCAACCAAGGCTATAATCCGATTGATATTGGCCCTTTCACTAATAACAATAAGGTTGATTATGTTGATTATGCTAATCAGTTGTCACAAATGTTATGTAATGGTGACATCGATCGTGGAATCTTGATATGTGGAACAGGTGTTGGTATGAGTATAGCTGCCAATCGTTTTGATGGTGTACGCGCTGCATTAGTACACAATACTATGACTGCTCCAAAAACTAGAGAGCACAACGACTCAAATATACTTTGTCTTGGTAATTGGACCACAAGTGAGCAAGATAACTTTAAAATTATTGATTTGTGGCTGGAAACTAGTTTTGGAGAGGGTCGCCATGTAAAAAGAGTAGAAAAACTTTCTTCTATAAAGCAGAAAGTTGTTTTTACAAATGGTGTTTTTGACATCCTCCACACAGGACACATTAATTTACTAAATTTTGCTAAATCACTTGGCGATAAATTAATTGTAGGTATTAACTCAGACAGCAGTGTTAAAATGATTAAGGGAGACAATAGACCTGTAAACACAGAATTGGACAGAAAAAAGATCTTAGAAAGCCTTTCATGTGTTGATGAAGTTATTGTTTTTGATAGTTTAGATTGTAAAAAGTTAATAGAAACCCTCAGCCCATCAATCTTGGTTAAGGGTGGAGAGTGGACTGCGGATGAAGTTAGAGAAAGAGATGAGGTTCCAGAAACTATTGACATTAAAATATATCCTATGGTAGATGATCGTTCTACAACTGGTACAATTAAAAAAATACATTCAATGTCTAGCTGGAAAAAAAATGGCTGATAGGCACATTTTAGTAATTGGCGATACCATACTAGATGAAACCGTTTATAGCGATTTAATAGGTGTTTCATTAGAAACTCCAACATTAAAAGCTCAATACAATAAAACTGATTTAGAGTTTGGTGGGGCTTCTAACGTTGTTGAAAACTTATTAGCTCTTGGTGCTTGTGTTTCGTATATTACAGTTGGTGGAAACGACAAGTATACTAAAAGTTACAAAAATTGGAATTCGAAAAATTTAAAATTATTTTTCATTGAGGAAGAAACAGAAAACGTAGTAAAAACTCGTTATTGGGTTAATCATGGTGATTCGCTTTATAAGCAGCTTCAAATTAATTCAGGTCAGAAACAACCTTGCTCTGACAAATCTTTTGATAAGTTAATAGAGATATGCAACAACCAAAAAAAAGTGGACTGTATCTTGTTGGTTGATTATAGTATCAACATTTTTAGCACACCTGAGCGGGTAAAGATTTTAGTTGACACACTTAAAAAATTTAATAAGCCAATTATTGTCAGTTCTCAATTGTCTAGTAATATAAACAAATATCCATGGTTTTCGGGTGTTGATTATATGTGTATGAATCAAAAAGAAGCTTCAGCAAATGTTGAAAACTTTGACCCGTGCGATGATAAAATGCAAATTTTGTCTAATACTCTTAATTCAAATATATGTGTTACACTTGGTTCTGAGGGGGCAATCTTTAATAATAATAAACGAACATATTATTCATTGCCTTACAAAGTTGATTCCGTGGATTCTTGTGGTGCCGGCGATGCTTTTGTAGCTGCATTTAGTATTTTTTGTGAGTCAAACAACATAGATTTGTGTAACAAATGGGCCGCCCTATCTACGACAGAGCTTGGAACTAAGTGCCCACCAAAAGAAAAGTTTTATGAACATTAGGCAAAAAGTTTTAGAAGCCAATAGGTGGATTGTTGACAAGAAACTTGTTGAGCTAACATGGGGTAATGTAAGTGCCAAAAGTAATAATTTGGTGTATATAAAGCCATCTGGAATAAATTTAAACAATGCTGTTGATAGTGATGTATCTATGGTAAACATCGATGGTACTTACGCTGGAGGTCTAAAACCCTCTGTTGATACGCCAACTCATTTAGCTCTTTACAGAAGTTTTAAAAATATAGGCTGTGTTGTGCATACACACTCTAAATATTCAACGATTTTTGCACAAGCAGGTCGCGATATTCCATGCTTGGGCACAACACACGCAGATTATTTCTATGGAGATATTCCATGTGTTTCTCATCCAAGTAAAAAACTAGTAAAAAATGATTATGAGTTAAATACAGGAAATTTAATTGTTGAACATTATCACAAAAATGATATAAAATATGATTATATGCCGGCATGTATAGTTTCTGGTCACGGAACGTTTGTGTGGGGTGAAAATATTGAAAAAGCTTTAGAAAATGTATACGTTCTTGAGATAATAGCAGAAATGGCTTACAAAACACTGCTATTGAACCCAAAAGCATCGTTAAAAAAATATGTTTTAGATAAGCATTATTTGCGTAAACATGGAGATAACAAATATTATGGGCAATGATATTAAATATGGCCGACAAGAATTACCACCAATTGAAAAACCGTTGAAAACGGTTGATAAATATTGGGGTAATATGCAAACCCTTTTTGAAAATGATTTATACACTGTTAAACGAATATTCATGCGAAAGGGTACGCAAAGTAGTATGGAGTACCACGTTTCAAAACAAGAAGCTTACTTTATAGAATCAGGAAAGTTAAAAGTAGGGACTCGCATCGGCCGCGCCCAAAACACATCACTTACTCTGAATAAGGGTGACGTATTTCATATTCCAGTAGGTTTTATGCATATGCGAATCGCTTTAGAAGACACAGTAATAATTGAATTTTCAACTCTCGATGATGATGCAGATTCGCATATTGTTGAAGATGGTAAAACCTATAAACATATAGAGGAATAAAATGAAACTTTTTGCAGATACAGCAAATTTACAAGAAATAGAAGAATTACTACAAAGTGGAGCAATTCAAGGAATCACAACTAATCCTTCTTTATTATCAAAAGAACCAAAAGCAGACTTTTTTGAACATATTCAGAAGATATGCGATTTATGTGAAAAATATAATGTTGACATCCCTGTGTCAGTAGAGGTATTTGCCACTGAGCCAGATTCTATGATTGAACAGGCAATTGTAATATGTGAAAGAATTACATATGATAATATTAATATCAAAATTCCTGTTGGTTTTGCTGAGCTTCGAGTAATAAGTGAACTAGCAAAAAAAGGAATAAGGGTTAATTGTACTTGTTGTTTTACTGACACCCAACTTGAGTTAGCCGCATTGTCTGGCGCCCGTTATGTGTCTTTGTTTTATAACCGCCTCATAGATGTAGGTGGTGACCCACTAAAAGCACTTCAACGTGTGAGAAAGTTTATTGAGACCAATGACCTTGACTGTGAAATTATATCTGGTAGTATTCGAAATGCGTATGATTTATCTGACTGTTGGGCAAACGGAAGTCATATTGTAACTGCTGGTCATGGAGTAATTAAAAAAGCGACCCAACATGTCAAGACTGATGAATCAGTCGAAGGGTTTATTAAAGACTTTGAGGCATGGATTAAATAAATGGTTTATGTTTTTGATATTGATGGGACGATATGTCATACACAAGGTAGTAGTTATGAATTATCAATGCCTATGCAAAATCGCATTGATTACATAAATAAATTATATGATAGCGGTAATACAATTTACTTTTTAACTGCAAGGGGTATGGGAAGAACAAGTAACAACCAACTAAGAGCAATAGACCAATTGTTTAACTTAACAGAAAAGCAACTTAATAAATGGGGTGTTAAATACCATCGACTTTTTCTCGGGAAGCCAGCAGCAGACATTTATGTAGATGATAAAGGTATAGCAGATACGGATTTTTTCAATGAAAATATTTTATAGTGCAGTTTTTGACAATCAAGGTGTGAGTTCTGATAATTCAAAAGTTAGAGAACTTGAGGCTTTAGGTCACACTGTTGTGTCTTATGATTATAGAGTTCGTGGTTTAGCATATGGAAAAAATCCCAATATTTCAAAAGATAGAGATAATGAAATAATCAAATTCTGTGAAAATTGGAGACCTGATTTTATAATATTTGCAAAATGTAATGGTGTTGATTTACGTGTTTTTGAAGAATGTAAAAAAATAGCACCTTTGTGTTATTGGTTTGCCGATCCTTTAATAACTTATACAAATGAGGAATTTTATCAAAAAACAAAAATTGCTGATTTTTTTACATGCGATAAAATTAACGTTTTTGAAGTAGCAAAAAATATAAACAAAAATAGTTTTATAGTAAACGATGGTTATGATCGTTTGCTTGAATATCCTAAAAAATTAAACAAAATTTATGATTTAACTTTTATTGGTAATTTATATGGAGACCGAGCAGATAAGGTCAAACAACTTAAGCGCCCTTTAAAAATTATAAATAATGCGTTTGGTCACCTGCATTCAAAAGCAGTTGCTCAATCTAAAATTAATTTAAATATTTGTACAAGCGCAGGTCCATCGGATCGAGTTTTTAAAGTTTTAGGCGCTGGTGGTTTTTTGTTAACTGATGATTGGCCCGATAGAAGTAATTTTTTTGAAGATGGAAAAGATCTTGTAATCTACAAAGATTTTAACGATTTAAATGAAAAAATAGAATACTATCTTAATAATGAAATTGAGTGTGAAAAGATAGCTAAACATGGCTCAGAAACGGTAAAAAAATATACAAGACAACAATGGGCTATGAATACCGTCAAGTTGTATCATAAGTTTTCAGTTAAAAGAGAGCTTCCACAAGCAAAAGAAAACGTTTTAATTGCAGGACCTTGGGTTGGAGAATTTGGTTGGGAATTGTTTGCTTGGCACGGTTATATCAGAAGCTTATCAAAATATTATGATAAGACAGTCTGTATTTCGACTAAACATTCTGAGTTTTTATATGAAGATTTTTGTGACACTTTTATTAAATATGATCCTGAAGAAGGTGACTATAAAGATTCATT
>CEUT01041683.1_pt1 | contig 12740 bp, 8 predicted proteins | sample 531401 | NCBI WGS metagenome assembly CEUT01 (sample SAMEA2622821, study PRJEB7988) | marine metagenome | biome: marine biome (ENVO:00000447); feature: surface water layer (ENVO:00002042); material: "saline water (ENVO:00002010), including plankton (ENVO:xxxxxxxx)" | depth 5 m | reverse complement strand
TAGATTCAAGTAATAATCTTGTTTTAACTGGTTCAACAGGTGGTGCTTCCTTGTTCGTTTCAGGTTCGCAAGCAGTCTACCACAACTTGTCTAGTTCAGCAGCAACTTTTAATTTATTAGATACTGACAGGATAGATGCAAATCAAGTTTTGGTGGGTGGCTCTGTTAAATTAACAGGGTTGTCAAATGCTGCAGCAGTAAACACAAAATATTTAGCCCTTGATTCTAATAATAACGTTGTTCTGACGGGCTCAGTCGGCGGTGCGTCTTTGTTTGTTTCTGGTTCTTCTGCAGTATATCATAGAATCTCTGGCTCAACAGGAACTTTTAATCTAATCGATGTGGACAGAATTGAATCAGGAGAAGTAGATTTCAAATCAGTATCCGGATCAACAGGCACAATTCACAATCTTAGTTCTTCAGTCGCAACTTTTAATTTAATGGATGCAGATAGGGTAGAAGCAAGAGAGGTAGACTTTAAATCAGTATCTGGGTCAACTGGCACAATACACAACCTTAGTTCTTCAACTGCTACATTTAATTTATTAGATACAGATAGGATAGTTTCAAATCAAATTCAGGGAGGTGGAACACTAAAGTTGACGGGCCTTCAGGCAGGCACGGGAGTCAGCACTAAGTATTTAGCGCTTGATTCTAGTAACAATGTTATACTAACTGGGTCAGCCGGTGGAGGTAGGTTTGTTTCTGGTTCATCAGCAGTTTATCATAATCTATCTAGTTCTGCTGCTACATTTAATCTCGTAGACACAGATCGAATAGTTGCGAATCAAATAACAACAGGTGGATCGGTTAAACTAACAGGCTTATCTAGCGGCGTAGGAGTTAGCACAAAATATTTAGCACTCGATTCTAGCAATAATGTAATATTAACAGGGTCGGTCGGCGGTGGTAGATTTGTGTCTGGCTCCTCTGCTGTGTATCATAATTTGTCTAGTTCTACTGCTACGCTTAATTTGGTCGATTCAGATCGCGTACAAGCAAATCAAGTAACAGTTGCAGGGACAGTAAAACTCACTGGTTTGTCTAGTGCAACTGCTGTCAGCACCAAATATTTAGCACTAGATGGTAGCAACAATATCGTTTTAACTAGTTCAGCAAACTCTTCTAACCGTTTTGTGTCTGGCTCTTCTGCTGTATATCATAACTTATCAAGTTCTGCAGCAACATTTAATTTATTAGATGCAGACAGAGTAAATGTAAATCAAGTTTCTGGATCTAAAGGAATCTTGCATAATTTAAGTTCTTCTACGGCAACTTTTAATTTACTTGATTCAGATAGAGTAGTTTCTAATCAGGCGTTAATAGGTGGTTCTGTGAAATTAACAGGTTTATCTAGCGGTGCAGGGGTTAGCACAAAATATTTGGCACTCGATTCTAGTAACAATATAGTACTAACAAGTTCGTCTGGCGGCGCAGCATCTTTTGTTTCCGGTTCCTCCGCAGTGTATCATAACTTATCAAGTTCTGCAGCAACGTTTAACTTGTTGGATTCAGATCGAATAGTGTCAAACCAAATACAAGTGGGAGGCGGCGTTAAACTTACAGGCCTTTCCAACGCTGCCGCTGTTAATACGAAATATTTAGCGCTAGATGCTAGTAACAATGTTGTCTTGACCGCTTCTGTCGGTGGTGCTTCTCTTTTCGTATCGGGGTCTTCAGCGGTGTATCATAGAGTATCTGGATCAACAGGCACTTTTAATTTGGTGGATTCTGATAGAGTGCAAGGAAATCAAATATCAGGGTCTACTGGCACGATACATAATTTATCAAGTTCTGCGGCCACGTTTAATTTTCTAGATGCAGATAGAATTGTGGCAAACGATATTAACACGTTTTCTGTTTCTGGTTCTTCTGGAGCAATTCACAACCTATCCGCATCAACAGCAACAACAAATTTATTGGACACAGATAGGGTTGAAGTTAGGCAATTTAATTCTACTGGAAAATTAACTTTTACTAATGTTCCTATTGGGTGCGCAGTTAGTTCTAGGTTTCTCACTCTAGACTCAAACAACAGAGTGGTTTTGGACACTGCTTCTGGAAACGCAGGAGATGAAATTTCAGGATCTTCAGCAATATATCACAGGATGTCTGGCTCAACAGGAACTTTTAATCTACTTGACGCAGATAGAGTCGAGGCAAGGGAACTAGATTTCAACTCAATATCTGGTTCTTTAGGGACGATACATAGAATATCCGGGTCTACTGGAACTTATAATCTATTAGATACAGATAGACTGTTAGCAAATCAAATCAGTGCTAGTAGCATTGCAGGTGTAATCACCAGTTATTTGGCTAATACCAGTTTCCAAGAATCACCAAATGATTCCAGGACTACATTTACGGTCGCGCAAGCATTCGTGATAGGAAGTCAAATGATTTTCAGAGAAGGTGTATATATGACGCCAGGATCTGGCAACGACTATACAGTGACAAACAACACGACTATAGAGTTTGAAGAAGCACCAGAGACTGACGATAATTTAAGAATTACATATATTAAAGCATAATTACAAAAAGGAGATGCGTGATGACAATACTAAATAATTTGCTCGAAATGTTAGAGAAAGTCAAACAAGAGAACCCTGAATTGGCCAATAGGGTTCAAATGGCTTCAGAAGTCTTAAATATAGAAGACGAAGATGTAGAATTGTTAGAAGAAGAGGAAGAGTACGACGATACGTATATACCAATATCAGAGGAGGAGTCTAAAAAAATGGTTTCTTTTAACAACAAACTTAACTCAGCCATTTCTGATTTTGGAACATACATGAGAGATCATGAGGTGTTAAAAATTTCTAAATTACAAGGGATAGAAGGGCTTAGAGATTCGCAAGAAAAATTAATACAATCACTAAGGGATAAATATAGACTAAACCCCAACTTTAATTACAGACTAACTCAAGAAGGCACAACTCTAGTTTTTGTTAAGAAAGAATCCTAAAACACGACGTGTTCGTGGACTTCTGACTAGTTAGTATATAGATGGAAACAGGAATTACATAAGATGGCCGACAATAAATTTATTACTTCTGACATTGGAATCGCTGCCTTTTTGCAATTAAAAGGTATGAGACTTCTGATCTGCAAAAGACTTGAATCAGGCAAATTCTATTTTGAATTTGATGATAGCAGTTCCCAGTGTCAAGCGCTGTCTTTGGAATTCTTAAATTCTGAGTATTGTCAGTTTGACAACAATGTAAGAAATCTCAAGAAATTATTATTTTCCTAGTATGTTTATTTCAGTTTGCGTTTTGTTCCTAACCAATTTAATTCAAGATACAGTTTGGTAGTTTGAGTATAAATAGAGGAGGAAGATTATGGCTTATGAAATAAGCGAATCAGTTGCCACAATGGTAACAACTGATATTCAAGGCGCAAGTGGCCAGGAATACCAGGGCGGTTACTTGGGTATCAATGGCAATCAATTGTTTGTTCCTACAGTAAAGATGAACAATGGTGCTATCAGCACTAGAGGTTGGGACCTTTGGGCATCTAGTTCTAGTGGATGGTCATATGACAGTCATTACGGTGCAAATGGTACTTCGGGTGAAAGAATTCAACTTATGCACCCACTTTCAGCGACAGAAGTGTTAACTTTCGCTACTGATGATTCAACCGGTCGCGTGTATCTTTACACCGATGGAGGCAGCGCCCAATGGTCAAGAACTCAGGCAAGTGGTGATAGCATTGCTCACTTTAAAAATGATTTTCAATGGGTTTGGAATCCTAGTAATACTCGCGCTCTTTTGATTGAGAATGATAGTGATGAGGCACATTATGTCTACTATGATGGTAGTGATTGGCAAGTGTCAGAGAATGGAATACGAGTAATTTCAAATAACCAGGAATTTCAAGGTGCCACTTGGGTAAACGACACTACTTTCGCTATGAGCACTCGCAAATTTAGTGGCGATGCCGGTAACGTAACTTTTTATGGGTTGAAATCAGGTACGACTGGTGAATCAACTAATCACTGGCGACAAGAGGATACACTAAATGGTAACGCTACCACTCACAAGTCTTTTGGTTCTGGTCTGCATTATCATACTGGAAGTAACCAAGTTCTTGTTGTTGGTGCTGACGGCACTACAGATACATATCCTAGCGACGGTTTGGGTAGTCCAACGGGTGTTGATTTATATGCATTTGTATCAAGTTCGGCTGCAGGTTTCTTACCGGCGGCACTTAGTGATATGGAAAGAGCAGCAGAAGATATATTTTCTTGGAACGTAAAAGGGTATATACCCGATTATTATTCCTATGGAGATAGATTTTTTGCAATCTCAGACACCCGTGCTGCTGACCATCAGTCAACTACTCCAAAGTTGGTGGTTTGGGAATCAGGTTCGGCTAGTGGGTGGAAAGGCACAGTCGCCCAAAATAGTACATTTCAGCACAGGTTTAATTATCGTAGTGCAAATTCACATGCTTCTGCGGGTCCGATTGATTCAAACAATCAGATGCATGTTGCAGTTCAAGGTCCTAGTTCAGTTAATTCAGGTAATAATGTTCGTATTTTCACATTTACAATTGCTAGCGGCGGCGGCGGAGGCGGCGGCGGCGGCGGAGGAGGAGAAGTAGATATGGGATTAACAAAAATTGGTAGTAAATTATTGGCTCAAGGTGCCGTAAAAGGCAAGCAGGTTGCGTCAGGTTCAGTTGAAATTGGTCACTTAGACTTCTCAGAGGCTAGTGTGACTTCGGGTTCCATGAGCGGTGAGGATAGAATCGTGGTACAGGCCAAGGGTGGCTCAGCAAGAGCAGTGACTCTTGATCACCTTGAGTCTTACTTGTCTGCGTCCGTGTCCACAAACATCACAGCATCAGGTAATGTACTTCTTGGTGATGCAGATAGTGATACACTTGCTGTTGCAGCAAGCATCATTACAAGTCTTGTTCCTAAGACTCACAATCAAAATAGTCTTGGTAGCGCCACAAAGTCTTGGAATGTTGTTTACGCACAATCAGCATCCATCAGCGACAACTTTGGTGTCGGTGGTACAGCAACACTAAATCATTTGGTTGCTAATGGCAACGTCGATCTTGGTAACGCTACTAGTGATACCATTACTGCAACCGGTCGTTTTGATAGTGATCTTGTGCCTTCTTCAGATAGCGCAAGAGCATTGGGTGCTTCTAGTTTGGCTTGGTCAAATCTATATGTTGATGCAATCGATTTACAGGGTAATGGTAGTATTAGTATGGGCGGTACAGGTCGTATTGATCTAGATGCTGATGACGATACATCTATTCGCGCTCAATCAGATGATGTTATTGCATTTGAGATTGGTGGCAGTGATTTATTCACTATGGGTGCAAGCAATGGTCTTACTATTGCTGATGATACAAAACTTACTTTTGGTTCAAACCAGGATGCATCTTTTGAGTATGATGAAGATGGTACCGATACACTTCTTTACGCTGGTGCAACTCTTAGAATCAGCGATGATACCAAAATTGAATTTGGTACTGGCGGCGATGCGGCAATTGAGTATGATGAAAATGGCACAGATCAACTAAGAATTCATCAGCCTGCTGCAGGTGTTGTTGTTGCTGGTACAAATCCGAAACTTGTTATCGGTGATGCTGGTGCAGAAGACTCAATGCTAGTTTTTGACGGTAACGCGCAGGACTATCGTGTTGGTCTTGATGATGGTACTGATAAACTTGAAATTGGTGTAGGTGCAACTCATGGCACAACAATCGCGATGACAGTTGATTCAAGCCAGGTTGTCACAGCAGTCGGCCAGGTTACTGCTTCTGCAGGCCTTTTGGTTGCTGATGATAAGCACCTTATCTTGGGTAGCGATGATGATTCCAAGATTTTCTATGATGAGAATGGTGATAACGTTGTGAAGGTTGCAGGTGCCGCTTGGAGTTTTACTCCAAACGTTACTAGTGCAGGAACAATTTCTGGTTCTGCTGGTACTTTCCACGACCTTAAGGGTTCTGATATTTCAGGCTCTATTGGTGAATTTCACCAGTTGACAGTTGACCATCTTGACGTGCAGGTTCTTAACTCTGTCACCAAGACTGCAACTACTTTGGAAATTGCTGATAAATTGATTGTTGCAGCGGTAGATGCTAATTCTGCTAACTCTGATGGTGGTGGTCTTAAGATCGGCGGCGATGATTCTACAGCAGGCAACGCTGCTATCTTGTATGATCACTCTAACCTCGCACTTGATTTTAATATCGGTGGTACTACAGAGATTAGATTGGAAGATGGTGTTCTTAGACCAGAAACCAACAATGATGTTGATCTTGGTCACTCAGGTGGTCAATTTAAAGATCTTTATCTTGATGGTACAGCACACCTTGATCAAATTGTTTTCACACCTTCATCAGGTGATACTGTTACTTTTGATTCTGCAGCAAACGGTACTCTTACGATTACCACCGTTGATGCAGCAGCGACAGCAGCAGATTTGACTCTCACTATTGACGGTCAGATTAAATTGGCTGCAGCCGACGCCGCTGGAATTATCATGGATGTTGGAGGTGCCGATCAGTTGGTCTTAACAGACGGCTTGCTCGCTCCTGCTACTGACAATGATATCGATCTTGGTTCTGCAGCAAAGAGTTTCAAGGATGCTCACATCCAAGGCACGATGTTCCTTACTGGTGCTCTTATGGCATCTGACATTAACTTGGACGCTGGTGATGCTCACGGTGGTCTTGTCAACGACGGTGGCAAATTATCTGTTGGTTTCAACAGAAGAGTGTTTATGAGAACTGCAAGTGGTAATGCAGAGGCAATGAGTAGTGATTATCTCACCGCTTCATTGGGTACAGCAATTACACCACAATCTGGTTCATTGTGTGTCTACCTTAATGGTGTCTTGTTAAACGGTTTACACGTTCAAAAGACAGGTATTACAGGTAAGCCTTCTGGCAACCACTTGAACTTGGATTATCGTGAACATAAGACAGTAGGCGCTGGTGGCTCGCCACTATCTGCTTCTATCTTTCTGCATCCTAACTTGGCAATGGACTCTGATGACGTTCTTCAAGTTACCTACCTTTCTGGTTCTGAGTTGTACAAGTCTTAAACAACAAAGTGAACTAATTTTCATCACTAGGGGGGCTTCGGCCCCCCTTTTCTTTTCATTCTTTTCAATTCCTTTGAGAAAAGCAGATACTATTTATTAGAGAGAAATAAAATAGTTTTTTTATTTTGTTAAAAGGAGATTTTTAGTATGTCTGTAAAAAGGTTTAAATTCGTATCCCCAGGCGTGTTTCTGAATGAAATTGATAACTCACAACTTCCAAGACCACCAGCAGCAGTAGGCCCCACCGTAATTGGTAGGCTAGAAAAAGGACCTGGCCTTATTCCATTGACTGTTGATTCTATGACTCAGTTTGTAGAAGTTTTTGGTAATCCAATGCCAGGTGGGCAAGGCGGAGATGTATGGAGAGATGGAAATAGAACTGCTCCTACTTATGCTGCTTATGCAGCCCAAGCCTTTTTACAAAACAGTGGCCCAGTCAATGTTGTACGACTTTTGGGCGTAGAAGATCCCGCCGCTGCTACCGCTGGTGCAGCAGGTTGGAAACTTGATCAATCCTTGGATGCAAGTGATCCTGGTAGTGCTAGTAAATCTGCCATATACGGACTTTATCTCTTTTCGACAGGTGGCGTTGATGCCAGATCATCCATGTCAGGGCACAACGTTGCTGGCCACGCTGCATCATCCACAACCTTAACAGGAACTTTGGCAGCAGTTTGGTACATGAACAAAGGCGGCATTATTCTTTCAGGTGCTGCTCCAGCATTAACAAAAGTACAAGGTATTCGCGAAAGAGCGGGCGGTTCAGGTAAGCGTGCGGGAACAAGTGCAATTACGGCTTCTCACGCTCTTGTAAGGGCGACACAGCCAGCAAAGATGGAATTCGCAGCCTTTTTCTATGATGGTACTCAGACGGCAAAGAGGGTTGTATTCAACTTTGATAGAGATTCTGATAAATATATTAGAAAGGTTTTTAACACAAACCCAACCTTGATTAATGCTGAAACAACTAGAACAGATGCATTAAAGAACTACTTTTTGGGCGAGACATTCGATAGATATGTTAAGGATGTCCACGGCCAGCAAAACTCGACTAACAAATTAAATTTTCACGGTGCTTTGAGCGCTGACGATTCTCTATGTGGTGCAATACTACCATTGCATGCAACAGATAATAGTTTAAATAGAGATCTAGAAAATCAAAACTCCTGCACTGGTTGGTTCATCAGCCAAGATTTAGATACTGACGGCGCAGCATATGAGCCAGCAAACATGCAGAAGTTATTTAGACTTCACGGCATTAACGACGGTGGGTGGAATACCAACTATCTTAAGGTTTCGATCTCTGATATTAAAGCACCTACCGATGTTAATCCATACGGTAGTTTCACAGTGTTAGTGAGAAGAATTGGAGACAATGACGCTAGACCAATTGTTCTGGAGAGATTTTCACAATGTACACTTAATCCTAATTCTAGAAACTATATTGGTCGAAAGATTGGTGATCAGTATCGTGAATGGGATACTGTAGATCAAAGATACAGAATTTACGGTAATTTCCCAAATCAGTCTTCTTTCTTTAGGGTAGAGATACAGACTGACGTAGATGCAGGTGCAACAGATCCAGCACTCTTACCTTTTGGATTTATTGGGCCTCCTAGATACAAGACTGGTACAGTAGCCTCTGTTGGTCTTAAGGCGACCACAACTTCAGGTGGAACAGGGTTTAACTTAGCACCAACCTGTAATGCCTCAGATGTGCTTGCTACATTTTCAAGAACCAGTACTTGGAAGGCATTTCCTGGCCATACCAGTGCTGATTTGCTGGCAGGTTTACCAGCAAACGCTACAGCAAGTCTTGTTTATCCAACATTGCCTCTTCGTATTTCTTCTTCGGCTGAAGGATTGTCTGAAAACAAGAGAGCATACTTTGGCGTGTCAACCTATAGAACTCCATCTAACACAAGATTTGATCCTTCTTTCACAGACGTGACTAGAAGAATGGGAAAGGCATTCATGGGTGCTGGCGTAAAAGATGCAGATGGAACAAACACAGAAGTTTCTTTTCACTTCTCTCTGGATGATTTAGTCCTTAATCACAGATCATCAGGATCTTTGAGTGATCCAGTTGGTAAGGTTGATCAGGGCGGTATTGCACCAAGAGATGTTGGAGCAGCCTTCTATATTCAGGGCTCAAGAAAAAGAAATCTTTCTTACACAGCAAAGAGAGACGCTTCGAACACCGGCAATGGGTATAAAGACCTGATCAGATCAGGATATACTAAATTTACAGCCCCTGTATACGGTGGTTTCGATGGATTGGATATCACTGAGAAAGAGGCTTTCCGCAATAGTAAGATGAGCGGTAAATCAGAAATTACTAGTTATGAGATTGCTTCTCTTAAGAGAGCAATTGATTCAGTAGCAGATCCAGAGGTTATTGAGATGAATACTCTTGTAGCACCTGGTGTTACTGAGCCAAGAGTCACAAACCACATGATTAGTGTTTGCGAAGATAGAGCAGATGCTTTGGCAATCATCGATATTGAAAATGGTGGGTATGTGCCAAACACTGAGAACAACAAGAGTTTCCAAAAGAGAATTTCGGACGCTAGTGTTGACGCTGCAGTAAACACTCTAGAAGCAAGAGGACTCAATTCAAGTTATGCTTGTTGCTTCTTTCCTTGGGTAAAGATTGCAGATACAATTAATGATGCTCAAGTTTGGGTACCACCTTCTGTAACTGCTCTGGGTACTTTTGGTTCAACCGAAGCCCGCTCTGAGTTATGGTTTGCGCCTGCAGGCTTCACACGCGGTGGCCTTTCAGACGGCGCAGGCGGTCTTCCAGTGCTACAGGTTTCGCAAAGGCTTAGTTCTAAGGACAGAGACGAACTGTATGAAGCAAATGTAAATCCGATTGCTCAGTTCCCAGCAGAAGGTATTGTGGTTTTCGGCCAGAAGACTTTGCAGGTCACACAATCGGCACTTGATAGAATTAACGTTAGAAGACTTATGATCTTCGTTAAGAAAGAAGTTTCCAGGAAGGCGGCAACATTATTGTTTGATCAGAATGTTCAAGCAACCTGGGATAGATTTAGAGGTTCTGTTGAGCCGTTCCTAGACAGTGTTAAGTCTAGATTTGGTTTGACAGAGTTTAGAGTTGTTTTAGATGAAACAACAACTACACCTGATTTGATTGACCGAAACATTATGTATGCGAAGATTTTCTTAAAGCCCGCAAGAGCCATTGAATTTATCGCAATTGACTTCGTGATTACAAACACAGGTGCATCATTTGAGGATTAAAAAATATTAAGAAACACTATTTAATAGTGCAGGAGGAATAACGTAATGGCACAAAATAAGTTTTGGTCTGATGCGGCCATCGAGCCAAAGAGAAAGTATCGGTTTCTGCTTTCCTTTAACGGAATCCCACAGTGGATTGTTAAGACAACAGGAAAGCCTAATTTTTCAGTTTCTGAATCTGAGCATAGTTTTATTAACTATAAGTTTTATTATCCTGGAAGGCTTGAATGGGATGAAATCAGCATGACACTTGTTGACCCAGTTGATCCTGATGCTTCCAAGACTATGACTGACCTTATGCTTCTTTCCGGATACGTTCCTCCTCATCAGTTTCTTAATGATCCACTGGAACGTGGCGTAGCAAGCAATATTGTCACCTTTTCAAAGGCCCGCGCAACTAGTGCCGTTGGCGGTAGAGTGTTTATCCATACGATTGATGAAAACGGTTCTCCAATTGAGACTTGGACTCTATACAATCCGTGGATTAAGAGTGTGAACTTTGGTGACCTTGATTATGAGTCTGATGAGTTGGTCAATGTTGAATTGACAATGAGATATGACTGGGCAAACTTGGAGACAAAGGGAACAGTCGATAGAGGCGCAATGATTTCGGCACAAAGAAACAATGAAACTGGTACTGCTGGTTTTGCTGGTTCGACAACACAAAACGTCAGAGGACCAAACCAGGCTCCTGGCGTTTAATTAGACAAAATACAAGTTGATTTTGTTTTATAATAAATTTAGTTTAGAATTGTTATGTTAAAGTGAGGTTATTATGAGTAGAAATTCTAAGCGGGTGCAGGCTCAGCAGCCACCACCCGAACAAAGCGCGGTAGCAGATCACGCACCCCCTCAAGATACATCTAGACGAACTGCAAATACAGAGTTTGTTGAATTGCCCTCTAGGGGGCTTTTTTATCCGGAGGGGCATGCCCTTCATAACCAAGAGGTTGTGGAAATTAGATATATGACAGCGAGAGATGAGGATATTTTAACGTCCCCAGCCTTATTGCGAAAAGGTTTGGCTGTTGATAAATTTATTCAAAATATTCTTGTTAATCAAGACATAAAAGTTTCAGATTTACTTATCGGTGATAAGTCAGCAATTATGATTGCAGCGCGTATTACGGGATACGGCGAAGAATATGAAACAAGGGTTGTATGTCCAGAGTGTGATACACCAAATGATCATACTTTTGTTTTGGAAGATTATACAAAGTATTTTACAAAGTTTGAGCAAAGTGAAAACTTTGAATTAACTCCACAAGGGACGTTTAAAACTGTTTTACCACATTCTGGATATGAGGTAATAGTTAAGTTATTGACATCTGCAGATGAAGCAAGAATTCAAAAGGCTCAGCAAATGAGACAAAAGAACAATCTAGCAGATTCTAACACAACAGACTTCTTAAAGTCTATCATTGTTTCTATTGATGGTGTTTCTGACCCAGCGTCTTTAAATCTGGCCATTCTAGACCTACCAGCAAGAGATTCTAGATTCTTGAGAAAGAACTACACTGCTCTTGTTCCAAACGTTGAAATGATTGAATCATTTGAGTGCATGTATTGCGGTACAACAACCGAAATGGAGGTGCCCCTTGAGGCCGGGTTTTTTTGGCCTGACTTCTGAGTACATGCTTCATGTGCATGAGCAGATATTTTATCTGATTCAACACGGCAACTGGAATTACTTTGATGTGTATGACTTGCCTGTTACGATTAGGAACTGGTTTGTCCAGAGATTGAGTCAACACTTTGAAAAGCGTAATGAAGAGATGGAAAAAGCATCTAAATCCAAAAAATAACAATAGCATTCATTTTTGCGCATTGTAAACTATTTAATAGTGGAGAAATAACCATGCAACAACAAGAAGAAATAGTTATTGACTTTTCTAAAATTGATGAAAGTTTTATGGCGGCATATGGCGCACGTCTCCGCATGTTATTGAATATACTTTTCACAGGTGAATATTTTCCAGTTTCTGTTAGGGGTAGTCGCTCACAAATTGACTCTTTTACTAAAGCCCTCGCGGGTGAAAAAAGATATATGTCTTCCCTAACACAGTACGGTTTAAATAATCCTAAAACGTTGAAGGATAAGTTTAAATTAAACAGGGCTGTTAAAGGCTTTGAAAGAGACACTGGACTAATATGGCCTTTTAAGTAAGAGGCCTTATAAATGACTCCACAAGAAGTCCAAAAAAGACTACAAGAACTCTTTGAGAAGTTCAAAAAACCTTTAAATGAAAGAAAGTTAACAGATGATGATAAGAAGTTCATTGCAGAACTAATAACCCTCTACAACTCAGTCAAGAAATCAAATCTAACATTCTCAGAGTCTGTGGCACTCTACGAAAAACAAGTAAAATTAGCCGAACTAGAAAAAGTCTTTTATGAAGA